>FLYN01001598.1_pt1 | contig 48952 bp, 42 predicted proteins | sample 1122621 | NCBI WGS metagenome assembly FLYN01 (sample SAMEA4346792, study PRJEB14843) | hot springs metagenome | biome: Terrestrial Biome; feature: Habitat; material: Sediment | place: India | collected 2012-06-12 | depth 1760 m
AGGGGTCATAAAGGTCAGCAACGATTTATGACCACCTCTCAGCTAATTGACCGAAAACGGCCTCATCTCCTCGGCGGTGACGCGCTTAAGAATGCTGTCCAGCAGCAGGACTTCGCGGCGGCACAATTTAGTCACCGACTGCACAAACGCCGGCGCGTCATCCATTGCCAGAAGCTCCTGCTTATGATGGGGCGGCACCTGTAACAGGTACGCCGATAAATACGCCAGCGCCACCGGGTCAGCAGGAAGCTGCGAGGAGTCGAACTCGACGTTGCCTGCCTGGGTCAGCATTTCCAGGTAGCGTTCCACCCAGGGACGCAGCTTTTGCCCCACCCGCCGCAGGGCAAACGGGGTCTGATTGTCCAGGGGACAGCTCTCGACGACGGCGGCCAGATAGGCGCTGTCATAGTTGAGCGCGAGGATTTTGAAGCGCTCCTGGCCGACAGCCGTCACATTCATGCGCCCCATCGGCAGCGGCTCGACCTGGATAATGTGCGCCGTGCAGCCGATCATGTGCGGCTCGGCCAGCGGGCCGTTGGCCTCCACGCCTTCGCGGATGAGCACCACGCCGAACGGCTGGCGGCTTTGCAGGCACAGCGCCATCATCTGCTTGTAGCGTTCTTCAAAGATGTGGAGACGCACCGGCATTCCGGGGAACAGGACGGTGTTGAGGGGGAAGAGCGGCAGTTTATACATGGCGACAGGCTACCTTCTAACGTTTCGAGACCAGTAATAAGACCCAGTTCAGCGCCGCCTTAGTTTCGGCCATTATAGCACAAGTTTGCGACATTTATTACTTGCCTCAGAAATTTATTACGTATTTCTATTGCGGACTGGATGAGGGTCGGCAAATTAAGGAGGCCAAGTGCTCCGAACAAAGTCACTGGCTAATTGGAGCAGCTGAAGTTCATATACATTTTCTACTGGTGGCTGCTCCTCTTGCTGCTTGTCTGCGCGTTTCCCTTCAGTACAACCAGCGCGCAAGAGATCATCCCCATTGAATATGGCACTGCGGTTATGAACACGATAGCGGCTGCTGGCAGTTCGCCGGTTTACACCTTCAACGGAAATGCGGGCGAGCTGGTGACCATCCGCGCGATTGGGATTACACCGGGGGCCGACCCCAACCTGTCTCTCCTGGGGCCTTCTCAGCAACGGATCCCGTCTTTGCAACCACGCTGCTCATTGATGCCGCACCATTCAGCCTGGATGCCTATGCTGAGGTGCGCGACGGCACGGGACAGATCATCTCCACGTTGCGCGGGAATCCGGACAGCGCCTGTATCAGTGTGGGGCCGGGGGATCAACTCCTGGAACTGACGATTGTCGCACTGCCAAATATTACTGGCACCATCACCCTGACCCTCAGTAACGCGCCCTGTGATTTGGGAGAAGCCCCGGTTGAAATCCCGCCCACCCCAACACCCGCCTTTACGCCGGTGGTGGTCGAGGGCATCTGCGCGGCCAGCAGTTCGAGGAACGTCAATATCCGCAGCGGGCCGGGTACGAATTATGCGCGATTAGCGCTGCTGCTCGCCGGCCAGCCTATTCAGGTCACCGGACAGAGCCAGGATGGTCAATGGTTCGTCGTTCAAAACGATTTTATACAGGGGTGGGGGTCTGGTCGTGTTGTTGGCGTTACAGGGCCGTGCGCGCAGCTGCCCGTCGTTCCAGCCCCGCCGCTGCCGCCCGCCTCTCCGACGCCCGGTTTTCCGGTGATCCTGGTGCAGCCGCCGATTCTGATTACGACGACACCAGGACCGACATGGACGCCGGCAGTGTCGGTAATTACGGCAACGCCTATGTCACAACCTCCGACAAGCACGCCGGTTCCGCCGCAGGCGACAGTCACGCCTGCGCCGGCGACGTTAACGCCGACGATTACGCTCACGAATACACCGACGCCTTAGGCGCAGGTTTCTCAACCAATGTAGAGGGATAGGGCGGCGGCCCTATCCCTTTTGTTTGGCGTTGTTAGGAGGCGCTCGATTGAATGCCTCAACCCTGTGACGCCGTGAACGACAGCACGCCGCCGTCATATGTAATCTGCAACTGCCCGTCTGTAATCTGGTAGGCCGTCGCCGTCCGCAGCGCTTCCAGGTAGGCCGTTTCCTGATCCATGATGGGCTGCTCGCAGGCAATCAGCGTACTGCCAATGTCCGTAAACGTAATCGTACCGACATCATACTGGAACGCCCCGAAGTAGCTGTTGCAGCCCGCGCTGCCGCCGATACCCTCCGCCGAGAACGTCAGCGTGATCGGCGCGTTCTCCAGCACCGCTACGGGCGCATCCGGGCTGCCGTAGGAGACGAGCGTCCAGGTCACGCCGCCCAGGCCGCCAAAAGTTGTGTCGCCGGTTGGTGTTTCGGTCACGCCTGGGGCAGGAGCAGCCGTCGGCGCTGCTCCGCCCGCTGCGGTGAAGGCGAACGACTGGATGAGCGTGTCCAGCGCGGTCAGCGACGGCGTGAAGTCCTCGAGCGAGGCAGCGTTCAGCGTGGCGATGCTCTCCGCGAAGTAGTCGTTTATCCCTTCAACAAATGCGTCCATATCAAAGTCCGCCGGCAGTTCCGCCGGGAACAGGTCGGTGTTCAGCGGAAAGATGGCCGAGACGTAGCGCGACCCGTCGGCGCTGACGCCCTGGAAGGTGTAAACGAACTCGCTGCCCAGAAACGGCGAGGCATCCTGGCGGTAGATGGTCACGTAGCTGATGCCCTGTAAGGCAGGTGTCTCGACGTACTGCGCGCGGGCGCGAATCACCTGCGAGGCCGGCATGACCGGCATGAACGGCAGCTCATCGCTCGAATCTTCGGCTGCAACCATGAACTGCGCTAAGTCAGGCCGTTCGGCCAGCAGCGTTTGCAACTGTGTCAGCTGCTCGAAGGGGACTTCATACGGCCCGAAATCCGCCGTATTGTAGACGCGGATGCCACCCGCCGCGTCAAAGATGCTCTCCGGCGCGGGGGTTTCGTTGTAGAGGATGAACTGCGTATGGGCGACCTCCGGGCCGCCGGGCTGTTGCAGATCGGGCGCATCGCCAGGGAAGCGGGTGATGTTGACGCTGGTGGCTACCGACGAATCAAAGGTGAAGGAAAAGTCATTGAAGGCGACAGCGTTCGCGCCATCCTGGGCAAGAGCGGGCAACGCCATAAGGGTCAGGAGCAGTAGAAGTATGAACGATTTGATTTTCATGGTGGAAACCTCCTTGTTCTGATTTTCACAATGCGCCACAATACCTGATTAGCCGATAAGCTGCAAGCCGCGCTGAGTCTACGCTTACCCTACGGTTCTTGTCCACCCTGTTTACGGCCAATGGTCTGCTGTCCATTCCGCTATCCGTTGGTACACTTGTAGAAGCGTTCGTTTAAGCACCCCTTACACGGCATGTGAATGATGACCAGTGAACTCACCAACGCCGAAAAACTGCGCAAAATCCACTGGAATACCTCGCTGAACGCCATCAACACGGTATTCGCTCAACTCACGTATTTCGGAGCCGCCTTTCCACTGTTCCTGGCGGAGTTGAACTTCAACAATACGGAGATCGGCTTTCTACTCTCGATTATCCCCTTCACCGCGCTGGTGGCGCTGTTCGTCGCCCCTGCTGCGGCGCGCTGGGGATACAAGCGCACCTTCGTCACGTTCTTTGGCGTTCGGAAAGCCGTTACCACCTTTTTGCTGCTGGTGCCCTGGGTGCAGGCGCAGTTCGGCGTACAGACGACACTGATCTATGTGACGGTAGTCGTGCTGGCATTCGCGCTTGTCCGCTCGATAGCGGAAACGGCCATCTGGCCCTGGGCGCAAGAATTCATTCCCAATTCCATTCGCGGCACCTACACCGCCGTCAACGACATCGTGAGTCGGTTAACGGGCATCGCCGCGATTGCGCTGTCCAGCTATTTGCTGGCGCTGCCGCTGGGCATGGACCGCTATATGCTGATGTTCGGCATTGCGCTGGTCTTCGGCTGGGGCGCGGTGTGGGCGGCGTCGCACATCCCCGGCGGCGCGCCCGTCAAGGGGGAGGTCGGTGAACGCATCTCTTATCGCGGCCTCCTGAGCACGCTCAAGGATCGGAACTTCGCGCTGTATCTGGCCGGTCTGACCATTTTGACGCTGGGCGCCACGCCGATTGGCTCGTTCCTGCCGCTGTTCATGGAGCGTCAGGTTGGACTCAGCGAAAGCAACGTCGTGCTCTTGCAGATCGGCGGGATGCTCGGCGGCCTCACGGCGACCTATCTGATGGGGTGGGCGTCAGATCGCTACGGCAGCAAACCTGTGCTGCTGACGGGTCTTTATCTCAAGATCATTCTGCCGGTCGCCTGGCTGCTCATGCCGCGTCACTCTGACTTAAGCCTGCCGGCAGCGGTGGCGATTCAAGCTGTCGCCGGAATCGCCGACATCGCCTGGGCGATTGGCGCGGTTCGCCTGCTGTTTGTCGGCGTGGTGCCGCCGGAGAAAAAGACCGAGTACATGGCGCTGTACTACGCCGTCGCCGGGCTGGCGGGCGGCCTGAGCGCGGTGCTCGGCGGGCGTGTCTTGGATGCGACAGCCGGCATTTCCGGCCAGTTTTTATCCATTCCACTCGATCCGTTCACCCCGTTGTTCGTCGGCGGAATCCTGCTGACCATTGTCAGCGTGGTGCTGTTCCAGGCCGTGAAGGCGGAAAGCGGCATCAGCGTGACGGAGTTCGCCGGGCTGTTTACGCACGGCAATCCGGTGCTGGCCCTCGAATCCATGTACCGGTACTACCGCGCCAAAGACGAACGCACGACGGTGGTGATGACCGAGCGTATGGGGCAGACTAAAAGCCCGCTCACCGTAGACGAGCTGCTGGAAGCGCTGCATGACCCGCGCTTTAACGTTCGCTTCGAGGCCATTATCTCGATTGCGCGTATGGATTCCGACCGCCGCCTGATTGGGGCGCTGTCGCAGATGCTCGAAGGGACAGAACTCTCGCTGACTGCGATGGCGGCCTGGGCGCTGGGCCGGATGGGGGATGAGAGCGCGCTGCCCTCGCTCAGGAAGGGCTTAAACTCGGAATACCGTTCGATTCGCGCGCAGTGTGCAAGGGCGCTGGGCACGCTGGGCGACACTTCGATTATTCCTATCTTGCTCGAACGACTCCAGACAGAAACCGACAAGGGCCTGCGTGTGGCGTATTCCGCCGCGCTGGGACGGCTGCGAGCACCTGAAGCGCTGGACACGCTATTCAGGATATTGGATACGACCGAGAATGAAGGCGCGCGCATAGAACTGGCGCTCTCGATTGCGCGCATCACGGGGTACGAGCAGCCCTTTATCCGGCTGCTGCGCCAGGCGCGTGAGGACCCCGGCACGGCGATCTCGCAGGCCATTTCTGGTCTGACCAAGCGGCTTCCCCCTGATCTGAAAACGCTGATCAACGACTGTGCGCTGGCGTTTGCCAGGGACGATTTCGCATCAGGTGTGCCCCTGTTGAGCCAGTTGGTTAGCCTGCTGCCAGAGGGCATGTGCACGAAAGTCGGCGCGAAAATCATCAACGAATGCGCGAAGAAGCTGCGCGAGTATGGGGCAGCGCATCAGGAATATATTATCCTCACGCTGCACACCCTGGACGTTATCTGCCACCATCAATTGAAAGTACCTGCCCCGTAATCCATGCTGCGTAATCCGAGGCGAGGAACAGGACGCCATGCGCGATGTCGTCTGGCGAGCCGAGTCGCTTAAGGGCAATACTCTCCACGAGGCGGCGCTGGCCTTCCTCGCCGTAGGACTGCCACTGGCGCTCGGTGGTGGGGTTGGAGCGGACGAAGCCGGGTGCGATGCAGTTGACGGTGATCTGCCAGGGGCCGAGTTCATGCCCAAGCTGGCGCGTCAGGGCGATGAGCGCGGCTTTGGCCGAGGCATACGCCTGTATCCCCGTGAGGCTGATGCCCAGCCCTGCGCCGCTGGAGATGTTGACGATACGCCCGTATTTCGCGGTTTTCATCCCCGGCGCGACGGCCTGACAGAAGTAGAATGCCCCCGTGACGTTGACGGCGAAGATGCTGTTCCACTGTTCTGGCGTGACGTTTTCGAGCGGCTGGCCGACCTGTCCCAGCACGCCGCCGGCATTGTTCACGAGAATATCCACCCGTCCGCTTTCCGCCGATGCTTCATCAGCGAAGGCGTCTACCGCCTGTTTATCGGTGATGTCCACCTGCCTCACTTCACATCTGCCGCCTGCGTCGTGGCACAACCGTCTTGTCTCCACTAACTCGTCGGCCAGCACGTCGCACGCCCACACGTGCGCACCCCGCTGCGCAAACGCGAGGCTGATGGCGCGTCCAAAGCCATGCGCCGCGCCGGTGACGATGACGGTTTTGTTGGGGAAGGTGATGTGCATAGCGGTCAGCTTTCGGCAGTCAGTACATCTTTGAGTATGTCCCGCATGCCCTCTATCTGTTCATAGCAGTCTTCCGGTTCATAGGCAAGAGCTTTCATGATAACCTGCTCTGCTGATTTCGGGATAACTGGATTGACCGAACGAGGCGGCGCATAGGTAAACCGCCGCTCGTGACGTGGGTTGATCCGTGTAAGCAAATAATGTAACGTCGCCCCCAGCGCATACACATCCACCAGTGGGCTGACCGTGCCCTGATACTGCTCCGGCGCAGCAAACCCCTCCGTGCCCATCAGATCGGCATCGTGGAGAACCTTGCTCTCCGGCACAATTTTGGCAAGGTTGAAGTCCACTAACCACGCCCGGCTGTCGCCATCTACTATCATATGGGAAGGTTTGAGATCGCGGAAGACAAGCGGCGGGTGATGGTTGTGCAGGCAGGCCAGTGCATCGGCAATCTGGATTCCCCACTCAATCACGCTTCGTGCTGATAGAAACGCCCCCGCCGGCAGTTCCGCCAGCAGCGTTTCGCCGTCCTTGCCCTCTATCAACGTGAGCGCGAGACACGGTGTTTCACCGTCTATGTACTTGTACAGGGTTGGGATGTTCGGGTGCTTCAACTGCGCGAGAATGACCCGTTCGTTGTCAAAATACGCGCGTGACTCCGGGACAGGCGAGTCGAGTCGCAGCATCTTCAGGGCAACTTGCTGCCCGCTCAGCCTGTTCATCGCGCGGTAAACAATGGCGATGTCGCCCTCGCCAAGCAGGGAATGGATGGAGTAGTCGTAAAATGTCTCTGGCTGAAGCATAAACGCCAGAGACCGCTTACTTTTCAACCGGCGTATCGGGAAGGCGGCCCCATTCATACCAGCCTGCATAATAGCCCCGCACGTTCTCGTATCCCAGCAAATACTTCAGGACAAACCAGGTATGGGCGGTTCGTGCTCCAAAGGTGCAGTAGGGGATGACTTCCTTCTCGCTGCTGATATCGGCATATAGGGCGCGTAACTGGTCAGCAGGCTTGAACATTCCATCCTCTTGAATAGTCGCCTCGTAATTGACATTGACCGCACCGGGAATATGCCCCGCGCGTTCCCCGTCCTGTGGTGGATTGAGCCAGAATAGCTCCCCGTTGTATTCTCTGGGGGCACGTGTATCCAGAATGATAGTGTTAGGGCTACCAATTGCATCCTCCACCTGTTCTCGCGTTGCGAATAATGTCTGGTCTGGCTCACGCGCCACATAGCGGGTCGGCGTAACGGCTGGTTTCTCTGTTGTCAAAGGGCGGCCTTCGGCGATCCATTTTTTACGTCCGCCATTCATCACACGCGCATGGGTATGGCCGAAAACGTTGATGAACCAGGTCGCCCACGCGCCATAGGCAAGATTCAGGCCATAAAAGATGATGGTCATATCAGTCGTAATACCACTGCGTGCCATGAGCTGCTCGAATACCGATTTATCATAATTGATGCGGTAGTGGTCGTTCGCCTGAGCAATATCCGAAAGGACGTTCCAGAATACCGCCCCCGGAATATGCCCCTTATCATATTCCTCTGAGTTGAAGTGCAGCTCCACCAGACGAATGTCAGGGTCGCTCAAGTGCTGTGCAACCCATGCAGTATCTACCAGGATTTCGGGATGTGCGTAGTCAGACATCAGTGTTTCCTCCGCGAATATAAAGAGAACTTGGAAAGGCTTGTTTATTCTACGTAATTCTGAAATTCTCGGCTACTCTTCGTATCTCTGCTAGAGATAGGTTCTTACAACTATTTTCAGTTCATCGAGATTCTCTTCCCCCATCGCCCGCCGCTCCTCAATCTCGTGAATCATCTCGAAGAGCCGCGCGGTCAGTGGGGTAGGGATGTCTGCCTCCCCTGCAAGCAACTGCACTACCGATTCTTACCCTTTTTCCGCTGCTCGATCCGTTCGCGTAAAACATCCACTGACGGGATATGCTCACGAGCAAAGCGGTCTTCCTCCTCAAAGTAGCGGTCAATAGCCTCTTTGTGATCGTGATAATATGCTAGAACAGCATAGACTTCAGCGCGGGATAGCCCATATCGTTCCATAACTTCCTCAATCGTCGCGCCAGTTCCATGAATCAGGCGGCTGATGACCATCTTGACTTTCAGGTTTCGCCCGACAATGCGCGCCTGCTCGTCACGAATTTCAATATGGTTGATTGGGAGAAATTGAATTTGGGTAACATGACGAATAGCCTAAAGGTTAATTAAGAAAGAGTTGTCATGTTTACGATTTGCCTGTTATTGCCTGTTTATCAGGCCACGCCCCAGCCCTCTGCCAGCAGTTCTCGTGTCTCTGCCACCGCCGTTTGCCAGATCGCCAGCATCTCCTCATCCGAACGCTGGAATCGCCCGCCGAAGTTGCCCTCATCCAGATACGAACGCAGCCCTCTTGGGTCAAGGATGTTGAGCAGCCCCAAGTCTACCATCGGCTTCTGCTGGTCGGGAAGTTCGACGCCCGCCAGCCGCGTCCAGGGGAAATTCTCCATCCACGAGGCATGAGACGCCAGCGGGTCAATGGCCTGCACCTTCGCCCACGTCTTCGGCGCATTCCACCAGTTATGGAACTTCACCACCACGTTCGGATGATCCGCCATCCACTCACGCGCCAGCGAGCTTGCCGGGCTGTTGCCGCCATGCCCATTGACAATCAGAATGCGCCGGAAACCACTCTCGGCCATGCCATCGAGAATATCTCGCACCAGCCGCAGGTACGTTTCCACACGCAGCGAAATCGTGCCCGGATAGGCCCGAAAATAGGGCGTAATTCCATACGCCACCACCGGAAACACAGGTATCCCTAATGGGTCAGCCGCTTCAAGCGACACCCGTTCGCTCAGGATGCTGTCCACGCTCAGGCTCAGATAGGCGTGCTGCTCGGTGCTGCCCAGCGGCAGGACGCAGCGATCATCGCCCCGTAAGTATTTCTCGACCTGCATCCAGTTCATGTCAGTGATGCGCATAGCGATCTCCTAAATACAATTCAAAAAACCGTGAACAAAGAGACATAGAGTACACAGAGAAGGAGTTAAAAGTTAAAAGTTGAAAGGGATTTGACTGTTCTCTTGTCTTGAAACTTTGCCTGTTTTTCTCTGCGACCCCTGCGTCTCTGCGGTTCAAATATTATCCCTTCAATAGGAAAGGATGGGCATCGTGCGTGGAAGGCGTCACGTCGCCGGTACGAACCGCATACACGAGTTCGATGGACGGACGCGCATCGGCGATCCCGAAGCCGCAGCCCGCCAGCACATTCTCATAGACGCGAGTATGCAGGTCGCCGAACCCATCGGAAAACTCGACTTCTTCGCCGTCTACCGTGATGGAACGGAAGGCGTATTTGCCGCTCTGCCGGTAGTCGGCGGGGATGTCGTCCCAATCAACCGACAGAAACCAGCGGACGCGCGCCCGCTCCAGTTCCAGCGCGCCGGCCATACGGCGTTTATCGCGCAGGTGCACAACCGATGATTCCATCGGGCCGAACAGCCACAGCAGCAGGTCGAAGAAATGGATGCCGATGTTCATCGCCACGCCGCCCGACTTCTCCTCCGAGCCTTTCCACGAGGTGTCATACCAGCGACCCCGACGCGTGACGTAGGTGAGCACGACATCGGCTTTGTCGCGTCGGCCTTCCAACTGACGTTGCAGCGCCGCCAGCGGTGGATGCAGGCGCAGTTGCAGGACGGTAAAGATGCGGCAGCCCGTTTCCGCTTCCAGTTCGGCCAGTGGGTCAAGATTCCAGGGGTTGATGACCAGCGGCTTTTCGCAGATGGCGTGAGCTTTCTCCCGCAGCGCCATACGGATGTGGGCATCATGCAGGTAGTTGGGCGAACAGATGCTCATGTAGTGGATGCGCTGGTCTTCGCCCTGAAAGCGCCGCTTTTCCAGGAAACGCTCGAAGCGTTCCGGCTCGGTAAAAAAACGCGCGTCGGGAAAATAGCTATCCAGCAGGCCAACCGAGTCATGCGGGTCTACGGCGGCCAGGAGTGTGTTGCCGGTGTCGCGGATGGCCTTAAGATGTTTAGGAGCGATGAAACCGGCGACGCCAGTCATGGCGAAATTTTTCATGGCATGTCCTCTACGAGCAGTGGATGTGTTGTGATGTATCCACAAGTTGCAGTATACTTCCAATCCCATCGCCTGCCCATTAACGCGCCCGCTTTGAAATAACCGTCCATGCCTTTTCGCCTACCCATCCGCCTGGTACTCACGGCTGTTTCGCTCGCCTTCGCGCTGCTGCACGCTGGCCCGCTGTACGGCACAGGCGCAGCGCTGGTCATCACGGTGCTGGCGCAGCTTTACCTGCCGGGCTGGCTGCTGGCGCGCACCTTTGGCAAGCATGACGCGGCGCATCCGGCGACGCGCTTCACCTGGGTGCTGGCGGCTGGCCTGGGGCTGGTCGTCGGCCTGGGCGCGATCATGCGGCTGCTCCAACTGCCGGTGTCTGTCTACGTGCTGGCGCTGCATGGGGTGATGGCCGGGCTGGCGCTATTACCTTCAAGCCCTTCCTCCCCTGAAGTTAGAGTGTGGCGATTCGAGCGGCGGAATCTCCCTCTGTATGCGCTGCTGGGCGTGTGCTGTGCGGCGGTTCTTTACGCGGGACACGCGCGCAGTCAGATTCGCTTCAACAACTTTGCCGACCAGACCGTGTTCGTCTCCTACGCTGACTGGCTGGCAAATAACCCGGAGTCGCCGCACATCCACACGCGCATGGCCGGGACAATTGCCGCCAACAGCGGCGACGTGCGCCTGCTCACCGACGGCTGGACGTATAACCATGCTGCCTGGGTGTGGACGAGCGGAGTCCCGGCGGCGCAGTTGATCTGGTACGATCTGACGCCGCTGTTTGTCTGGACGATTCCGCTGGTGATCTTCGCGCTGGCCTATGAACTCACCGGACGCGAGACAGCGGCGGTATGGAGCGCAGCCGCTTTGACGGTTGTCGGCCTGATGACGCTTGATTCGCTGGTTTACCGGCAAAACAATCTGGCGTTCGGGCAGTACGGGCTGCTGCAACTGAACACCCTGCGCATGATGTCCAGGGCGCTGATGCTGCCGCTGGCGCTGTTCGTAGGGCTGTCGTACCTGCGCGCTCCCCGGCTGCGCGATCTGGCGCTGGTGTTCCTGGCGGCGCTGGCCGTCGCCGTGATGCACCCGCAGCAGGTCGTGATTTTGCTGGTGAGTCTGGCGGCGACGACGGCGCTGTGGTGGCTATCGCAGCCAACGCGCCTGCGATTTCGCCGGGCGCTGGCGCTGGCGGCGACGCTGGCCGCCGTGCTGATCCTGCCCTATGTCCAGCGCGCCAGCACCCCGACCTCGACCCGCTATACTGAGGAAGTGTTTGAGGCTGTCGAAACCGAAGCCGACGAATCACGCATCTCGACGCCCTGGTACATTCTCCCGCTGGACAACCTGCCGCTCGTCAAGTCTACGTTTATCGTCAAGCCATCCATCATCTTTTATCATCCCTTCGTCGTCGCGGCGGCCGTCTTGGGGCTGGCGGCTGTTCGGTGGTGGCGTCGAAGTCTTGCGGCTCAATATATCGTTGGTTCGACGGCAGTTACCCTGCTGGTGCTCTTCACGCCCGGCGTGACGGCGTTGTTCGCGCGGTTGGCGACTCTGCCGGCCCTGCCAGGGATGGTGTTCGGTTTGCCGATGGCGCTCATCTTTGGGCTGGCGCTGGATGCCGCCACATGTAGCGTGTTGCGGTGGCGCCGTTTGCGCAGGGGCGAACCGCCGGTTCTCCCTTACAGCCCACGCAGACTGGCCGCTATCAATGCCAGCCTTTCGATACCGCTCATTGCCGTGATTGGCGTGCTGCTGTTTGAGCCGGCGCCCATTCCGGCCAGCGCGCGCGACCAGATTCGGGCATCCAATCAGTTGCAGTCGCTGCGCGCCATGCACGTCACTGACCAGCAGCTTCTCGACAGTCTAACGGCGCACCTGCCGCCGGATGAAACGAGCGTGCTGCTGACCCCAAACCCGGCAGCGAACTACATTATCGAAAGCGTGCCAGGGGCGATTGTCACGGGCGGGCGGCGCGGGCATGGCAACAAGTGGGCGTTCGACGGCACGCTGCGATTCTTCGGCGAGCGCGCGCCCCTGTACGGCTACACGCTCGCGCCCTGGCTGGACGATATTGACCTGGAGTTTCTGAATGAATTTGGCGTGACGCACATCGTCGTCGAGGCCGGCGATATTCGGCTGCCGCAGTTGTTGTTCCAGCCGGAGCGGTTTGAACTGCTGGACACGCCCGCCGGCTATCTGGTGTTCCGCGTGTCCCCGTCCATCCAGCCAGACGCTATAGACGCGCTCTACCAGCAAATGAACGCTACCTATAACGAGGAAGGGGAGCAGCGCTGGAATCTGGGCGCGTTCGAGTTAAACCGCCCGGCTAATCCCGTTCCCTGGGAGACATTCGCGGAAACCTGGGCGGCGAACCTGGAATGGAATCCCGACGATGACAGGTCGCGCTATGGATTGGCGGTCACATACACCTTGATGGGCAGGGATGAGGAAGCGCTTGTCCTGTGGCGTCAGCTTCACGAACGGTATCCGCAAGCTCACGCCTTTGTCGAAGCCGCCGCTTACACGCTGCGAGCGCTGGAGCGAGAGGAAGAGGCGGCGCAGGCATTTCTGGCGGCGCTGGACAGCCCCTATCCTCAGGTACGTGTCCTGGCAGCCAAACACCTGCTGACTCCGGCGTTTTTCACCCATCTGGAGCAAGCGCAAATCGAGCAGATTGTCGCCGTTACTCAGGATTCGCCAAATGAATGGGAGCAGCTGGTGGTGCGGCCATCGCTCAACGAGCAGCGCCAGCGGGCAAACCTGCTGATGAGCGTCGGGTTGTTCGACATAGCCGATGAATGGTTGGCGCAGATACCGGACGCGGAGATCAGCCCCCGAGACCTCGCGGCGCGGGCTTCGCTCGCTCTGGCGCAGGGGGATGTACAGGGAGCGCTGGACGTGCTGCGTCCTGCGACAGACCCCGACGAGGCGGCAGCGGCGCGCTTTCTGCACCCGGACCGCTGGGAGGACAACACGGCGGCGCAAATATATTATCTTCTCATCGGCGGGCAAGCATACCTTGAAGGGCAGTGGAATGCAGCACGAGCCGCTTACGAGGAAGCGGCTGCGTTGGGAGCAGAGGCGGCAGCCGCATTTTTCGACGGGTGGACAGCGCTCCGGCAGCAAGGGGATATATTCACCGATCTCGAAACGAAATGTCCTGGCGACGATGCACAGCGAGGACTTGTATCGCCCCTGGTTATGGCGCGTACCGGCGCGCTCTACGTCATGGATATGCTGACAGAGCAAAATGAGGAGGCGCATCAACTAACTGTGTGCGCTACCTACGGGAATCCTACTCCATCGTTTGGCTACAATGTGCGCACATGGCGTATTCAGGTTGTCAGCCCTGATGCAGCAATACACTATGGCGGGGTAGAAGTTCCATCTTTCTTTGCAGATAGCGTCCTGACGCGAGCAGCCGTCACCTTCACGCTGCCGGAGGATATGCCAGTGTTGACACCGGCACAGGTCTATGTGGAGGCGCTGTACGATTCGTCGCTGGTTCTGGGACGCGCTGTCCGCGATGTGGTGCTCAACCGCCCGGACGCAGCCATACCGCCGCCGGATGTTGTGCCCGCTAACCTGCACTTCGGGGATACCATCATTCTGAGCAGCTATACGGCGAGTCACGACGATACGACGCTCGATATCACGCTTTATTGGGAAGCCAGCGCACCGCCGCCTGAAGATTATCAGGTATTCGTTCACGTGGTAGATGCAAATAACCAGCCGGTAGCTCAGGGTGACTCCGGGCCGGTGGATGGCCGCTACCCGACGAGCCAGTGGCGGACTGAGACCCTGATCGAAGACCGGCATACCATCCCATTAGACGACCTTCCGGCAGGCCAGTATCAGGTACGCATCGGCTTATACCGTCTGGCCGACGGCGCGCGCCTGCCCATCACGCCCGCCGACGAACGAGTAGCAAACGACAGCGCGCTGGTGTATACGTTTGTGAGGTAAATTTTGAACCACAGAGGCACAGAGTTCACAGAGAGACTTTTACACCATTTCCTCTCAATATATCTTGTGCTGATTGCTGACTGCTGAAAGCTAAAAGCTATGTCCTATTTCGCACACGAATCCGCCTACGTGGACGACGGCGCAACCATCGGCGACGGCACGAAAATCTGGCACTTCTGCCATGTGATGGGCGGCGCGGAGATTGGCGAACACTGCTCGCTGGGGCAGAACGTGTTTGTCGCCAGCCGCGTGAAGATCGGGAATCACGTCAAAATCCAGAACAACGTCTCGGTGTACGAGGGGGTCATTCTGGAGGATTACGTGTTCTGTGGGCCAAGCATGGTGTTCACCAACGTCAAAACGCCGCGCTCGGCCTACCCACGCAATACCAGCGACGATTACCTGACCACGCGCGTGAAGCATGGGGCAAGCATCGGCGCGAACGCTACCGTGATCTGCGGCGTGACGATAGGGGAGTGGGCGTTCATCGCGGCGGGGGCGGTTGTGACGAAAGATGCGCCGCCCTATGCGCTGATGGCGGGCGTGCCGGCGCAGCGCATCGGCTGGGCTTGCGAATGCGGCGTCACCCTGACGGTTGTGGATGGGCAGGCGACGTGCGACAATTGCGGGAAACGGTATCGTCAGATGAGCGAGGAGCGAATGGAGCGCATAACCGTCGAGCAGAAGGATAACCCATGACTAATGGTCTGCAACAGGCTCAAGCTTACTGGGACAAACGCGCCGCCGAGGCCGCTACCGATTGCGAGAAGGTCGAGCAGAGCCGGCGCGCGCAGCGAATGCGCTTTGAAGTCTTCGTCCTCAACCACGACCTAAACGGCAAAACGCTGCTGGATGTGGGCTGTGGGATGGGCGACCTATGGGAGCACTTGCTGGCGCGGGGCATTCACTGCGATTACACCGGCATTGACATCTCGCCTGAGATGGTCAGGCGATGCCGCGAGCGCTTTCCTGGTGTGCCATTCGAATGCCAGAATATTCTGGAATGGAATCGGGGGCAGCAGTTCGACTATACAATCGCCGTCGGCATCCACAACATCAAGGTAGACGGTGGATGGGAACTGCTGGAACAGGTAACGCGCCGCCAGTTTGAACTGTGCCGTGTTGCCACCCACATCAGCCTGCTCACAGACCGCTACACCGGCTTCGCGCCGCACATCCAGCCCTGGCGGGCAGAGGCGATTCTGACGCTGGCGCTGGACATCACGCCCTACGTGGTATTGCGCCATGACTACCTGCCCAACGACTTCAGCGTGACGCTGTACCGCGAGCCGCTGATAGACACACGGGCGGATTTGGTGTTGGATTAAGAATTGAACCACAGAGACACAGAGCACACAGAGAAGGAGTTAAAAGGGATTAGACACTGCTCTTGACTTGATTTTCCCACTTTCCTCTGCGAACTCTGCGGTTAGAAGGTAAGCGATAAAGCATTGTCCCGATGTATCTTCTTCCTCACCGGCGTGCGCTCGGAATACGACATCCTCTATCCGGTGATAAAGGCTGTGTCGGCGCGGGCAGGATTGCGCGCGGAAGTCATCGCGGCGGCTGCTCACTTGTCGCCGCTGCATGGAATGACAGTAGAGCTTATTCGCCAGGACGGCTTTCCCATCGCAGGGGAAATTGACTCGCTGCTGCCCGAAGAAACGTGGGAAGGACGCTCGCGCTCGTTCGCCCGGCTGGTGGACGGGCTGACACAGCTTCTCGCCACCAACCGGCCTGACGTGCTGTTCGTCGCCGGGGATCGTGAAGAGCCGCTGGCCGGAGCGATTGTCGCCAACTTCCTGCGCATTCCGGTGGCGCATCTGCATGGCGGAGACCGCTGCATTGCGTCGGACGTGGACGAGGTGCTGCGCCCGGCCATCTCGAAGCTGGCGCACCTACACTTCACGGCGACGGAAGGCCACCGTGAACGGCTGATTCGCATGGGCGAACACCCCGAAACCGTTTGGGTCTCCGGCGCTCCTGGGTTAGACCGGCTGCGCGACGAGCCGGATGTGCCTGCCGAGACGCTGGCCGAAATTTACGGCGTGGACGTGCATCAGCCGTTTTTCATCCTCATTCAGCATCCGTCGTCTACGCTCAATCCAGAGGCAGGGGGCAGGGAGATGGAAACCATTCTTGAAGGCATTCTTTCCCTCGGCCATCCCGTGTTTTGCAGCTACCCGAACACCGACCCCGGCAACCAGCTTATCCGCGCCGCCATTGACGAGATGCAGTATCATCATCCGCAGCTGATCGTCTACAACACCCTGCCGCGCAGTCATTTCGTGGCGCTGTACCGGCGCTGTACGGCTATTGTGGGCAACTCGTCTTCGATTGTGATTGAGTCCGGTTTCTTGAAAGCGCCGGGTATTCTCGTCGGTCCGCGCCAGAATTTGCGCGAAACCGGCCCTAACGTGCTGCGCGTCGAGGCGACCTATCAAGCGGTACGTGATGCGTGTTTGCGCGCGCTGGAAGACAAGGCTTTCAAGCGAACGGTGCGAGAAGCGCCGAGTCTGTATGGAGATGGACATGCCGCCGAACGCATTGCCGAGGTGCTGGCGAATGTCGAGCTGTCGCCTGACTTGCTGCTCAAAACGATGGCGTACTAAACCCTAACCAGGGTCGCCAGCGCTTCGATGTGATAGGTCTGCGGGAACATGTCCACCGGCTGCACGTCCAGCAGGCGATAACCGTTGTTTGACAGCCGCTTCGCATCCCGCGCCAGCGTCGCCGGGTCGCAGGAGACGTAGACCATTTTCGCGGGGTTCAGTTCCACGAGGGCGTCCAGCGCCTCGCGCTCCATGCCGGCGCGGGGTGGATCGGTTACAACCGCGTCGTAGCGCCCTTTCACTTCGTCCAGCGCTTCGGCTACAGCGCCTTCCATAATCTCGACATTGTTGAAGCTGTTGAGATTTGCCAGCGCATCCTGCACTGCTGGCGGATAACTCTCCACTGCCGTAACGTGGGCGGCGTGCTCTGCCAGGAACGCCGTGAAAAGGCCGACGCCGGCGTACAGATCAAGCGCGCGCTCTGCGCCCTGCAATTGCAGCCTGTCGAGCACGAGGTCAACCAATGTTTCAGCCTGTGGTAGATTGACCTGGAAGAAGCTGCCCGCGCTCACCTGAAACCTGCGCCCCTTGACTGTATAGTGAACTACACTCGATTGACTTCCCTCAGGGAGAGGGGATGGGAGTTCTTCTCCCACGACGGCTGCCATGCGCTCGCTGCCGTCTGTGCCCAATTGCAGGCGAAGGCGCTCGCCCGGCGTGAATCGCTGCGTTTTCATCGCCTCAAACATCGCCGCCAGTTCGGGTCGGATGATGTGGCACTCCTCAATCGGAATCACCGTCTGGTTATCAGTAGCGACGAAGCCGAGCCGTCCCTCGTCGGTGACGTGAAAGGTGACGTGCGAGCGGTAATACCAGGGGTCAAAGCTCGGAATTGTCGGGTGTACCGTCACGTCGCGCAGGCCGCCGATGCGCGCTAACTGGTCGGCGATCACCTGCTGCTTGAATGCCAGCTGCGCCGGATAATCCATATGCTGCCAGTGACAGCCGCCGCAGCGCCCTGGCCCGAAGTGCGGGCAGCGGGGGATGACGCGCGATTGGGAAGGCGCAACCACTTCCACCACTTCGGCGTTTGCATAGCGGCCTTTGTCCTGCGTGATGCGCGCCATGACGCGCTCGCCGGGGATAGCGTAGGGGATGAAGATCGCGCGCCCCTTGTGCCGGCCAACAGCGCTGCCGCCATGCGCCATGCCGGTGAGTTCAAGCTCGAAGGTGGTATCATCTGCCATCGGCGTCATTATCGTGGGAAAGACGGCAATTGAAAATCCCCTGCTGTTTCGGATACACTCAGGCGCGGAGGAATGCAGTTGACTGAACCCACGCTTAACGCCGAACTCGGTTGGCCGACAGGCGACCAGCCAGGCGCTCTCCATTTTCAGTACGAGCCAGCAGCGCGTAAGGCTATTCTGCGCGCGTTGTCGCCCGCGTTTCCGCCTGCCACAGCTTCATCTGCCCGGCTACATGCACTGAATCCATCGGACAGTCCGGCAGGCCGTTACCGGCTGACGACACCGGAGGGCGAGTGGTTCGTGCGCGTGAGCATGTGGCTGGGGGATGCAGCGTTGGAGAAGGCGCTGTTGGATTATCTGGCGTCGAAGGGCGCGCCCGTCAATGCGCTGCTCGTCGCCGGAATCATGCTGGAATGGGAAGGTCGAGTTTACCGTGTAGACGTGCGCCCGTTGATTGAGGGACGGCATTTTGACGGCTCATTGAGCGATCTGGCGCAGGTGGCTGAGGCTCTGGCAATATGTCACCGGGCGCTGCAAGATTGTCCCTTTGCCGACTCGATTCGCAGCGCCGCGAACCAACGCTACATGCAATATCAGGAAGCGGTTGGCGTGATTGACGAAGCAATCACGCTCAAAAACTTCCAACTATTCGGCGCGCAGGCGGAGTGGGCGCAGGGCAATGTGGACTGGCTGCGTGAAATGATTAGCAACTTTAAGCCTCTGTTTCACCAACGGCCAGAGGCGCAGTGCGTGCATGGGCAGGTGCATCCTGGTAACGCGCTGTTTCAGGGTGGGGCGGCGGTACTGGTGGATTGGGAAGAGGCGGTCTACAACTTCGCGCCGCCTGCTTTCGACCTGGCTTACTTCGTGCAGCGTTTTTGCCTGCGCGATGCTCCCTCAGCTGAAGCGCTGCGCCAACGGCTTGACACAATCATTGCCCATTATGGCCCGCTGCCTGCGCTCGCCGAGATGATGCGCCAGCTGGCGTGGATGTCTATGGCGGCGATTGTGGACTTCCAAACGCAGGGGATTGCAACGCCGCGCTCGGAATACGAAAAGTTCGTCCGACTGGAGCAGCAGGCGCGGAGGCTGACCGGGGTGCTTTAGATGCGCGTGATTGGCCTGGGCGCAGGGGGGCACGCCAAAGTTGTCATAGATATTCTGCAAACCGCCGGGGGATGCGAGCTGGTCGGTCTGCTGGACGCCAGCCGTCTGCTCTGGGAAAAAACCGTTCTGGGCGTGCGTGTGTTGGGCGGCGACGACCTGCTGCCGGAACTGCGCGGGCAGGGCGTCACCCATGCATTTATCGGCGTGGGCAGCACAGGCGACACCAAGCCGCGCCAGCAGCTCTATAAGAAACTGCATCAATATGGTTTTGAGCTGGTCAGCGCTGTACATCCCCAGGCGGTAGTTGCCCGTTCGGTCAAGCTCAGGCCAGGTGTGACCATCATGGCCGGGTGTATACTCAACGCCCATGCGCGTATCGGCGCGAACGTGGTGGTCAATACCGGCGGCATCATCGAGCATGATTGTGTGATTGGCGATCATGCCTTCATTGGCCCCGGCGTTCGCCTGGGCGGAACAGTCGAAGTTGGGAGCGGCGCGCATCTAGGCATTGGGGCGACGGTGCTGCAAAATATTCACATTGGAAAGAATGCGATTGTCGGCGCGGGGGCTGTCGTCATCGAAGATGTGCCGGACAATACGGTTGTGGTAGGTGTGCCCGCGCGCGTTCTGCGAAGGATAGAAGATTGAGCGTTGACCTGCAACAGGTATGCGTTCTGCCGGAAGCGAGTATCCGCGACATTATTGCCTGTCTGGATCGTAGTTGGACAGGTATTGCGCTGGTCGTGGACTGCGAGCGACGCCTGATTACCACTGTCACGCACGGCGACATCCGGCGCGCAATGAACGAAGGCTGCACGCTGGATACCGTTGTGTCCAACTGGCAGCTTTACAAAGGGGGGTTTTACCCGCAGCCGGTGACTGCTCCAGTCGGCACGGAACGCGCGGCGCTGCTCAGGCTGATGCAGGAACAGCATGTGCGCCAGCTTCCGCTGCTGGACGACCAGGGACGGGTGGTTGATCTCGTCCTGATGCGCGACTTTGGCGACGTGGATACCCTGCCGGTCACAGCGGTGATTATGGCCGGTGGATTCGGAACGCGGCTGCGACCGCTGACCGAGCACGCGCCCAAGCCGATGCTGCCTGTCGGTAACCGCCCAATCCTGGAATGGATCATCGAAGGGCTGACGCGAGCGGGTATCCGCAAGGTGATCGTCACCACTTACTACAAGGCGGAGATGATCCGGAATCATCTGGAGGATGGCAGGCGTTTCGGCGTGGAGATTGAGTATATCCACGAGGATAAGCTGTCGGGGACGGCGGGGGCGCTGGCGCTGATACGGGATTGGAATCGCTGCCTGCTGGTCATCAACGGCGACATCCTCACGCGCGTGGATTTCCGTTCCATGTTCGATTATCACCAAGAGCAGCACGCCGACTTGAGCATGGCACTGCGTGAATTTCATTTCCAGATACCCTACGGCGTGGTGGAGATGGCAGAACGGCGCGTTGCGGCGATTAAAGAGAAGCCGACGCAGACGTTTTTCGTCAACGCGGGTATTTATATCCTGACGCCGTCGGTGCAGGCGTATATCACCAAAGGAGAATTTCTGGACATGCCGGAACTGATTAAGCGGCTGCTGGCAGCCAACCGCGCCGTCGTCGGCTTCCCGGTGCATGAATACTGGCTGGACATCGGCCAGCTTGAGCAGTACGAGCAGGCGCAGACCGACGCGCAAAGCTGGATATAAAATTGAACCACAGAGTCGCAGAGGGCACAGAGAAAGAGTTAAAAGTTAAAAGAGGTTGTTTGATGGGGAGCATCCACTTTCAACTTTGTACCTATTCCTCTGTGAACTCGGTGTCTCTGTGGTTCATCTTCCGACGCTGTTTTCATGGGAGCCGGATGTGAATTGGACATCGAAGCGAGTGCTCGTCACCGGCGCGGGCGGGTTCATCGGCAGCCATCTGGTCGAGAGGCTGGTGGAGCTGGGCGCGCGGGTGCGGGCGCTGGTGCGCTACAATGCGCTGGGTTCATGGGGCTGGCTCGACAGCTCGCCGTTGAAGGGCGAGATGGAAGTCGTGGCGGGGGACATTCGTGACCGGGACAGCGTGCGCGAGGCCATGCAGGGTGTAGAGATCGCGCTCCATCTGGCGGCGCTGATCGCCATCCCGTACTCGTATCATGCGCCGATGTCCTACGTACAGACGAATGTCGAGGGCACGTTGAATGTCCTGCAAGCGGCGCGCGAGTCGAGCGTCGAGCGAGTTGTGCATACCTCCACCAGCGAAGTGTACGGAACGGCGCGCTATGTCCCGATTGACGAGGGGCATCCTTTGCAGGGGCAGTCGCCCTACGCGGCCAGCAAGATCGGCGCGGACAAAATGGCGGAGGCGTTTCATCTGTCGTTCGGACTGCCAGTGGTGACCGTTCGCCCGTTCAACACATTCGGGCCGCGCCAGTCGGCCAGGGCGGTTATTCCGGCCATCATCTCACAGCTTCTAATGGGTGAGACGGTTCGCCTGGGCAACCTGCATCCAACGCGCGACCTAAGCTACGTGGCGAATACGGTTGACGGATTCGTTCGCGCGGCTTCCACACCTGAAGCGGTGGGACAGACTATCAACCTGGGATGCGGCAAAGAAATCAGCATAGGCGACCTGGCGCAGTTGATCGCGTCGCTGATGGGCAAGACAGTTCGCATTGAGAGCGAGGCGCAGCGGGTGCGGCCTGACGGGAGCGAGGTTGACCGGCTGGTGGCGGATACCACCCTGGCGCAGCGCGTCCTGGGCTGGCAGCCTCAGGTGAGCCTGGAAGAGGGGCTGACGCGGACGATTGATTGGATACGCGAACACCGCGAGCGGTATCGGGCGGGGGTGTACGTGTTGTGACCACCCGCGTCAAAGTTTCCCCTCGAAATTTCATAATCGTCGGTATTCTGAACCACCTGGGGCACATCCTCCGGCTGCTGGTGGGACGCTGCGTGGCGCAGGCGTTACGCGAGTATGAGGCGTTCGCTCAGGCGAGCAAGCTGCGCAATGAAGGGCGGTTAAGCGAGGTGGAGATTAAAGCGATCCGGGAGTACGAGGAAGCGCGCCTGGAAGACGCGCAGTACCGTCGAAAACTGTTGAGCGCTCGTATCACCGACGAGACGCTGCGCCGTCCCGAAGCGGCCAGTTCCTATCAGCAGGCGGCGCTGCTGTGCCTGCCGCTTCTGGCAGATAAGGCGCTCGGCATCCGGTCTATGGCGAACGTGGGCACACGAATTGATATTGTGTCCAGCTACCTGGCGCAGAAGTTTCCTGACGTACAGTTTATTTCGATAGATTTGCCGTCGAATTTGCGAGAGGTCAACTGCGAACTGCCGCAGAGTCCGAACTGGTCTTTTGTGAGCGGCTACGCGCTTGACCTGTTCGAGCGGCAGGAAGTGACCGCCGACCTCGTGCTGTTCTCGTATACGTGCGAGGTGATACGAAACCGGGAACTGCACCAGTATTTTGCAGCGCTGGCGAAGTTTGCAAAGTACGTGGTGCTCAACGAGCAGTGGTGGCCTACCCACAAACCTGCCAGTCTGGTGGGTATCATCAGGCCGGAGGACATTGACCCGGATGATTCGGTGATCGCAGGCAAGCCGGGTGCATACCATCACAACTATCCGGCCATCCTGAAACGGAGCGGCTTCGAGGTGCTGTCGTCAGAGATTGTGGAAGTACATGGGCGCGAGTTCTGGGCGCTGCACGTAGTTGCGCGGAATAAGACGCTCCAGACGTTTTGAACGTCTGGCGACGCGGGATATGAATAATGAGACAGGTAAGCCTATTGTGGAATGCGTTTGTCGCCGGGGATGAGAACAAGCGCCATGACGCGCGCTATCGTCTGGCAAAGTCGTTGGCGTACCGGCTGGGCTTCCGCATTCTGAATCCGAACGTGCTGTGGTACGGCGAACTCCAGCCGCTCTCGGCGCAGTGGACGCAGATCACGCAGTCCACCGACTATTTGAGCGAGCGGCACTATATCGTGTATTCGATGGCGAGGGCGACGGCGAACCTGCCCGGCGACACGGCGGAATGCGGCGTCTATCGCGGCGCGAGCAGCTACGTGATCTGCCTGGCGAACCAGGGTAAGGCTAATTGCCAGCATCACGGTTTTGATTCGTTCGAGGGGCTGTCGCAGCCAGAGGCAGTAGATATTCCCTCTGACAGCCTTGCCTATACCTGGAAAGAGCGCGATCTGGTATCGCCGGAGGAAGTCGCGGCGAAGAACCTGAGCCAGTTTCCCTTCGTGCGCCTGTATAAAGGCTGGATACCCGAACGCTTTGGCGAGGTGGCGGACCGTCGGTTTTCGCTGGTGCACATAGATGTTGATCTGTACCAGCCGACGCGCGATTCGCTCATCTTCTTCTATGAGCGCCTCGTGCCGGGCGGCATTCTGCTCTGCGACGATTACGGCTCAATCAACTGTCCGGGCGCAACCAGAGCATTTGACGAGTTCGTGGCGGATAAGCCGGAAAAATGTGTGATCCAGTTGACGACAGGGCAGGGATTCATTGTAAAGCGCTGACGAATGCACATCTTTTTCTACATTCACGCCTGGCATCATCTTCAAAATATTGAGCCGGTGATCCGTGAGATGGAACGCAGAAACGTCGGCTACACAATCCTGATTTTTGTTCCCAGAGACGACAATTACCCGCGTGTCGAGCGCCTGTTTCCGGCTGAGCGCATCAAAATCTTTGCAGAGTCCCGCGCGTTCCGTATTGGCGAACGGCTGAGCGTGATGGGTAAGGCGGGCAAGCTGCTGGGCCTGCTGTGGTCGTTCCTGTGGCTGCTGGCCTACTTCGCGCGGCGCAGGCCGTCGCGGCTGGCCGTCACGGAGGATACGACTCTCTGGAGCAATCTCTTAATCGGTGTATCCCGCCTGCTGCGGGTCAAGCGCGTCCATCTTCCGAATGAAAACATCATTTTTGTTGACGGAGTGATGGAAGACCGCTGTCGCCAGGGGCAGGTCTGGCCTGAGCATCCTGACTGGCTGCACCGGCTGGCGCGCCGCCTCTATCCGGTCAACGTCCAGCCGTATCAGGGCAAGCTGCTGTACTGGTACGGCGCGCATCGCCTGATCGCCTCGTATTTTCTGGGGCTGCTGCCGGCGACGCCCTGGGTGCGCGGCTCGAACCATATAGACTGCGTGGCCGTCAACTCGCGCGTACAGTTCGAGGAGAACGCGCGCTACGGGTTGGATGCAGCGCGCCAGGCCATCACGGGCTTCCCCATGCACGACCAACTGGCAGCCTGCCTGCGCCAGCGCGACAGTATAAAGGCCCGCATTCTGGAACAGGTTGGCCAGCCCTTAGCGGCTCTGCATCCCATAGAGAGAGGGCAGGAGGGCGAGGTAAAAATCTGCCTCATTATCGGCACTGCGCCGCGTTTCCTGTGGACGGAGAATGAGCTACCTGCAGCATATATCGCGCATGGGGAAATGCTGCGCGCGCTGCACGAAGCGCTGGGCGATGGCTGGCGCATTCTGGTGAAAGTTCACCCCAGGGAAGACCGGGAAGCGTTTATTGAGAAGGTCGGCGCGAAAGATATGGCATACGTCTCGTTCCTCAAGACCGAGTTTTCGGTGTACGAACTGATGGCGGCCAGCGATCTGGTCATCATGTTCAAGTCCTCGACGGTGATCGCCGCGTTCGCGCTGGATGTGCCCGTGCTGGCCTATGGCATTCACAGTCTACATGGCATGGCGGAATTCTACGACCGCTATCCCTCGATTGACCAGGTGTATTCGCTGGACGAGATGCGCGCGCGCATCAAGAAGATGGGCGACACGGCCTCCCTTGACGAGCTGAAGCGCCGGCGTGCGCAAGACCGCGAGCAGTACGGGATGTTTGACGGCAAGAACACCGAGCGCGTGGTGGAAACGATTCTGCGATGACGGATGCTTACAAAGTGGGCTTCATCATCGCCAGCCTGAACCGGGGGGGTACGGAAACTAAGCTGCTCGATACGCTTCAGCGGCTCGACCGTAACCGCTTTGATCCCTTCCTGTTTGTCGCCAAAGGGGGCGGCGAACTGCTGGCTGAAGCCTGCGACCAGCGCGTGTATGTCGGCCTGCCTGCGGGCGGAAACAGTTTGCGCAGCCTGTACGCGCTGTGGAAAACCCTGCGGCGCGAGCGCCCGGATGCCGTGTGGTGCTTGCAAGGCGGTGTCACAGGCTTCGCCGGGCGGCTGTTCGCGCGGCTTCTTCGAGTGCCTATCATCATCCTTTCGCTGCATGGCAGGCAAAGCGAGCGCCAGCCCGCATTGGACTGGCCGAACCGCCTGTTAACCCCCTTCACGACGCAGCGTGTAGTTGCCGTGAGTAACGAGTACCGCCAGCAGTTGATCGCCGAAGGGATAGCCGAATCGCTCATCAGTGTGCTCTACAATGGCGTGGATACAGCGCGTTTCAGCCCTCACCGCTCCCCCTCAGGGAGAGGGGGAGAGAACAGCTTTAAGCGGGCAATTCTGGGAATTGAGCCATCGCATCCGGTAATCGGAACGGTGGGCAATCTGCTGCCGGTTAAGGCGCATGAGGTGTTGTTGAAAGCGGCTGGCAGGGTGATTGTGCAGCGTCCCGATGCGCTGTTTGTACTGGTCGGTGAGGGGGAGCGGCGCGCGGCATTAGAGCGGCTGGCGCAGGCGCTCGGCGTGTCGCAGAACGTCCGGTTTCTGGGCCGGCAGCGTGACGTGTCTGACGTGATGCGCGCGTTCGACCTGTTCGCGCTGACCTCCAACAGCGAGGGGTGTCCCAATGTGATTCTGGAAGCAATGGCAAGCGGGCTGCCTGTCGTCAGCACGCGCGTGGGCGGTGTGCCGGAACTGGTGGACGACGAGGTGAGCATTCTTGTCCCGCCGCAGGATGACGTGGCGCTGGCGCAGGCTATCCTGCAACTGCTGGCCGACCCGGCGCGCAGGCAGGCGATGGGGGAAGCGGCGCGGCGGCGCGCAGTCGAGCGCTTTAGCATAGAAGCCATGATTCGGGCGCGGGAGGCGCTGCTGATGGAATTATTGGTGAAGTATCGTGCCTGACTCTCCATTTGTGAACAACGTCGTCATCCTCACCGGCGCGTCCAAAGGCATTGGCGAGCAGTTGGCCTACCAGCTTGCCGATCAAGGCGCGTATCTGGCGCTGGCCGCGCGTGGCGTGGATAAGCTGGAAGCGGTTGCGGAAGAATGTCGCAAGCGAGGGGCGCAGGCTGCTGCTATTCCAACAGATGTCACCGACGAGGCGCAGTGCAGGCATCTGGTGGAAAAGACGTTGGAAACCTTTGGGCATGTAGATACGCTCTTGAACAACGCGGGCTACGGCTATCCCCGGCGCTTTGAAGCCCTGGCCGATCTGACGACGCTGAAAAGCGAAATTGCGCTGAACTACCTGGGGCTGGTGCACTGCGTCTACCACGCGCTGCCCCATCTCAAAGCGAGGCGCGGGCGTATCGTGGCCGTGTCCAGCTTTGGCGCGCTGGTGGGTCTGCCGGGCACGATTGGCTACAACGCTTCCAAGCACGCAGCGCGCGGCTTCCTCAACACGCTTCGCGCGGAACTGGTCGGAACAGGCGTCACGGTAACCCTTGTCTATCCGGGCGCAGTCCGTACCGAACGCCTGGAAGAAACGATGGGGGAGAAAGTGAACAGCGTGCCGACCATGTCCCCCGAACGCTGCGCCGCCATCACCCTCGACGCTGCCGCCCGGCGCAAGCGGCAGGTCATCATGACTGTTGAGGGCAAAGCCTTGATGTGGCTGAGCCTGTTGCTTCCAGGCGTGCTGGATAAGCAGCTTACACGACTGATGGGATTATACGAGGAATAGTGTCGTTAGAATTCCAAGAACAAAGGCAAGTTAATGTAAATCAAACGCCTATCCTATATTATTTGCGATGATATTGCGTCCAAAGATGAAGGTTGGATAGGCGGAAGTGAAAACCAGAATCCTTGTCCTGCTCGCGCTGGCGCTTGTCCTGGGCGCAGCGCCGGGGCGTTTAGCCCCAACTCAGCAGCAGATCAACATCGCCATTTTATCGCCTGTGCCCGGCAGCGCGCTTTCAGGCGTAGTGCCCATCATCGGCGCCACGCAGCACCCCCAATTCGCTCAGTATCAGGTGGACTACGCCCCTGAGACGAACCCGTTCAATGTGTGGTATCCGCTGGTTGGCGGCAACCCGACCCCGGTCATTAACGGCTTGCTGGGCGCGTGGGATACTGCCTTGGTGCAGGATGGCGTTTACCAGCTTCGCCTGCAAGTCACGCTGCGCGACGGCTCGAAACTCACGACAGTCGTGAGCAATCTGCGCATACAAAATGGCGTTCCACCAACGCCCACATCGTTCATCACGCCGCCGATTGCCGCCTTCAACGCGAACCCGCTTGTAGGGCCGCCGCCGCTGACGGTGCGTTTCAACAACCAGTCTGCCGGGGTGATCTCGCAAATCAGCTGGAACTTTGGCGACGGCACAATCAGCTCACTGCCTAATCCGGTTTATACCTATGGTCAACCCGGCGTTTACACCGTGACCTTAACGGCCATCGGGCCCGGCGGCTCCTCCAGCGTGTCGCAGCCCATCGTGGTACAGATGCCTGCGCCAAGCCCTTCGCCGACCCCGGCGATACCTCCTCCGGCAGCCGTCTTTTTCCTGGATACCACGTCAGGCAACGTTCCGCTGACCGTCCGCTTTACCAACCAGTCCACCGGCAACATCACTGGCTTCTTGTGGGATTTTGGCGATGGCACGACCAGCGCCGACCAGCATCCAGTTCATACTTATAGCGCGCCGGGAACTTACGTGGTGCGGTTGACGGCCACCGGCCCCGGCGGGCAGAGCACCGCGCAAACGATTGTCACCGCCATCCTTCCCCCTTCGCCCACGCCGTCCCAACCGCAGACGCTCACCCTTCAAGTCGCCCTGTCGTCTGACGATGTGAATCAGTCGCCCGAATTCGAGGTGAACGACGCACGGATATGGATTGGAACGGCAGGGTCGGAAACGGAAAGTTACACAGGACTGCGCTTCGCCAACGTCGCCATTCCACAAGGCGCAACCATTCTTTCGGCTCACCTGGAGTTTTACAGCGTCCAAGAGCAGTGGATACGGATGGGTCTGACGATGGCTGCCGAAGCGGCGGATAACAGCGCGACGTTCGCCCCTGAAGCCCCACCTTCTCAGCGGCCACTGACCACACAGCAGGTTGAACACCAGTCGGATACGCCCTGGGAAGCAGACACCTGGTACGAATTTGACGAGATGGCGGCGGTTATCCAGGAAGTTATTGACCGCCCCGGCTGGCAGAGTGGAAACAGCCTCGCCATCATTATGCGCGGTTCCGGCGGAAGCCGCTGGGGACGGAAGTTCGTCAGGAGCTTTGACGGCGATCCGGCTCTCGCGCCGCGACTGGTGATAACGTATCAGGCGCGCTGAACGGCGATAGAACCTTCACCCTCCGGTTCGGTGAACGGATGTGGATTCTTCCACATTCGATAGATGATGAACATGGGCATGAACAGCCAGGGAGCGTTGAGCAGGAACACGATGAGTGGCTGCGGCGTTGCGTGTGGCCCGTAGAACTCCTCACCCAGGATGATGAGCACGTTGGTGATGAGCACCGAGCTATAGATGATGCTCGGAATGCGAATCCACTCCTTGCCCTTGATAAAGGCGTAGATCGCCGCGACGTAGTACGGGCCAAAGAACAATGCATCAATCAGAATGGTCATCTTCCACCACACCGGGCGCGCAATGAGCACGGGGTCTATGGTGCGTCCGTAGTTGTGGATGATGTCTACAAAGAAGGGCGGCGGCCAGACAGGGTAGGTGAAGTTATTGGGATCAGGAATCACCAGCGTTTCCAGGTCAACGATGTAGGTGATAAACAGGATGTTGATGATGAAGAAGACGAGAATGACGATGTCGGCTGGTCGTTTGGATAGGGGGATAGTCTTCTTGACCATAACGCTGCTTTCTGAATAAGTATCTGGCTATTCCCTGCGTTCCAGCCGGGCCGGCTGCACTGCATCAGGGATACAACTCACAGGCTTCCATTCTACATTGAATATGCCCCGGTAGCCGAACAAGGGTCCCCATACTCGGTTATGCACGTTGACTTCAATGCAAAATTTCTGTAGATGGTCGTCGTACCACTCGCATACGCCGGCAATACCGGAAAAGAGCAGCGGGAATGAGAAAGCAATCGTGCCTTCGTAGAAACGCTGCGCCCCCGAACGCAGCCGCAAGCTGCCTCGCTCGTCTACGCGCAGGTTGAGATCAACGGCCAGATGTTGGTGGCTGCCCAGGTAGTCCACAATACACCGGCGCTGCTGGCTGTAGACCATATAGGCGTCGAAGCGGCGGCGCTGGCGCGTCTCGAATGTCCGAATCCAGGTGACCGTCTCGCGGCCTAAGCTGTCCACATAGGCATAGTTTTCGATTGTGAAGGGGATACAGCCAGATGAACGCTACAGTCAGGCGCGCGATACTGTAGATGAGACTGCGTTGGAGCGATACTTCCGGGTCAATGCCTTTCTCAATCCACAGACGCAGCCGGTCAAAGCTCCAGGCCGTCGCCCAGCCGATAAGAGGGCGAAAAACGGCTTGATCGAAAAGGCGACCTACTCGGCCAAACCGAGGGCAATAGTCGTACCAGGTCAGGAAGCGCACGCCGTCCTTGTGGGGGATGTATTTCCAATAACCCGAGCTTTCTTGAATGAGCGATTTGGGGTCGTCTGACCAGAATTTCAGAGAAGATGTTCGTTGCCCCTGAAGGCTATCGTGAGTAGCAACGGTTTCGCCTTCGCCACAAACACGCAAGCCCAAACCAATACGGGTAGCCTACAGAAAGCGCTGTGGTTGAGTGAGGGGCAGGTAGGCGATCTTGGTAAAACGCAGGTCCCAGCGTTGGTGCAATTCGGGCGTCTGGGTTTTCTCCCATACGTCGTCCAGTTGTCCTCGGATGAAAATTTCGACGTAGATACCCATTCACGCTACCTGACCATAAAGCCTGCCGATTGTTAAATTCATCACTTTGCGAATATATTGTGAGTTCAAAATTCTTTTGAGTCAATCAGATATGCTCTGTTTCTCTACTACTATGTGTTAAAGTAGTGGCGCTAATCTCTCGGCAGGTAAACACCTTATGTGCGGAATCACAGGCATTCTCTATCACGACTCGGCGCGACCCGCCGCTGATCTCAGCAGCGCGCTGGCGGCGATTCGCCATCGCGGGCCAGATGACAGCGGCGTTTACACCGATGGCTCGCTGGCAATGGGCATGGCGCGACTGAGCATCATTGACGTAGCTGGTGGCCACCAGCCGATGAGCGACGCCAGTGGCCGCTACTGGATCGTGTTCAACGGCGAGATTTACAACTATCCTGAGCTGCGCGCGGAACTGGCTGCGCAGGGCTATCCCTTCCGCACAAAGTCGGATACCGAGGTGGTGCTGGCGGGCTATGGCTGTTGGGGCGAGGACGTGCTCCAGCGCCTCAACGGTATGTTCGCCTTCGCGCTGTGGGATACGCTTGAACGGCGGCTGTGGCTGGCGCGAGACCGGCTGGGTATCAAGCCGTTGTATTACATAAACGACGGTGAAGCCTTCCGGTTCGCTTCTGAAATTAAGGCCATTTTGACCGACCCGACAGTGCCGCGCCGTATCTCGCGCACCGGGTTGGCGAATTACCTGACTTATGGCTATGGCATCGCGCCGGACACCATGTTCGAGGGCATTTACAAGCTGCCCGCCGCTCACGCTGTGACCGTTCAAAACGGGGCCATCAAGACTGTCCGTTACTGGCAGATTCCGGCTTCACAGCCCGCCATCACGAATTATGACGAGGCGGTTCAACAGACGCGCGCCCTGCTGGAAGATGCCGTTCGCTGCCATATGATCGCCGACGTGCCGGTGGGCGCGTTTTTGAGCGGCGGTATTGACTCGGCAACGGTAGTGTCGCAGATGACGCGGCTGGCCGGGCGAGTCAAGACGTTCTCAATCGGGTTTGACGACCCCCGGTACAACGAACTCAATGCCGCCCGCGCCCTGGCGCAGCGTTTCGACAGCGAGCATTATGAAGCCGTGCTGACGGAAGATGACCTGCCGCCGCTGCTGGAAAAGCTCGCCTACCACTACGACGAGCCGTTCGGCGATGCGTCTTCATTTCCAACTTACTACGTCTCCAAGCTGGCGCAGCAGCACGTCAAAGTCGTGCTCACGGGCGATGGCGGCGATGAACTCTTCGGCGGCTACAAGCGCTATCTGGCAGAGCGCTGGTTTCCCTACGTGCAAACCGTCCCGCGCCCGCTACGACAGGCGGCGCTGGCAGGGTTAAACCGTGTCGCCGGCCAGCACCGCTGGAAGCGCATCTTGCGCATTACCATGCAGCCGGATTATCCGGCGCGCTATGCGAGCTGGCTCATGGTGTTCACGCCGCAGCAGTATCGAGAAGCGCTGGCAGCAGACTATTGGGCTTCCGCCTATGACCCGTATCAGGTATACCGGCGGCGCTTCGCTGTGGCCAACAGGCTCGACGCGGTGAACCGCGCCATGTATGCCGATCTGCACCTGCATCTCGCCAATGCTTATCTGGAGAAGGTAGATAAGGCGACGATGGCCGCCAGCATCGAAGCGCGTGTACCGTTCCTGGATTACCGGCTGGTTGAGCTGGCGCAGCGCATCCCGTCCACCTTCAAGGTGAATGGGAAAACCACCAAGACGATTTTGCGCCAGGCCGTCGCCGACCTGCTGCCGGGCGAGGTTCTGAATCTACCCAAGCATGGCTTCTCCGTGCCGACGCAGCGCTGGTTTCGGGAAGGCAAGATGTACCGGCTGGTGCAGGACATTCTCACCGACCCGCGCGCGGTGCAGCGGGGCATCTTCCGGCCAGAGGCCGGGCGCGCGTTGTGGGAAGGGCATCATGCCGGGCGCGGCATCTATGACCGCCATCTCTGGCTGCTGGTCAACTTCGAGCTGTGGGCGCAGCAATATCTGGATTAACCGCCCATAACCGCTACTATTGGGGATTTCAAACAGCATTCCAATGTAGCATCGGTATTATGAAGACGTATGGATGAGGTCATACTGATGCGTCTGGCAATCTTCGTTTTCGCGCTCATTGTATTTGTTCTGCTGATGTTATTCGGCTGCACGCTGACGACGGTGGAAAACCCGACGCCGGTGCCGCCGCCCCGCTCACAGCCGGGTTTCCAGGGGCAGCAGGCCCCGACACTCGCGCCTGTGCCTACCCTGCCGCCCACGTCGCCGCCCTCGTTGAACACGCCGATTTTCGTCACGCTGACGCCGATTGGCGTGAACGACCCGGTGCAGGACCCGATTGACGTTGACCTGCCCGACCCGCAGCCAGGACAGCAGACCGAGAACATTGTCGAGGCGCTGATAAACCGGCTGCTCATCCCCGCCTGGAACTTCCTTTATACCTTCCTGACCGGCGCGGTGGTCTCGTTGTGGGATTTCGCCGGGCTGCGCGGGGGACTTACTGCCCAGATCATCTTCTGCCTGATCCCCGGCATCCTCGTGACGATGGGTGTCCTGTGGCGGGTGTTCCGGCGGGCGCGATAACGCTAAAATGCAAAGAGGCGACCAACGAGTCGCCCCCATTACATTGTCCCCTGGAGCAAAATAATTCTTACGGATTGCTCGTCGGTTCAGCCGTTGCCTGCGCCTGCGGTTGTGTTGCTGTCTCAGGACTCCCGGCGATCACCGGCAGCGTCTCCACCGCGCCGCTGCTGAAGAATAGAATAGGCGCAAACACCCAGCCGCTTTGATCGCCGAACCGCACCATCAGCCAGTTGCCGTTCTCCGTTCGCCCCTCGGGTCGGAGCGGTGTGTTGAACGGAATCACTTCCAGAATATCCGCGTCGGTAGAGAACGAGCTGCGCAGGTTGGTGTTGAAGCGAGTTACGACCACCACTTCCCCGGAGGCCGGCGCGCCTGGCTGAGCGCCGCCATCACGCAGCACTGCCGTTGGCCCGGCCTCGACAACGGGCGCGTTTTCAACAGCGCCGTTCGCCTCGACGACACTGGCAAACACCCAGCCCTCCTGGCCGTTGAAATTGACGCGCAGCCAGTCGCCACTGGCGTTTTGCCCGGTGATGTCCAGGCTGTCGGCAGGCGTCAATTTGCCGAGAATGGTGTACTCGGTGCCGGGGCCGCTGCGCACGTTCACGCGGAACTGCGTGGTCACAAACAGGTCGGTTGTGGCGGCGAGCGGCGCTTGAGTAGGCTGTGGCGTGGCGTCTTGCGCCATGACCGGCAGCGCCAGCATCAGGCCGAACGCGAGCATCAGCTTTAACAGTTTTGTTCCAGACATGGTCTTCTCTCCTTTCGGTGAAACTCAGACCGCGCCACATTATAGGCAGCGAAAATCCATGTGGAACGACACCATCGTACTAAGCGGGACGATGGTACTCATTCTGATGTTCGTCTAATAAAAACATGTTATATAGCTGATTTTTCGCCGCCGTCAGTATTGGTATTCCTCATAACACCAGTGTTTCCACAGAAGGTCGTCTTGTAGTGGGGAGAGCGCACCGCCAGGAGGATACGAGCGGCGGTAGACAAAGTGGATTTCCAGCGTCGCCAAGCGCGACCCTTCAGGCCGAGCCAGGATGTCATTGTACAGGCGGCAGTAGTAGCGCCCCCACTCGCGCAGCAGGGCGTCGTAGCGGTAGTTGTTGATATTCTCCTCGAACTTGCGCCAGCGAATCTCAGGCCCCCACAGTGGGCGGCTGGTGTGCGCGGCGTAGAGGTCAAACGTCTCTCCATTTTCGAAGCGGCCAGGGATGGCAATACGGCCATCAATCTGCAACGGCAGCGGCGCGAACAGGTCCCAATATTGCCACAGCCCGCTGTACCACATCACCGCCTGTGGGAGATCGGGCATGGGTGGGGCGGGGGGAGCGGTGTAGCTCACGATCTCAATCAGATTCCACCAGATAACAGCAGCCATGAGCAAGACAAGGAAAATGGCGAGGGCGTAACGGCGGTAGCACGCAGAGTTATCTGGCTGTTGAATGGCCTCCGGTTGCCGAGCATTATGCTCATCCAATCGGGGCGCTATCCGATATATGATAGCGGAGCGCTGAATGCGCATCCAGAGACGCTTAAACAGGGGACGTTCCGCAATCCACTGCACCCACGATGGCTCGAAGAACAGCAAGTACGAAATCATCATCACCAGCGAGAAGTCCGGGATTGCCATCGTCATGGCGATACCCAGGTGCAGCGCTGCGCCCATGAACAACGCTGCGGCGCGCAGCATGGGCTGTAGAACCGGCGCGAACACGAGGGGCATGAAGCTCAGTTCGGTGATGATCGTCAACCAGGTCAATATACGCAGCAGCCAATCAGGGGCCAACTGGCGCAGCCACGCGCCCGGCGGCCACTGGATACTCTCTAGCTGAAGCACATAGAAGAGGGCCTCCCCACGCTGCCACGTTTCGCCGGATAGTTTGAGCAGCCCGGTCACAAGGTAGACCAGGGCGATCTGGAGCTGAATGACCCGCAGGGGAAATGCGAAGGCTGTGCGCGCGCTCTGATGATAGCGTAGCGCGTCTAACGAGTAATAGTGGCCGAGCGGGAGGAACATGCTCCAGAAACTCAAGACGCGCATCGCCGTATCCGCGCCGGTCAGCACGTAGACGTTGCGCTCGTGAATGGAAAGCACCAGAATAAAGTTCAGAATGCTCATCAGGCGCGTGTGATAGCCCACCAGCAGCCCCAGCGCCACGCCGGCCCACAGGAAAAAGAATAGGGCAGCCATCCACTCGTGCGCCAGCGCGTCCATCAGCGAGAACCGTTCGGGACGAGCCAGCTCATTTAGAAGCACCCCACGCGGTACTAAACCGGCATCGCTGTAAAACAGCCCTGCCAGCGGCAGATGGTAGAGGGCATCCTTCAACACCAGCAGAGCGAAGGCGATGCGAAACGCGCTCAATGGGCGGCTGTCTACCTGTCCGAACCAATACTTGGAGCTAAGGAAGTTATAGCGGTAAGTGAAAAAACGTAAATTCATTGGGAAACCGCAACTTTTAACACAGAGTGAAGACTTTTGTACAGGGTTGCTTTAAAGCTGGTTTCAACCAATCATAGCATTGTTGCTCAATTTACATTTTTCAGGAAATTTATAGGAATATTTATGAAATATTTTGTTATAATTATAGGGGTATGGACTGCAACCTTTTAATGATAGTGGACAAATAGGATTATAGCTGCCAGCTTTCCTATCAGAAGACAGTCTTGATGACGTATTTACTTAAGGTAAGCATTGGTTTTATAGTTTTATATGAGTGCCTTTATTGCTCGGTAAAACGATGCGCCAGTTCGTTGTAAGTCATATTAGGAGCAGCTTATGAAACCCTCTCGAACCCTGGCATGGGTGCTCCTATCCCTCTTTTTGCTCGGCCCGGTTGCCGTGATGGCGCTTGGCGAAGACTGCCCGGAAGTCGTTCGCACCGCTCTGCAAGCCACGGATCAACTCTGCGAAAACACCGGACGCAACCAGGCGTGCTACGGCCATATCTTCCTGGAAGCGCAGCCCCAGCCCGGCATTACCTCGTTTGAATTCAATGAAGCCGGCGATAAGGTGGACGTGACGGCGGTGCGGTCATTACGCCTGTGGCCGATGGAGGCGGAGGCCAACGTATGGGGCGTGGCGCTCATGCGCTTGCAGGCCGACCTGCCCACCACCGAAAATGCCAACATCACTCTGTTGACCTTCGGCGACGTGCAGATTGAGAATGCCGTCCCGCTGCCAACAGAAATGGATGTAACGGTCTCAGCCGATACCTATATTAACGTGCGGCGTGGCCCCTCCACGGAGGTTAGCCCGGTCGGCGTGCTTGCGCCAGGACAGACGGTGAAGGCCGTTGAGCGGCTGGCCGATAACTCCTGGGTGCGCGTGCAGCTACCGGACAGCAACACCTTTGGTTGGGTGCACGCCTCGCTGCTGGCAATCGAGGGCGATCTCAACACGCTGAACGTGGCCGAAGGCTGGAACCCCCATTATCGCCCCATGCAGGCGTTCTATTTCAACAGCGGGGCAACCGATCCGGCATGTGTCTCGACTCCTTCAAGCGGGATGCTCATCCAGACGCCGGAAGGCGTTGGCGAGGTCACGCTGCTGATTAACGAGGTCAACATTCGCATCGGCTCGACGGTTTTCTTCCAGGCGCAGGCCGGCGCGCAAATGACCGTGACGACGGTTGAAGGCCATGCCGAAGTCACGGCGCATGGAGTCACGCACGTCGCCCCCGCTGGCACGCAGCTGAGTGTGCCCTTGACCTCCGAAATGGCCCCAGCCGGGCCGCCTAGCAGACCTCAACCCTACGTTCAGGCCGATCTGCTGAATCTGCCCATCAGCGCGCTGGAGCGCGACATCGAAATCGCTGCGGCACTGACGCAGGACGAGATTGACGCGCTGTACCAGCCTGCGGTCATAGGATGCGGATGTCCGGTGGACACGACAACGGGTGGTGAGAACGTGCCTGTTACTGATAGCGCCGGCAGCGGCGAAAGCCAAGCTGGATGCCCCGGCCAAAGCTGCAACGCACCAGGGCAGGGCGGCGATTGTCCAGGGAATAGCTGCAACAACCCCGGCAGTGGCAACGGCAATGCGAACGGCAATGCCAACGGCAATGCCAACGGGAACGCCAATGGCAACGCAAACGGTAATTCTAATGGGAACTCGAACGGCAACGCCAATGGCAATTCCGGCGGGAATGGCAGAGGAAACGGTTAAGCGCTATCATTGTAATGATGCCATCGTTTTGCTGGGAAAGGCACCGTTATGGGACAGGTGAAGATTTGCGCTTTCTGTATGCAAGAAAACGCCGCCGACGCTGAGCATTGCGTGAAGTGCGGCCAGCCTTTCGCCTCGGACGTGACGACAACCCTGCCTGTCCCCAACCAGCTGGCCGACGAAGTGCGCCAGGAACTCGTCATCCGGCGTACCAAGCTGCCTACCGGCTCGATAGCGCTGTATGTGATGGGCGAGAAACTCCCGCTGCTGGTCGAAGGCAGCGGCCAGCCGACCGTGCTTGGGCGGCAGGCGCGAGGCAATCCGGTCAGCGGGATGGTTGACCTGACCAAGTACCAGGCGCATCTGCTGGGCGTTTCGCGCCAGCACGCCGCCATCAATTATGTGGACGGCAGTTTCACTATCGAAGACCTGAACAGCAGCAATGGCACGTGGGTGAACGAGAATCGCCTTGCGCCGAACCAGCCGCGCCCCCTGCGTAACGGCGATGTGCTTCGCCTGGGGCAGTTGATTATCTTCGTGTATTTGCATTAGCTCCTCTCTCAATACAACATGGATGGCGCGCTTGCTGGTCGCAGGCGTGTTTTGTTTTTGCAAGCATTTGCGTCACAATTTCCACGTTTTCGCCCAGTAGCAAGGGGGGTACTCATGAGAATCACCGCAATTGAGAGTCTGCAATGGACGGAATATCCGCGCCTGATGGTCGTGCGCGTGCATACCGATGCCGGCATTGTCGGGCTGGGTGAGACAGTGGATAAGATTCCGGGCGCGAAGGGCGCGCTGCACGGCACGATTGCGCCGCTCATCCTGGGGCAGGATGCGCTGGACATCGAGGGGCTGTGGCGCTTCGTCATGGACAACATCATGTATCACGGCTACGCCGGCGCGGAGACGCGCGCGCTGTCCGCCGTCGAGGTCGCGCTGTGGGACATCCTGGGCAAGCACCTGAACGCGCCGTTGTACCAACTGCTGGGCGGCAAGACGCGCAGCCGCATCCCCACCTACAACACCTGTATCGGCTTTGACCCGGTGCAGGATTACGCTGCCTGGCATGAGGACGCCGGCGAGCTTGCCAAGAGCCTGTTGAGCGACGGCATTCACGCCATGAAAATCTGGCCGTTCGACCAGTTCAGCGAAGACTCGTTTGGGCAGTACATCTCCCTCGAACAGGTGGAGGCCGGTTTAGAGCCTATTCGCCAGATCCGCGAGGCGGTGGGCAGCGCGATGGAGATTGGGATTGAGTGCCATTTCCGCTGGAATCGCGCCAGCATGGAGCGCATCGCCCGCGCCCTGGAGCCGTACAACATCCTGTTCCTGGAAGATGTGATGGCGGCGGTGTATCCCGACGAGATCAAAGCCTTCTCGCAGCGCACCAGCATCCCCGTGATCGGCTCGGAACTGCTGATGACTCGCTGGCAGCTGCGCGAATGGCTGGAAAAGCACGTGTCTCAGATCGTGATGACCGACCCGGTGTGGAACGGCGGAATTGGCGAGACGCGCAAGATCGCCGCGCTGGCCGAGACCTTCGGCGTGCCGCTGGTGCTCCATAACGTGGCTGGCCCGATCTGCCACGCCGCCTGCGTGCACCTGGGCGCGCACATCCCCAATCTGTACTTTGTCGAGTCGGTGCGCGCGTTCTACCAGACGTATTTCCCGGCGCTAAGCGACTTCATGCCCAATGTGGTTGACGGCCACTTGTCTATTCCAGAGGGGCCAGGGCTGGGCGTGAATTTGAGACAGGAAGCGCTGGATCGCCCAGATGTGATACGGCAGGTTTCCGAGGGCGAAGGGCTGGCGAAAGGGCGTCGGGCGATGGGCGACCACTGGGCGGTGGAGGAGATACGTTAAGCGCTCTGGCGCGAATCTAAGGCAAACCTCGGTTGAAACGCAGCTCGTAACAAAATACGATGGACACGGTCATTCCATACCAATCATTTCACCAAAGAGGAGAAAGAGATGTTGAAGCATCGTGTCCTGTTCGCCAGCCTGATTGCCGTGTTGAGCCTGCTGGCGGCTGCCGTCTCGATTTCAGCCCATGAAGAAGGTGAAATTCCCACCTTTCCGATTGAATCCACCGAAGACGGCATCTCCCTTCCGCCAGAGTTGCCTGCCGGTCTGGTTACGCTCTCGTTCGAGAACGGCAACGAAGCGCCCTTCACCCCCATCCTGGCGCGGCTGAATGAGGATGTCACCTTCGAGCAGTTCGCCGAAGCCCTCAATCAGGGGCCGGAAACTGCTATTCCGCTGGTCAGTCTGCTCGGCGCGCCTCAAATCGCACCGGAAGCCAGTTTTGATGTGACCTACAACTTCGAGCCGGGGACGCACGTGTTGATGGATTTCGAGAGCGAAGTCCCCGTGATTGAAACCTTCACCGTCGTAGAAGGCGAGGTTGAGCAGGTCGTTGAGTCGGAAGCGGATGTGACCGTCGTCCTGGTGGACTACCTGTTTGGGATGCCAGTGGAGATCGAGGCAGGAGTGAAGCACTGGTCTATTGAGAACGCCGGCGAGGAATGGCACGAGATGGGCATTTTCCACGTCGAAGAAGGCACGACGGTGGAGGAGGCTGTCGAGGTCATTACGGCGGCGATGGAGCAGGAAACCGAGCCTGAAATGGAGCAGGTCTTCTTCTGGACGCCGCTGAGTCCCGGCGAGCAGGCGCAGTTCGAGCTGGAACTAGAAGCGGGCACGTACCTCGTCATCTGCTTCCTGCCCAGCTTTGCCGATGGTTCGCCTCACTTTGCGCACGGCATGGCGCAGATTATCACCGTCTCCGAGTAATCCTACTACCACGACACAAGGGGATGTCCCACGCAGGGCATCCCTTTTTGTTTTGAAGGCATCGAAATCAATTCTGTGTTGACATGGGCCGGCGACATCTCGTAGAATAACCATAGTTGTGGCAGATTTCACCGTAAGGTGCGATTTCCCCAACTCCCGTCCACACGATTTGAAAGAGGCGTCATGATCCGTCTGAGCACCATCCAGTAGCGTTCAAGGACTACCCTGGTTGCTCAGTGCTTTGGCATGACATAATGGATTCTCATTTGATTGAGGCACAAGCGCTGCCTGGGGCGTCCTCCGGCGGCGCTTTTGATTCTGCGCCGCATCACCTTTAGTTCATTCATCAGGAGGTGATGCTGATGTTTCTCACGATTTCCAATATCTCCAAATCCTTTGGCTTCCATCAGGTGCTCAATCAGGTGTCGTTGACCCTCAATGCCGGGGAACGGATAGGCCTGGTGGGGGCGAACGGCGTGGGTAAATCCACGCTGCTCAAAATTGTGGTGGGCGAATTTGAAGTGGACAGCGGCGCGGTGATGGTTGCCCCCGGAGCGAAGGTCGGCTATCTGCCCCAGGCGGCAGCCGGCTTCGAGGGCAAGACGCTGGCCGACCTGATTGACGATTCGATGAGCTATCTGCGCGACCTCGAAGCCCGCATGCGCGCGTTGGAGCAGCAGATGACGGCTGCGACAGGCGATGCCCTGGCAGCGATCATGGCCGAATACGGCGAGGCATCGGAGCAGTTCGAGCGCTACGGCGGCTATGAGATAGATTATCGCGTGGATGCGGTGCTCGACGGTTTGCGCGTCAACCACATTCCCCGCGAGCGGCAGTTTGCGACGCTGTCCGGCGGGGAGAAAGCGCGCGTGGGGCTGGCGCTGCTACTCCTGCAAGCGCCGGACGTGCTGCTCCTCGACGAGCCGACGAACCACCTCGACTTCGCCAGTCTGACCTGGCTGGAGGACTACTTGCAGGGGTATCGCGGCGGCATCTTGATCGTATCGCATGACCGGCAGTTCTTGAACCGCACAGTCAACGCGATTGTCGAGATTGACGAGCACACGCGCACCGCGAAGCGCTACAACGGCAACTATGATGCCTATCACGCGGCGAAAGCCCAGGAACGGCGCAAGTGGGAAGCGGATTACGAGCGCCAGCAGGAGGAAATCAAAGCGCTGCGCATCGAGATCAAAGAGACGGCGCGGCGCAATTCCAACTACCGGGCGCATTCGGACAGCGATAAGTACATCCGCAATGCCAAGATTGCGACTCATGATCGAACGGTGTCCCGCCGCGTCCATGCCGCTGAGGAGAAGCTGAAGCGCATTGAAGCCAATCCTGTTCCCAGGCCGCCGGAGCCGCTTCGCTTCGACCCGGCCTTTGACCCGCACATGCTCAAGGGTCGCCTGCCGCTGGTCGTTTCGGGCGTGAAGAAGCGCTTCGGCGAGCGGGTCGTATTGGACAATGTATCATTCACTGTCGGATTGCACAGCCGCATCGTGCTGGTCGGCCCCAACGGGGCAGGCAAGACCACACTGCTCAAAATCCTGGCCGGGCTGGATGAGCCAGACAGTGGGGAGATTTATCTCAATCCTGCCGTGAAGATCGGCTACCTCGACCAGGAGGGAATGACGCTCGATCCGGCCAGGACGGTGCTGGAAGCTGCCCACGAGGGAATGCCCTATACCCAACAGCAGATCATTACCTTTTTGCTGAGGTCAGGGCTGTTCCGCTACGACGACCTGGGCAAGCAGATCGGCGAGTTGAGCAGCGGCCAGCGCCGCAAGCTGCAAATCGCCCGTCTCATTGCAGGCGGCGCGAATCTGCTGATGCTGGACGAGCCGACCAACTACGTCAGCTTCGACGTGCTGGAAGGACTGGAAGAGGCGCTGCGTCATTTTCCGGGGCCGGTCATTGCCGCCTCGCATGACCGTCGCTTCATCCAGCAGTTCCAGGGCGAAGTGTGGCAGATGAGAGATGGGGCGATTGTTCAGCACAGCGAAGCGTATCTTGACGTGATGTAGTGAGGTCTGGACAATAGGGACTGCTCGCTTAAACAGGATAACGCTGTGGCAACGTTCATTATATTGGCCATTGAAGGGGGGATTATCCTGAGTCGCACCTATCACACGGGCGATCCCCTCCGGCGCGTGGCTGACGAATTAGGGCAGGTTGTCAGGGCAGCGCAGCAGGAATACCGATGATTCAACCGGGCCAAATGTTCCCCTACGGCGCGCTGCCTGTGCCTCACATGACGCCGGAGATGCTGGCGCTGGTGCGCACCGGCATTGTTTATAGCCTGGCCGTCGTCTACTACGAGGGCATCCCCGTGCCAGGCCCGATGACGCCCTACACTCTCTCGCCGCGCCTGCGTCATGGCGACCTGAACGACATTGCGCCCGCCAGCGCCGCCGCCGAAATCATCACAATGGCCGCGCACACCGGCACGCATATTGATGCGCTGTGCCACATCGGCGAGCATCAGGACGACCAGGGCAACCCCGACCCACAGGGCCGCGTTCATCTGTACGCCGGTTCGGGCAAGACCGTTCCTGCCGACGAACACGTAAACTTCCAGGGTCAAACGTACCTGAGTATTGCCGAGATGCCGCCGATTGTCACGCGCGGGGTGCTGCTGGATGTGGCGGGCTGCAAAGGCATGGACGTGCTGCCCGACGCCTACGTGGTTACGGCGGAAGACATTGAAAACACGTTAGCCGCGCAGGGAACGCAGGTACAGCCAGGGACGGCAGTGCTGGTGCGCACCGGCTTTTACCGCCATCTGCGCGAAGGCAACCGCGCCTACTCAGACGCCATTGCCGGGCTGGGGCTGGCGGCGGCGCAGCTGCTCCACCAGCAGGGGATGATTCTGGTGGGCGCAGACAACATGACGGTGGAAGCCTGCCCGCCCTATGACCATGCCGTTCATCGCTATCTACTGGTGCACAATGGCGTTACCCACCTGGAAAACCTGTATCTTGAAGACCTGGCCGCCAACCGCATTTACGAATTTTTGCTGATTGTCACGCCGCTGCGCCTGTTGGGAGCCACCGGCTCCTGGGTGCACCCGATTGCCATTGCCTGAGAAAACCCAAAAATTCATAGGTCTCTCAGTTGTGTTGTCTGCAATTCATGGTAGTATGAGTTTGTAAGAACGCAATTATGCAGGCCTTAACGATGGACGACTCAAATAGCCACAAGAAGCCCCAGACCAGCCTGCTTGGCCCGGCGGAGCGCAGCGAAACATTTATCATGAACGCCAATAACCCCTTGCTGCGCAAGCTGCTGGATAAAGCATCGTCTGAGAGCGGCGATGCGCTGGCGACAGAGCGGCGTATTTATCTGCTGGTACGCGGCATTCTCGAAGAAATCACGCTCGATGAAGATCAATCCGTTGTTGTCGGGCGCGTTGACCTGGGCACCGGCTTTCGCCCTGGCGTTGACCTCACGCCCTACGACGCACAGAAGCGCGGGGTTTCACGCGAGCACATCCGCCTGCACCTGAAAGATCAACACCTCTATGTTACCGACCTGGGCAGCTCTAATGGGACGGTGCTCGGCGGGACGCGGCTCACGCCTCAGCAGCCGGTGATGCTGCACAACGGCGACGAGCTGCTGCTGGGTGGGCTGGCAGTGAAGGTGCTGTTCGAATAGCTGCCTCCGTTTAATGTGTTAACTCGGACAGGTCTCCCGATACGCCACGCCCGGCAAATAGCGTTCCCATTCGTTCATTGTGAGATTGCGGTTGGCGATAGCGCAGGCGCGTTCACGCCACGACTCCAGACTGACATCCCATAGGATGATGGTTGCATCACGGCTGGCGGACGCTAACGTTCGACCATCGGGGCTGAAGGCCACGCTGTTGACCCAATCCTCGTGGCCGAGGAACGGCTGTCCCAGCGCAATCCGGGTTTCGCTGTCCCACAGAATCGCGGCTTCATCCAGCTCGCCGCCTGATGCCAACAGGCGTCCATCCGGGCTGAAGGCGACGCTCAGCACATACCCTTCGTGTCCCGTTAGCGGTTGACCTATGGGCTGGCGCGTCGTCACATCCCACAGGATGATCGTCCCGTCGCGGCTGGCGGACGCCAGCGTTTCACCATCCGGGCTGAACACAACACTCATTACCTGATCGGTATGGCCTTTCAATGGCTCAGCGAGTGGCTGCCCTGTGTTGGCATCCCACAAGATGATCGTCCCGTCGCGGCTGGCGGACGCCAGCGTTTCACCATCCGGGCTGAATACGACGCTGCTGATCCAATCGGTATGCCCTTCCAGCGGCCTGCCGATCATCGTTCGGGTTCCAACATCCCAGAGAATGACCAGATTATCATCACCGCCGGAAGCCATCATTGTACTATCCGGGCTGAAGGCAGCGCTCCAGATAACGCCGGAAGGCCGGGTCAATTGCGCGGCCTGCCGCCGCGTCTCCACATCCCATAAGATCACGCTTGCATCGGCACTGGAAGAGGCCAAATAGCGTCCATCAGGACTGAAGGCGACGCTGGTGACGGGGCCGGCGTGTCCTTCCAGCACCGCCAGCTCTTCGCCGGTTGCGGCATCCCAGAGCCGCACCGTGTTGTCTTCCCCAATCGAGGGATCGCCGCTGCCAGACGCCAGCAGCGTGCCATCCGGGCTGAAGGCGACGCTGGCAATCGTCTCGGTATGACCTGTCAGACGAAGGCCAAGCGGCTCATACTCCGGCCTTACGTCCCAGCGAATCAACGCGCCATCCTCTCCGGCGGAAATCAGCGATTGCCCATCCGGGCTGTACTCAACATCCCATACGCCATCCAGATGCCCGACCAGGGGTTCGCCGATGGGGAGGGCAGACAGAGGATCCCATCGCTGGATGGTGCCGTCCTCGCTGGCTGAAGCGAGTACATCTCGCTCAGGATGGAAGGCGAGACTTCTTACATAGTCCGTGTGCTCCGTCGCTATCCTGAACAACTCTTCGCCCGACGAATTCCACAGGATGATCCAGTAGACCGGATTATTGTTCTCGTCATACTCCTCCATGCCGCTGGAAGCAAGCAGACCCCGTGTGTTAAATGCCAGAGTGAGCACAGCATTGGTATGCCCTTCCAGGGGGGCGCCAACCGGTTCGCCCGTCGCCACGTCCCAGAGGCGTATGGTGGTGTCGTAGCTGCCAGAGACAAGCGTTTCCCCGTCCGGGCTGAAGACGACAGCCGAAACATAGTCCGTATGGCCCTCCAGCGGCTCGCCGACTGGCTCGCCCGTCGCCGCATCCCACAGCCGCACGGTCATATCGTCGCTCCCTGACGCAATCAGCTCGCCGTCCGGGCTGAAGGCGACGCTCCACACGCCGTCGGTATGGCCTTCCAGCGGCTCGCCAATCGGTTCGCCGGTTGCGACATCCCACAGGCGCAGCGTGCCGTCGGCGCTGCCGGACACGAGAGTCTGTCCATCCGGGCTGAAGGCCAAACTGTTAACGTAATCAGTGTGCCCTCGCAGTGGTGGGAATACTGGTTTACCTGTGGCAACGTCCCAGAGAATAATCGTGTTGTCTCGGCTGCCGGAGGCGAGAAGCGTCCCATCGGGACTGTAGACCGCCGTGCGCGCTTCGTCGGTGTGCCCATGAAAGAACTGCGCCAGCCGGGGGCGGTGCTGTAATTCTCGGAGCAGGTTGCTGCGCGCCTCGAATGTATCAAACGTGTTGAGCGCTTCCAGGCTCAGCAGCAGCGAAAGGTCTACCTGATCGCGGTTGGTATTGGCAATAGCGGCCAGCGCGCGCGAGTCGGATCGCCTTTTCTCAACATCTGCGACGTTAGCGGCATAGATGGCGAACAGCGCCAGCGACACCGACACAATCGCAACCACCGCCAGACCCGCGATAAACATGCGCAGGCGGTTCTGTGCCCGCTGCCGCTGCTCGATGCTGGCTTCGAGATAGGCGCGCTCGTCCTCATTCAGGGGCAATGTGCGGGACTCCAGCAGCGGCTCGAACTGCGACAGACGCGAGCCGGACGCGAGATAGCTGGAGTCGCGCCCCTGGTTGAGCCATTCTGTCGTCGCGGTGGCCAGCCGTTGATGCAAGCGCAGCTCGTCACGGCTGGCATCCAGCCACGTGCGCAGCAGTTTCCACTCGCGGATGAGCGCTTCATGCGCCAGCTCGACTGTCTGCACGCGGGTGTTCGGCTCGCGGTCAAAGGTCAGCAGGCGATACTTGCCAAAGGTATCTATCACCTCCTGCATGATTTTTCGGTTAGCGCCCGCTGATAGCAGTTCGGATTGCAAGACGCGCCGGCGTGTATCATCCGTGCTTTCGCCGAGCGTGACCAGCCGCAGGAGCATCTGTCGGGCGGCGGCTTTGCTGACCACATCCAGACTGTCATACAGTTCATCGGCGCGGCGAGCCAGCGCACCTGACACGCCGCCAATCGCCTGATACGCGGCGAGGGTCAGTGAGCGGCCTTCGCGCCGTTCAAACAACTCGGTCAGAGCGAACTGGAGCAGGGGGAGCGCGCCCGGCTGTTTGCTCACGTCGCCAACAATGGCCGAGGCCAGTCCCGTTTCCAACAATAACGCCGCCCGCTCCGCCGGGCCGTTGATCGCCTGCGCTAATTCAGACGAGGACATGGGCAGCACGACTTCGGTATGGTCGCGCACCAGATCGGCGAACCCGGAATACAGCAGGGGGCGGTCATAAAAGTCGGCGCGCAAAGTGATGACCACGCGCAGGCGGCTGGCCGGGTCTTCCACCGCCGCCAGCAAGCTGTTGAGGAAGCTCCTGCGTTCAGCCTCGTCTTCGACCAGCGTAAAAAGCTCCTCAAACTGGTCTATCACCAGCAGCAGCTCGCTGCTGTCGGCGGGCAGCACCTCGCTCGCTACTTGCAGCAGGCCGCGCTCATCCTTCCGCAGCCGTTCAAGGAGATTGGGTGGGGCATTGGCCGCGATACGCAGCAGAGCGGCGGCGAGTTCTTCAAACGGGCTGCTGCCTGGCGTCATCTGCGCCACGAACCAGTCCGCCGAACCCGGCAGCGCGCCGCGCCGCAGCGCCGGAATCAGTCCGGCCTTCACGACGCTGGACTTACCGCTGCCGCTTGGCCCGACGACGGCCAGGAAGCGTGGGCCGCTCTCGCCTTCGAGCAGTCGTCCGGTCTCTTCCAGGGGCGCGTCCTCGGAACGAGGCTCAATGGCGGCCAGCCGCATGAGAAGGTGTTCGACCAGTTTCTCGCGGCCAAAGAAATCTGCCGCGTCGGCTTCCTGGAAAGGCCGCAGCCCTTTATACGGATTGATAGGATCCGCGCCGCCGACGAGCATGATGGTCTCTAAAACGGTGTCTGACATTCTCGGCGTGGCCGGCGCGACTACCGGACTGGCAGCATTGTCGCTCAGGTCGAGCGCGCGCCGGAAATCCGCCGCCAGTTCCAGCACGTTGGGATAGCGAGCCTGCGGCGATTTGGCAGTGGCGCGCCAGATAACCGTATTGAGCGCCGGGGGCAGGTCCGGGCGGTGGGTTTGCAGCGGCGGTATCGGGTCAGAGAGATGCTGGCGCATGAGCACCATATGGTCATCCGAGGCGAAAGGCCGCACGCCCGTGAGCATTTCATACAGCACGATGCCCAGACTGTAAATGTCCATCTGAGGCGTGAAGGTGTACCCCATGATGTGTTCGGGCGAGGCATAAGCGGGCGAGCCGAAGGATTCGTGCTGCTGGGGCGTATCCGGCTTGAGCAGGTCAACGGCGATGCCGAAGTCCACCAGGAAAGCGTTGCCCTCTTCATCCAGCAGGATGTTGTCCGGTTTGATGTCGCGGTGAATGACGCCATGACGGTGCGCGGTAGCCAGCGCCGCTGCCACCTGGTCGAGCAAGCGGGCAATGACGGGCACGGCCAGCGGCCCCTGGTCAATGAGCGTGCGCAAGCTGCCGCCGCGCAGCCAGCGCATGACCAGGAATGCGCCGTCCGGCTCGCGCCAGAAATCGTACAGCGGGACGATGTGGAAATGTTCGAGCCGGGCGATCATCTGCGCTTCGGCTTCGAAGCGGCGGATGAAGTCAGGATGGTTGGCGTAGTTGGGGAGAATGATTTTGAGGGCGACCTCACGTTCCACCTGCGTCTGGTAAGCGCGATAAACTGCGCCAAATCCCCCTGATCCGATCAGCTCGCGCAGCTCATAGCCTTTGATGACGCGGTTGGTGAGGTTGTCCATCAGCCTGCTTCGTGGATGCCTGTCCTATCAAGGATAATCTATCCAGGGGAATGGGGCAAGCAAGGCTGTGGGAGAACGCTAGTCGCTGGCCGGCAGGCGGCTCTCGATCAACTGCCGGACGCACTGCGCCAGCTTCTCGCCTTCGAAAGGCTTGGGCACCAGATCGTGAACCCCCATTGCTTCGGCAGTCAGTTCGTCTTCTTTTGAATCCATCAAGAAAATCATGGGCGGCAGGGCGGATCTGCCGAAGCGGATGCGAGCCTGCTCCAGAAAGGCTTTGCCATCCACTTCTGGCTTGATGAAATCCCCGATCATCACATCGGGCAGCCCTGCTTCATCGAGTATTTGGATCGCTTCCGCGACGGTCACAGCGGTGTTCACGATGTAGCCCTGCTCCCCAAGCGCTTGCGATAGGGAGGCGCAGGCTGCCGAATCGTCGCAAATGACGAGGACAGAAAATTTCAGATCGTCTTTCTTCTTTTTGAGAATATTGAATGCCATGTTGAAGGGTCCTGGGCGAGAACAATGCGTTGAAATAATCATACAGGCTTATTATTAGAAATCTGTATCCGTTTTCTCGAAAAAGTGTATTCAATACGGGAAATGCAGCCGGGTAGCCGCCTGCTTTTTAGTCTCTTCCGGGCGGCGGTCATAGCGGCGGGTCGTATCTACGCTGGCGTGCCCGGCGATATTGGCGACGGTGGCGATGTCCACACCGCGATCCAGCATGTCGCCGACGAAGGTGCGCCTTAAGTCGTGTGGGGAAAACTCGCGGACTCCGGCTTGCTGGGCGCGCTTCTTGAGCATGTCGTAAATCGTCTGCGCATTCATGCGCCGGCTGCGAATCTTGCCGCCTTTCAACACTGGCACGAACAGGGGTACGGCGCTGCCCGACGCCGCCAGCCAATCGGTCAGCGCGC
>FLYN01002285.1_pt1 | contig 39857 bp, 35 predicted proteins | sample 1122621 | NCBI WGS metagenome assembly FLYN01 (sample SAMEA4346792, study PRJEB14843) | hot springs metagenome | biome: Terrestrial Biome; feature: Habitat; material: Sediment | place: India | collected 2012-06-12 | depth 1760 m
AGCCATGGGGCATTCCTCATTTCTGGTGCCGCCCCTTTCCCCGCACCCCCTGCCCCCAGCCCCCAGCCGTGGGGACGGGGCCGGGGGTGGGCGGCGAACGAACCGATCCCAACCGGGAGCCGGGCGCGAGGGAGGTTGAATGCAGGATGCGACATGGCAGCGAAAACGGCTGCTGATGGGGGCCTGCGGTCCCCATGCCCCCGCAGGGTGGTGTTGCAGACCGCCTCTAAGGAGCTGAGAGCCTACGGTGGTGGATCGCTGCAGGTGATGCTCATCAGGGGCAGATCACGCAGACCCTCAAGCAGTTCCCGACGGTGCGTGGAGGTGCGTATCGCGATTGCAGGCCAGACCGAGGGTGTCCTGGAGCCCTAAGTGATACATTTACCGCGTTCCACTGCGGGTGTCATCCTTCGCCCGGTTCAGACTTCGCCTGTAGCTCCAGGCTGCAGGTGAGCGGGATGAGTCCTGCGCTCCAGCCTCCTGAGCCCTCGTCCCGGCGGTGGGTGCTCTTCGGCACCTCTCCCCCGTTCCCCCTCCCCGCGTGCGGGGAGGGGTGGAGGGCGGGGATTTGGAAGGGCGCCGCCGCCCCAACCTTCTTCCCTGTGCGGCGCGTCAGTGACAGCTATGCCGCTGACGCGCCGTATCAAGCACTGCTGGGCGAGCTGCATACCTACCACACCTCTTCGTCGGAAGGTGACCGCGGAAGTTTTGTCAGATGACAGGAGTTATGCGATCACGTTCCAGCGGGGAGGGTGTCATGCAGCCCGCCACCCTGTCTTTCCATGCCAACGCAGCGGCATGAAGGGGTTTTCGGCGAGGCGTAGCCTCCCCGAACCGCTCCACCGCGTAACTCCGCTCAGATGAGACATGGCTTCGATCGAGCCAGTCTATTTGACATGCTCGTCAGCCGTGGTCGAGGTATCACGGTGCGTGAACCAATCACAACGCACCTGTCCTCTCATCTATGGTACGTTCATGGTGTACCAGCTGTGATGGCAGAACTATCGCGAACGATTATGCCGCGAGCTAGCCAGGGCGCGCACAGCATCACTACGCGGCCAATCGCGCGAGCCGCGATGCAATCGAGGATTGCACGGTGCGTGGCTGTGCCCGTTTGATTTTGCCGGGTTGTCTTCTCTATACCGGAGTGGCAGGAGGTCGAGATGCGAGTTCTGGTACTGGGTCACCTCGATGGCCGGCTCGAGCGACTCCAGGCTGTGCTGGAGACTACCCGGATGACCGGGGTTGGAGCGATCTTCGTACTCGGGAACATCGTCGCGATCGAGGCCAGACAGCACACCTATGCCGCGCAGGTCCACGCCGGCATGTTGCCAACCGAGTTCGCAGCAACAGTGGCTCGCGAGGACGCCGTCAACATTGCGACTTATACTCGTGCCGTCGAATTCCTGGGGGTGCCGGGGATTCCGGTCTATCTCATTCCTGGTGAACAGGACGTGCCGCTCACGGCGCTGAGTCAGGTGCTCCAGGCCTATCGGGGGTCAGCGAGCATGCATCTAGTGCATCGGACCGCGGCCTATCTCGGTGATGGGGATGTCGTTGCGGGCTTTGGGGGGAGGCTTACCACAGCGCAGGGCGACGATCAGTCGCTCCTGTGCTTTCCTGCCTGGGAGGTGCGCGTAGCCTTCGAGTACCTGGCGTCCTTTAGTACTCTCTTCCAATCTGCCCGGCGTCGTATCCTACTCTTCGCCACCCCCCCTCAGGGGGAGCGGGTGGATCGACGCGATGGCGAGCACGTGGGGGTGCGGCTTCTTAACTGGATGATTCGGGTCTATCAACCGCATCTCGTCTGTTGCGGCGGATCGGAGAGCGGACGGGGAGTCGAAAGAATCGAGGGGGCACCGGTTGTCGATCCTGGTGCACTTGCCGCAGGCTCGTATGCTCTGGTCGATCTCGATCGACTCAGCGTCCAGCTGGAGCGGCTGAGCCAGAGCCCGACTGCTGAGTGATCTGTTCAGTACACATGCATGCGGGGCTGCATGCACGCACCTTCAGCAGTGAGGAGGTTCACTATGTCGGAGCAAATCGAACGCTGGGATCCGCTTCGCGAGATGATGGCGCTGCGAAATCGGATCGATCATCTCTTCGAGAGCATGTTCGCGCGGCCGCGTGGTGAGTGGCTCGCCACGATCTTTGATTACCCAGCGCTAGATATGTATGAGAGCGACGGGAAGATCACAATCGACGTCCCGCTGCCGGGTGTGAAGCCCGAGGAAGTCGAGTTAAGCATCAGCGGCAGGACGCTGACGATCAAGGGCGAGCGCAAGGCCAGGGAGGAGGTCAAAGAAGCGAACTACTACCGCCGCGAGATTCACTATGGCGCCTTCAGTCGCGCCGTGGTGCTCCCCGAGACGGTCGATGTCACCAGGCCCAAGGCAACCTTTGAGAACGGGGTCTTGACGGTCAGCTTCCCCACGCAGAAGGCTGCCGAGTCAAAGCGGATTGAAATCAAGCCGACTGAGGCGGCGACTCGGCACGTAGGATAGGCACGCCTGGGAACGCTGGCGTGGTCATCAGCTGTTCACCGCCGGAGATGGATAGACGCGCTGCGGGAAAGCGCGCGGAATCAGCAGGGTCCGCTGATTCCCTACGCCGCCGCGGCGCGGATCATCCTTCCGGGTTGCGTGCGCATCCGGAGGTGCGATGATGATCAACCTGATTCTGTGGCTGCTGTTTGGTGCACTCATCGGTTGGCTCGCGAGCCTGGTGATGGGCACTGATGAGCAACAGGGCGCCCTGCTCAACATCGTCGTTGGAATCGTGGGCGCAGCCATCGGGGGGGTGCTGTTCGGCGCGAACACAATCAACAGTGGGGTGTTCAGCCTGCCGGCACTGCTTGTCTCATTCATCGGCGCGCTCATCCTGCTCGCGATCATCAATCTAGTGCGCCGCGGCCGCGTGCGGTAGCTGGTGCGGCTGGCGGTATAGCCGATCGCGCGTCGGCTGTGCTGCCAGCCCATTGCTGCATGGTCGAGGACGACGCCCGCTTTGATGCTCCACTTTGCATGCGGCCAGCGTGACAGCTGAGGAGGTACGATCGTCGGCGAGATACCGCTGGGGTGGGCATAGCGACCCGTTCAGGCCTGCTGATGGGCGGCCACCCTGATGGCAGCAGCATAGCCAGGCCGATGGTAAAGGAAGTACCTATACGATGGAGCATGGTGGAGATCAGCTTCGCAAGCCTCGGGGTACTCTTGCATTGCTGTGAAGCATCGCTGAGCGGCAAACTGGAGATCCAATGCCATGAACTTGGATATATCAGATGTCGAAACGTATCTGGCGCATCGCCTGGGTCGCCCGGTACGAGTGCTGGCTATGCAGACACTCGGCGACGACCCAAAGGTAGCCAGTAGCGAGCTGCGTCGGTTGAAGACCTACGGCTACGGCCAACCAGTTCTGATCCGATATCGGATTGATGGCACCGAGCACCGGGCCGTGCTGCGGACGATGGCGTCCAACCCGTTCGGCCACGAGCGCCGAGCCGATCGGGCCGCCAGCCTGCTGCTCAGCTACGATACGTTCAACGACCTACCACGGCACGTTCGCGCGCTAGACGTCGGTGTGCTCCAGCCTGACGGGAAGCTGACATCCATCGGTGAAGGCGGCGAATTCTTCCTGCTGACCGACTATGTTGCAGGCACTCTCTATGCCAACGACCTCCAGCGGCTGCGTGATACCGGACGCCTCACCGACCGCGACGTTGGGCGTGCCGAATGCCTTGCGCGCTATCTGGCCGAGATCCACGCGGTCAAGTGCGACAATCCCGCGCTCTACCGTCGCGCCGTGCGTGATCTCGTTGGGAACGGCGAAGGGATCTTTGGGCTGACTGATAGTTACATACCTCGCCGATCTCGCGCAGGAAGCTGAGGTCGAGGATCATCTCCTGATCCTTGCGCGTGCGCAGGTAGTCCAGCAGCTCATCGACGACCATCAGTAGCCCGTGATCGGGGTACTGAGCGTTGAAGGCGCGCATGAGATCCTCGAAGGCGCCCTTGTGGTTCGGAATCTTGTCGCGCGGAGGAAACCGGTAGGCGATACCCCACGCGGCGAGGGCATCCTCGAGCGGCGAGCAGATGAACTCGCGAAAATCCATCGTCGTGGAGCCGAGCTCGGTGCGGACCACCTTGAACTTGCCAGCGATCACGGCAGCGCTATCGGCGACTCTGGCGTGCCTGAGCGCGCTGACGAATTCGGCGTGCTCGGCGATGGCGGAGATGACCGACATCAAGTGCGACTTACCGGTGCCATAGTTGCCGACGATCAGCAGCCCCTTGTTGTCAGCCGGCTGCTCGAACTGGAGCTGCGGAAAGACGAGCGCCGTGAGCCGCTCGGCCATCTCGTCGGATATGACATAGGTCGCGACGAGCTGGCACGCCTCGTTCAACACATCGGCATCCCGAAGCTGCACTACCGTCTCGATCGGGTCGAACTGGATCAGATCACCGTATTTCATCGCAACATCCTTATCGCTCGGTCATTCTTGCGCTGCTCCGGGCAGGCTGATGATCACCAGATCGCCAGTGGAGTAGCAGCGGTACCCGGGATGATCGGGTTGAGCGTAAACCAGGTAGCTCCCTTCCAGCCTGCCGTTCCACGCGGCGACGACCGTCCGGCTGCGCGACAACTGTTGCAAGCAACGGAAGTGGGTCCTGCTTGAGCGTAACGTCGAAGAGAAGCTCGGTGTTATTGAGGAGCACAACCGATTCGCGTCCTTTCCCCGTCAGCTCGTCGAGCAGGTGCGACACCCGCAATAGCCGCTGCCGTTCGGTCAGCTCAAGCAGGCGCTGGCTCAAGTCCAAACCCACGTTAATGTACCCGAAGCCAGTATGTTTAGCAACTTCTCGCAGTGCAGTCGTCTTCCCCGCGCCAGCCGGCCCTACCACCAGGACCAGCCGATGGTAGAGCATGGCGACCTGATCGATGGCGAGTATGATCTAATGGGCGGGCAGATCAAGCATCTGTGTGCTCCGAATGCGGTGCAAATATTCCACGACAAACTATTGCGGGCGATCATGCGAGCGATCCGATATGCCAGACGATGGACCATTCGGCTACACCTTGGGACAGGCAATGGACGATATGCCGCTACGATCGCCCGTTGCACGTCCTGTCCCACACGCAATACTGTGCAAATGCCAGGCGGGCCGCGGTGGTGGCCCCACTATCCCCAGCGTCCTCGCCCCGCGGCGCGAGGAGGAGTAGGGGAAGGGCACCCAGCTCCGATCGCGGACGCCGGGGCAGAGGTGCAAAGGATTGGTCCTAAACAATGTTCGCCAGCATGCTGCGCAGGAAATCGCGCACAAGGCCGCGCCGAAGATCCTCGTGATAGGGCTGGTTATAGAAGTTCCGCAGGCATTCGTAGCAACTCGTTTCCGGACCGCAGCACTCGTTGTTCACGCGCTGGTAAGCGGCATGGACCACGGGCACTACACTCTCTGCGATACGCCGCACATGTCCGGCGCCGCCAGGGACATTGTCGAACAACACGACCGCCGGTGTACCGCTGTGGCGATAGAACGTGCCATCCAGATCATCGCGCCGAATCTCGAGCGCTTGTGCGGCGCCCTCCAATAAGGCGTAGACCAGCGAGCGCCAGAGCTTCTCCTCAGCATGGAGAGCCAGCAAGCCAGTGAAGCGCAACTCAGTCACGTCGGTTAAGAACTCGTGGCCGAGGTGATGCCGTTGCCTGTACCCGGTACAGTCTCGGCCCGTGCGTGGGTGTTTGTGGGTTGTTGGGCCGCTGCGCCGGCGCGCACCGGGCGGCGACGGCTCTGGTGCTATCTCAGCATAGCCACAGCTCTGGCAGATGAGGAAGCCACGACCGGCGACTCCCGCATTGACCAGCGCTAACTTGCCGAAGCGCGAATAATATTTTCGCACCTGCATGCGCTCGTTGGAAAGCTCCGGCACCGGCTCAAAAATCGGCTCGCTTTTGGATTGTCCATCGCGGCGGGGCGGTGCATACTCTGCAAAATACACCCGTGAAGCATAGAGTCGTTGTGGTCGTGTCTCTCCGGGCGAACGCACACTGTCGCGAGCAGCAACGAAGCCGAACTCCGGCACGATGAATGTCCCGCACAGCCGCCGATCATGGAACGAGCTACCACAGCCTGGACAGACCGTGCCGATCGCTTCGGCACTCCGATGGAAGCGCCCGCAAGCTCGACAGACAGCATAGTGGTAGACCGGCCAGTCTTTCTTCGGTTGCTTATACAGCCCACCCCCGGTCCAGACACGCTTGGCGGCGATCACCTCTGCACCGGGAGCGTACTCAGCGATGGCAATGCGCAGATCGCGCTCGAGCTGGACTTTCGAGGCTTCAGGGACGTGTAGATGGTCGGTTTTCAGTTCCACCACATCGGTGGGGAAACCGTACTTGGGTAGTAAGTTCCGTGAGGCCAGAAACCCCAGCAGCGAACGGCTGCGTATTGTTCCAGCCACGCGCTGATAGTGCTGGCTCAAGTCATACTTGCGTTCGGCGACTGCCTCCAACTCAAGTTGCCGATACAGATCGAGATCCCCAACCACTTCGGCCTCAGCCCGTTCCAGGAGATCCAGCATCCCGTCTCCCTCAGGTGTGCGTAGCCAGCCCCAACCGGCCAGGTCAACGTCGTTGTGCAAGGGTTCTGGAACGATCCGGACGAGCGCATCGCGAACGTTGGCGGGGCGAGATTCAGCAAAGGCGATCAGCGAGGCAGTGCCTTGCGTTCGGCCTTCCTCCGGTTGGAAAAAGTCACCGACATTGCTGAAGAGGCGGCCTTCCTGATCGCGCATATGGCGAAAGAATGCGGCCAGGAGCACAGCCTGCATATGCCGACGCACGATCTTTTCGTTCGAGAGCGCGATGCTTGGGGGATGGATACGCCCAGCGACAATGCGTTCTGGCTGACTATAGTGCGTCAGATCGTGAGAGCGGCGCTGGGCATAGGTCAGCGCAAACGCAGCCGAGTCGGTCCGGCGCCCGGCGCGACCGGCACGCTGGACATAGTTGGCGGTCGTTGGCGGGACGTTGCGCATCAGCACGACCTGCAGCTCACCGACATCCACTCCAAGCTCGAACGTGGTGGAGCAGCTCAACGCATTGATCTCACCAGTGACGAATCGTTGCTGGACCTTACCAGCCTCATCGCTCGTCCATTGAGCGGTATGCTCCTCGGCCGCCAGCGGAATCGGCTGCAGGTTTAAATATAGCGCTCGATAGTGGTTCGCGATCACATCTGGCGCTGCCGGGTCGAACGGTTCCAGATGACCTGCGCAACCATTGGTCGGGCAGAGACCAAAGAGATTGCTGGGCGTCACTGCCCGACAATGATTGCACCGATAGCCGCTGCCTTCTGCTGAGGGTACCAGCTCCCAGAACTCATGGCTCAACCGGTAGACCACACCATGGCGTGGCTGATTCGTGCTGACGAGATGATCGCGCCAGCACGAGCGCGGCTCGGTCAAATGGCGCCAGATCCCACGGAGTGCCTCCAGCGCATGTTGGTGGCGCTCCTGCTCTGAAAGGGCAGGATAGCGCACGGCAAGCAACCGTTTCAGCAGGTCCAGACGCCGATTACTTCCTCGTGTGGGCAGCCAACTGAGGATTCCAGCCCGGCTTTCGGCCCGATTCTCACGCACGAACAGCTCTTTGTTGCGGGGGGCGAAGTCCTCACTGTAGGGATCAACGGTTTCCGGGAAGGAGGTCACACCCTGGTGCCGGAGTGTATCCAGCAGTAAGGCCAACAAATCCCAACTCTCTTGCTCAGTGAGATTCCATGGGGTCTGCTGGAGTGCGGCTGGCGGGCGCCAGCGTTCCGGGCGCACCAATCGGAACTGCAGGAGCCCCAGTCCTTCCAGGCTCAGGCGGCGATCCAGTGTGATTAACTCCTGCATCAACCAGGTCGTCACGATACGTTGTCGCTCAACGTGGCTCTGCCGTTGGGTGAACACACCGGCCGCGTGCGCTTGCCTTAGCAAGTGGTTGATCACATCTTGCAGCCGGAGTATACCGGTGCGTCCATCAGGATCGTCGAGAAGGGTTTTGAGTATCAGCCGCCGATGGAGCACCTGATTATAAGTGCGCTCAAGATACGGGGCGAAGAAAGCAGCGTCTTGACGACTATCGGAGAAGATCAGGAGCTTGCGTCCGCCACCAGGCAGATGAGCAGCCTCCTGATCAGGCGATGGTGGGAGGTGCTGATAGAGCGCCGTGGCAAGAACACTGACAGGGGCATCCTGGCCGGTCAGGAAGCGGTAGATCAGGCTATTGCCGCTTCGAGCCCCACAATTGATACATCTGTGTGGCTCCGGGCGGTTCTGGAGATCGATCTTACGCAGGCGCTGAAGCACTGCTCCAGCGTCGCAGATGCACTTGGGCTGCTCATCGGGCATCAGGGTGCCGCAGCGCAAGCATAATGTGTAGGCCCTCCCAGTCACGTCCTCATCGGCAAGCTCTTCGCCTGCACTCACGGCTTCGTCTTCATCGGCAACGCTCACCTGTTCGCCAAGTAGAAAATAGGCTTTGTTTCCATAGAGTCTTTCGACGTTCTCTGTCAACTGGCGTAGTGTATAGTGGTGCTGTGTACCGCGCTGGTGATCCGTCTCAACCGGTACCTCTTGTCCAACGATATACGCTGCACCGCACCGCGCACAGGTTGCGAGTTCGACCACCCATCCCTTACACTCAGGGCATTGCTCATAGCGGTTGAGGAAGATACGAGGCTGGTGATTCTGATGCGCCTGGCTATTCAGGCACGCAAAAGCGCCCTCCAATGCCCTCGTGAAGATATGATAACGCGCCGGCAGGAGCGACAGACTGCTCTGATCAGGGCGAGCACGAGCCGCCAGATCCACCAGCCGGACCAGATGCTCTGCTGGCTTCTTTTCTGCAGGGAAAACGATCGGTGCGATCGCATCAAGGAACTGCGGCCGTTGGGCCACCAGTTCGCGCAAACGCTGCAACCGTTCATCGCCGCGCAGCAACTCATACAGAAACGCATCCAGCGTAAGCTGCTGCCGAAGCTGGCCATCTGTCCTGGATAATGCATCCCAGCGTTCGCGGCTGGCTTGCCGGGCGGCCTGTACTGCCTCAGCAGGAACAAAGGAACACGCTGCGAAGGCCAGAGCGGCGATGAGCCCCTCCCCATTTTCAGCATCCGTCGCAGATGCAAGGATGTCATGGAGCGAACGGTACAATGCAGTCGTGCCCGTTCCCCAGCGGGCACCCAAGGCTGTGGTAGCTATACGCGTTGCCTCGACCACATCCTGATGTTTTGGGTCGTGGTCATCCCACTCGAAAGGCTCGCCGAACAGGTTGCCAGCAAATGCCACTGCGGCAGGGAAATCGGCTCGACCGCGCCCAAGCGTTGCACTGGTGACGATACAACGCAATCGTCCTGGTTCGCTCGCCACAACTCGATTCTTCAAGCGACGCAGGAGCATGGCGATCTCGATGCCACTGGCGCCGTCGTAGATATGGGCCTCGTCGAGCACGATAAAGCGCCAGTGTTTTCCAGTGTCACCGTCGAACAGCACGCAATCCTCTGGGCGCACCAGCAGATACTCCAGCATGGCATAGTTGGTCAGCAAAATATGCGGCGGTGTCTCGCGCATCCGGCGACGGCTGATCAGTTCATTGTTGAGCAACGGTTCGCTGGGGAACTGCTCGTAGAATCGGGCTTCGGCACGATCGTCAGTCTCTTCGGTCTCGCCAGTGTAACGCCCAAAGGTGATCGCCGGATAGCGGATCAACACGCGGCGCAGACGCGTGAGCTGATCGTTAGCCAGCGCGTTCATTGGATAGAGCAAGAGTGCTCGCACACCCGGAGCGCCGAGAGTACCGGCAGCCTCTTCGCGCAGCAGGTGATCAAGGATCGGGATGAGGAAGGTCTCGGTTTTGCCGGAACCGGTACCGGTTGCAATGATCAAATTGCGCTGGTGTTGGACGATCCGGATGACTGCTTCCTCTTGGTGCTTGTAGAGAGGGCGCTCCCAAGGCAAGACATCGGAGCAAAGATGTTGAAACCCTGGATGGAGAACACTGTCTCGTACGAGGTGTACAATGCTGCGGCCACTAGCAAAGGGTGGTGCAGCTTCCAGGAGAGGCCCCTTGACCAGCCGGTTCGGTTCTTCCAGCGCCTGCCAGAAGGACGTGCGGAGAGTCTGATCCTGAAACGGGTAGATAGTCTTGAGGTAACGAAGATAGGAGGTTCGAATGTGTTCGGTCGTTTGGAGGGGGTGGAGCGTGCTCATGCCAAACTCCCGTAGCGACTGGGTATGTTGCTAATTCAGACAATCTCGTAGACTTTTGCAGATGCGAGGGTGTTGCAGCTTGCGCAGCGCCTTGACTTCGATCTGGCGGATGCGCTCGCGGGTGACGCCGAACTCCTTGCCGACCTCTTCGAGCGTGCGGCTGTGGCCGTCTTCGAGGCCAAAACGGAGCTGGAGGACGCGCCGCTCACGCTCGGTAAGTTGCTTGAGCGCACAGGTCAGTTGTTCCTGCAGCACTTTGCTTTTTGCTAACTCGAAGGGATCGCTGTCTTCTGGTGTAGGGATGAATTCTCCTAAGGTACTATCTCGCTCCTCGCCGACAGGCGTATCGAGCGATATGGGATCCTGAGCTGCACGAAGTAATTTGCGCAACTTGCCCTCAGTTATTCCCACTGCACGAGCCAGCTCTGCATCTGTTGGATCGCGTCCAAGGTCCTGGGCAAGCCTGCAGTGCATGGCCTGGACTCGTTTCAGATGTTCTGTGAGATGAACTGGGAGTCGTACCGGTCGCGACTTATCCGCCAAAGCGCGTGTGATCGCCTGTCTAATCCACCATGTGGCATATGTGGAAAACTTATAGCCCTTGGAAATATCAAATTTCTCAACAGCACGGATCAATCCCAGGTTGCCCTCCTGAATAAGGTCGAGCAGTGGCATTCCACTATAGCAGTAGCGCTTCGCGATGCTGACGACCAGCCGAAGGTTTGCATTGATTAACCGTTCGCGAGCTTGCTGGCCCCGTGCAACCCGTTCAAGCAACGCCGAGGCATGCACAGGATTGGTGGCCATCTCCAGTTCTCTGACAGCCATTTGCCCATCTCTGATGCGAGCAGCAATCTCGCGCTCTTGTTCGGCCGTCAACAGCGGAATTTGTCCGATTTCATGCAAGTACAGACGTACATTGTCGTTGACGATCCAGTCCGGTAGATTCCTGGTAAGCTCGTAAAAGAGTCTGGCGTCTGTTTCTTCACTGAGATCGTGCGCATCTTCGTCCACCACATCCCTGACTTGTATGCCCACCGCAGCAAGTTCCGCACGGAGAGCAGACTGGGTGTCATGATCATCTGCATCAACGTGTATCGCCTGGAGCAATGCATCGAACGCAGCATAGCCATACTGGTGGATTTGCTCTAGCAATTCGGCATGCGCGGGAGACAAGGCCAGAAGAATCTCCACCAGCCTGTAGCGTGCCTCTTCGTCAAGGTTAGCGCTCCGTTGTATCGCTGCAATGAGCAGTTCAACAGGTGATTTCTGGAGAATGTCCTGAAAGACGGTAAGCATGCTCCAGGTGCCATCAACAATCGCATCGGCGATATGTTTTCCTTCTGCCAGGATAAGTAATGTATCGAGAACCATACCAAGATGCTGCGCCGTAGCCTTGGCCGCTACTTCTTGTAATTCTCCTGCGCATGCCTGCTCATCTTCAACCGCCAGAGCGCGCTCTAAGTGGCCTGGAACGTCAGGAGGGAGCGATGCCAGGTGTGTCCTGCGTTCTTGGAGCGATCCCAGGATAAGCCCGGTTGCTTGGGGCGCATCGGCATCTGGTCGGTGCGGTGCTTGGGATGACCATTGATCAACCACCGTCATCTCGGCGCGATAGGCGCCTGGCGACAGCTCGGAATAAGGGATCTCCCAGTAATGGCGATCGGTCGCATCGTCTGGAATTGGCAGGTCGATCGGTGTTGCCCACGGGCGCCACAACGGCCAGAGCCGTAGATGCCGATCGCGTAGCAGACGGCCACCGCGCCACGTCAGCTCTAACAGCCATGTATCATCGATACGAAGTCCCTGGACCTCTACATGTTCGATCCCTAACAGTTGCGTCAGGCTCAGGACTCGTATGCGGGCGGCTTCTTCATGGCCAGGCAGGGTGTGCAACTCCAGCTCGAACCAGATGTTAGCTTCACGGCTCGCACGAACAGTATCGGCTACACTTTTCAAATCGAACAACAGCCACTGCTTTGAAGCGCTCCGGATAGGACTCAACTGCTGCGGTGGCCGCTTAAGGTCATAATGGACGAAAAGCCTACCAACCAACGCGTACGCTGCGTAGCTGGAAGGGGCAATTGTTACGATGAGTCGAGCGGACTGGTGCTGATCCAACCATGCCTGCGGTCGCACTATCAGCGTGTTTTCATCGGAGCGCGAGGTTTGCTGATCGTCGGAGATGTGCCAGTGCACCACTGGTAGTGGTACAGTCAGCGCAACACTCGCGCCATTGGTAGAGTTGGGATCGTGGAGCCGCAATTTCGCTAGCGTCCGGTCCGCCGGCACCACGATCCGGTGGTTTCCAGGCTGCTGCGTGATAATCTGGATCCCACGGTCCGGGCTGTCCACTGTGAGATCACAAGCCGTGGTAATTACGAACTCTGCTTTGGGCCAGTGCCCAGCGGCATCCGGCAATCTGACGCGTTCGTGGCCACTTATTTGAAGCACAGGAACGATCGCAAGCGAGAACGTCGCATCGCGACCGAGTGGACCACGTAATGACACTCGGAACGTGCCGAATGGGCATGGCCCCAGCAGCTTGGGTGAGCTTAGCGGCAGACGCAGCATGCTGCCCACTTGCTTGACTTCATCTCCAAGCGCCTTTAGCGCTACCGTGCGCGGTGTTGGGTCGTGCTCACTGATGATGGTAATATGCCAGCGTGCTCGCTCAAGCTCGGGATCGCGCTGCGCTGGGAGCGGAATAATGATGCTCGGAGGGCGACCGATATACAGACTTGGTTGCTGATTGTTGGTATGAAGATCAAGGCCCGATTGCTCCAAATGGGGGCGCAACCGTACTTCATCGGCTGCAACCGGTAGTGTGGTGGCTCCCAGCCGGACAGTGCTGGCATTACAGAGATCCCAGTGTTCTACCCTATAGTCCGACCATGCTTCAAACAACTCCGGCAGATCCGCTCGCTTGACGCCACCGGACGCCTGGAATGATTCGCTCTTGAGATAAAGCAGCCAGAGCTCCCGGGCTGGTAGTGCTCCCCGCCATTGAACCAACCGCCCATCTTCGGGATCGAAGGCCAGGACAGGCCGCGCACGCGCCAGACCGGTGAAGCGCCAGCTTCTCCTCATATCACGGCCGTCATCGAAGGAAATGGTGTACGCCTCGGCCGGATGGTTCAGCACGAGGCGATCAGGTTCCGTTTCCCAGCCTCCAGCGTTCCGCCAGATGCGAACCCCTTTCCTCACACCCGAAGTATTGTCTGTGTCGATCGTCCAGACACAGTGCGGCCGCTGTGGACCATCAGGCAGCGATTGAGCCGGCAGATCGAGGACGACCCCATCGCCCCAAGGATCAAGCCAGATTTCTGGTCGGTGTAACCGCGCTTGTGTGATATGAACTGGGGTTGTTTGCATCCGTGCCGTCGTCCATTCCTGATATTTTGCCACAACACGCACAGGCAACCCGATGTCCTCCGCTAAAGGCAGCATGCCGGTACTGATGTAGCTCTGGGCCAGGTCGAGGCAGCGCGCGACAAAGTCGACCGCGATAGCGCCACCGTACTCCAGAAAGCGCAATACCGGCTCATCGGTGAAATAACGGCCCGAGGCGGTATGCAACCACTCGAAAATCAGTTCCTCAGCATCGAGGCCATTCCAATCAGGGCGCAAGAGCGCAGGCTGGAGCAGGTGCTCGAAGAAGTCAGGCAGACAGTAGTCGGGAATACCACCGTGGATCAAGATGCGATCAACATAGCGCCGGCCACGCAAGGTCGGGAACGTAGGGAGCCCCCTATCACGCAAAAATTTTTCGAAGAACCGGCCCCAACGCATGCTCCAATTCGGCAGGTCGATTCCGGTTGCTGCAGCGACGCTCGACCAATAGTCGCCCTTCTGATAGCCGTAGATCCCTTGCGCAACCAGAAAGACAGCGAAACATGCAGGATACGAGGTTTCCAGCAAGTGGGTGGCGCGTCTCGAGCCGCGTTGGCGGATCAGTAGCCTGATTTGCTCACCTAGCTCCTCCGCGCTCTCCGATTTAAGATCGAGCTCGCCAAGCAGCTCAACGTGGGTGATGTGCTGGCTCAGATGTCGCTCCAACTGCCTCAGGCGGTTCATCTCAACATCTCCTCGTGGCCATGGTCGATGTCGTCCGGAGTGACATCAATGAGTTCCCTCGGCCAAGAGCTTGCGGCCTATCTCGGTGATTTCCCAGATGCCACGTGGGGAGTCTTGCTTCAATAGTCCCTCTTTCACCATCTCGTAGCGTGCCCATTGTGCCGTATTGCGCCAGCGTGGCATCTTCTGATCAGAGGCAAGCGGCTCATAGTCCACCTTTTTCAGCGTGGAGCGCATCAGTTGTTCCACCCGATCTAGTACGTCGCCCAACTTCGCAGCGCCGCCCATTTCGTGGAGAGCTTTCAAGATTGGCTGATAATATGCCTGCTCAGGGGTTCGCTGCCCGTGCTGCAGCCGACCCAGAGAGCGTCGTTCGGCAATCAACATCCCCTCCTCGCTGGTGCTGTGGGGTGCCATAAGAGTTTCCCACTCTTTGCGGAGCGAGACCAGCTTATCTCGAAAGGTAGTGACCGGGTCAGCGAGATCAAGCGCTTCGCGAGCTTGGGCATAATCGGCCGACTCAAAAGCTGTAGCACCAGATTTGTTGATGCTCGCGATCTGTGTCTCGATCTCCTCCAGCAAGATCTCAAAAGCAGCTAGTAGTCTGTCCGAGTAAATTTGATGGATGAGCGCACAAGGGGTATCCTGCCAGCAACGGCGCTGCTGACTGAAGGAGTGCCCGATGCTCAAGAAATAGGTGGTTCGCCTCAGCGCGGACGAACGAACGCAGCTGGAAGCGCTTATCCGCACTGGCAACGCGCTGGCCCACACCCAACCGCATGCCCGCATCCTGCTCAAGGCCGATTGCAGCGACACTGGGCCAGCCTGGACTGATGACGCGATTGCCGAGGCGTGGGAGGTCAGCCGCCCAACCGTCGAACGGGTGCGCAAGACCTTTGCGACCAAGGGCCTCGATGCGGCGCTGTATCGCCAACGCTGGACAGGTCCCAGTCGCCGCAAGCTTGACGGGGAGGGGGAAGCCCAGTTGGTTGCCCTAGCCTGTGGCGATCCGCCTAAGGGGGCCGAGCGCTGGACGTTGGTGTTGCTGGCCGACAAGCTGGTCGCGCTGGGCGTGGTTGACAAGATCGCGCCTGATACCGTGCGGCTCATTCTCAAAACAACGAACGTAAGCCTTGGCTGAAGCAGGAGTGGAAGATTCCACCTAAAGCCACTGCCGCATTCGTGGCAGCGATGGAAGAGGTCTTGGAGGTCTACGCGAGGCCATTCGATCCCAAGCGCCCACTGGTCTGCGTTGATGAAAGCAATAAGGAGCAGCACATCGAGGTGGAGAAGCCCTTGCCGATGCAGCCGGGTCAGCCGCAGCGTTTCGAGAGCACCTTCGAGCGCAATGGGGTCAGCAATCGGTTCATGTTCTTTGCCCCGCTCGAGAATTGGCGCCACGTCAAGGTGACGGATCAACGGACAGCGATCGACTGGGCGCAGTGGATGCCGGAGCTGGTCGATGTGCATTTTCCCGACGCAGAGCGGATCGTCGTGGTGCTGGACAACCTGAGCACCCACACCCCAGCGGCGCTGTACGCGACGTTTGCGCCAGCTGAGGCAAAGCGGATTGGGGATCGACTGGAGCTGCATTACACACCCAAACATGGCAGTTGGTTGACTATGGCCGAGCTTGAACTGAGCGTGCTGGCCCGGCAGTGTCTCAAGCGGCGCATCCCCGATCAGGCGACCTTGCGGCAGGAGACCACGGCCTGGGAAGCGCGCCGCAATGCGAGTGAGGCGACCGTCGAGTAGCGCTTCACCACTGCTGATGCGCGCATCAAGCTCAAGAAACTCTATCCCGTCCTGAACCCATCAACTTTGTTCGGATGAAGTACTAGTATAGCAGTGGAGTGGTTCTCGATCATGACAGCTCCGATAGAAAGCGTGTTAGTACTAGAGCTATAGTTCGTCTGGGCTGGGTTCCCAGCGGATGGGTGGGCGAGCGGCGAAACCGCTACATGCTAGCTCTTGCTGCGCCTGCGTCGAGGTGCGGCGCGAGTACGGCTCGAGAATTCGTGGGAGCCGGTGGCCCCAAACTCCACGGGAATGCTCTTCAGGCAGCCTCTTAGAATTCAGCGATACCTCGACACCATAACGTTCCTAAGCTGCTATCGCCCTCGCTATTGTAATCGCTGTTCATAGACTCTGGGATACGTGACCTGAGCACTGTATTACCCAGGCGAGGTAGCGAGCAGCCCGATCCAGCCATCCGGAGGAACGTTACCAGGTAGTTGCTGCCGTGCAGACCGTCCTGCCTGATGCCTACTCCACCATGCGCAGCTTGCAGGGTGTGGGGTCGATGTTGATCAGCAACGGTCGCGTGAAGCTGGTCATCGCCACCAGCGCCTGCCCGGGCGCCAGATTCGGCAGTCGCTGCCACAGTGAGTCGTCAACCGCACCCAGCGAGCGCTTGAGCTTGCCGATCAGGTTGGCGTCGCTGATCTTATGCAGGATATAGTTGTTGATCAGCCCCAGCACTTCGTCGGGCAGGTGTTGCGGCAGCTGCGTGACGAACGCCAGTCCCGGCCAGCGTTTACGGCCGCGCCGCGCGATCCGCGCCACCTGTTGGAACAGGATCGGCATCTGTCTGATCCGCTCCGTCGACAGGAACTCGTGCGCCTCCTCGATGATCACCATCACCCGCCGCTGCTCGCCGCCTTCCATCGCACGCCGGTAGTTCTCGCTTTGCGCTTGTTGCAAGCCGCGCAAGAGTTCCGCGATCACCAACACGTACGGCCGTGGTGATCACGATCGGCGCGTCGCCGCGCAGCCCATCCGGCTCAGCGAACGGACCTTTGACGACGATCCCCAGATACGTGCGATCGTCGGGGACACTGCGCACGCGCACCAACGACTGCGACGGAACCCTGCTGATCTCGTCCTTCGGCAGCAGCACAGTGACGGTATTGTCCTCGCTGGTCGGCAGGTCGAACATAGTACGGCCAACCGCGCTGGCGTATTCGACCGGTTCGTGCCATTCTCCGCCCGCCTGCTCGATCTCTTCGCCCAGTTGCTCAAGCACATCCTCGGGCAGGGGCAGCCCGAGTTGCTCGGGATGGGCCGGCCCGTTCTGTTGTTGCTCCGACATCATCGGCCTCCTTCTGCTTACCGCCGGGTTTCGCGTTCGCCAAGGTAACGGAAGGGAACACCAGCTTCGACATACGCCTGCTGGATGGTCGCGCTGAACGTGTCCGCACCAAAGGAGCGACATCCACGTTTGGTTCGATAGACCTCCTCCTTTCGCGAGATCGTGCGGACAACAAAACGCCCCTCCGATTGGCTGCACTGGATCTGGGAGGGGTGGCGGGAATCAAAAACGCACAGTTGGGCAGTAGCAGGCGCTAAAGCTCAAGGCTGTGCAAAGCAAGCGAACGTGCGAACGGTGATCGATAGGCTTTGGTCCGAGCGCAGACGTGGCAATCATGGGCGCGGCTGACCTCGGCGATATCCAGGATATATGGAAGATGCAACGTATAGACCTGCGATCGGCTGAACAAGCGGCTGCTCACGTTCGCCGGCGCCACGCCCGCGCCGATCGTGTTGGCGGGAGCCGGGGCCGGGGATCAGGGTAGTGAGCTCGATGGAGCCGATTGCATAGCAGTAGATGCAACTCAACAAACTTGCCCGCCTCGCTAACGATGGCCTACCGCAAGCCAAGCAGCAGCGCTGTATCGTCAAAGCCGTAGGCTCGAACGAGCCTTCTGCTACCGCGATCTGCGGCTGACCGATCCGGTCAGCAGGCGCTGCTCACCCACGATGCCACCCGCCGGCTGCGCCGACAGCAATTGAGCACGGATGCGCACGCCATCTTTGGCGCGCCCAGCCGGGCCAAGCGGAAGCGCACTTGGCGGAGTTTCCCGCAACCTGGGGACGTTGGAGCAGGAGAAGGGGTTCAGGGAGTATACCCGTGCGAGTACTGCGTGCAATGCAGCCTGGTCAGGGATATGGCCGCTAATGACGGCTTCCCCGCCGTCCAGGTTTGCCACCTTGAGACCATCGAACCAATCCAACCAGTCCGCGCTCAAATGGCCTTTGATGTGAATTTCGTAGCGCTGCTGCTCCATCATCCGATCTCCTCTCAAATGTACTGAGTCACGAATAGACAGTGAACCATGGTGTTCCTCAGGTCACCAGAAGTGCCGACGGCTTGCGCTCGATCGCGCAGGTACACGCCGCTGCTTCAAGCCCGGCTGGGGGCCAGCACGCTCCGTTTGTGTTGCTGGCTGTCTCGCCACTCTGGCAGCACCAACATGGCGCAAGCGGCGCGTCGAGCAGCGGCACGCCGAGCAATTCAGCCGCCGCGCGGGCGCGCTCGTACGCGCCGAGCGAGGCAAGCCGCACCTGGCGGTTGGCGTCGAACGAGAGCTCTGCGGCCGGAATAAAGCCGGCCTTGCCCACGCCGGCACCCGAGGGTAGATTCTCTGGCGCGTAGATGATCCAAAACCGCTCGGCCTCATGCGCTTCCTGGCGCAGGATCGCCTGCAGCAGGCGCGGGTAGAGACCGCGGCCCTGCCAGGAGGGCAGCGTCGCGAAGTCCCACAGGTAGCGGTCGCTGCGAGGCAGCGCGATGGTCAACTTGAGTTCGCCAATCGACGCCTCGCGCGTGGCGACCCAGCCGTAGGCAACTGGCGTGCCGTGCAAATACGCGACGTACGGGCGGTGGCCAGCGCGCCGGCGTGCGCGTGCATCCTCGATCGAGATGCGGTTCAGCTGCGTCAGCATTGTGTCGTCGTCGCAGATCGCAGCGTGAAAGCCAGGTAGAACTGGCAGAGGCGGGAGCGCGTCGGAGCGCCACCAGGTTGCAAGTGCCATATATCACCTCTCTCAGGAGTTATTTTCGTTCCGTATTGCTGCGGATTTTACCCGGCTCACGGGTACGCCCGCATCACCCTCGGCGGGTGATGCCAAGGGTGATACGGCATGCTGCGCAGCCTGGACCATATAAGTGAGGAGCCGATATGGGGGTGCAGCAGCTCGTGCACGCTCAGCGCAGCGAACAGGGGACGGGGTTCAGAGGATCAGGCGCGCAGATGCTATAATAACACCGTCCGTGCCCAAAGACCTCGCTTGGAAATGCACTAGGGCAGCAGGTGCAGCGCACGAGCCCTGGCGATCGCCTCGGCGCGGCTGTGCGCGTCGAGCTTGCTGTAGATGCTCTTGAGCTGGGTCTTGACCGTGTTGATCGAGACAACGAAGTGCTCTGCTATCTCCGGTCTGGTCAGCCCCGCGGCAAACAGCCGTAGGACCTCCAACTCGCGCTCTGTGAGCGCCTCCAGAGCTGCAGCGCCTACAGCAGGCTGCGCGGGATGCTCCGTCACGGTTGGTGGTGCCTGCTCAGCCTGGCCGAGGCCGAACGCGCGCTCCAACCGCGTGAGGTAGGGTTGCAGAGGGTCTTTCGCTACTCGCCGGGCCAGATTCTGTGTAAGCAGATCGGCCAATGGCACGCCCATGTCGACAAAGATGCCAATAAAGCTCTCTGGCGCGGCGTGTGCGAGCGCCGCGTCGAGCCGCTCGTGTGCTTGTGCCTCCTGGCCATTTCGGGCCAATGCGAGGGCCTCCAGAGCAAGTGTTTCCATCACTACCGCACCACGACTACCAGCGACCGCATGCCCGCGTAACCATTCGAGCAGGGCAAGCGTCTCCGCCAACGGTGCGTCACCGATTGAATTCGATCCGTCGAGCACGGCGACACGTGCGAGCGTCAGCAGTTCGATTTCCCGGAAGTAGGAAAGCGTCTCGCTCTTGTCCCATGGTACCCGCCGGCTGGCCCAGCGGCGGGCAGCAGCCACCTCTCCCTGGAGCAGGCGCACACGCGCCGTGTACGCCTCGAAGAAGGCGCGCTCTCCACTGGGCTCCCAGCTGCGGCAAATCGCCTCGACTGCCGCGAGCGCAGCGTTCGCACCCGCGCGGTCGCCCTGGATCTGCCGCAGACGAGCCAGGAAGACCTGGGCACGCGCCGCAGTGATCGTCGGACCATGCTGAGTGAGGCGGATGGCGTGGGCCAACTGCTCGCCGGCGGCGGGGAAGTCACCTTGCTCGATCAGGACATTCCCGAGCCAGATGTGCAGCGCGCTGGCTGGCGACAGTTGCTCCCAGCCCTCGTGTGCAACCCAGGCCAGCGCATGCTCAGCGCGCTCTCGCGCCTCGTTGAGCCGTCCCTGGAGCATCCCCAGCTTGACGACTTCAGTGGCGCTGAACAGCGCACTCACCGCGTTGCCCGCCGCGCGCGAGCGCCCTACGTTCTCGGCATGGACCGCCGCGGCCGCGCGCGTGTGCCCAAGCACCATCAGCGCATAGCCGAGCACGAGGCCATTGCTGGAGCGCGCCCAGTGCTCCTCCGCAGGCAGCAGGGTTTGTGCCTCACGGGCCAGGGCGAGAGCGTCAGCGAAGGCGCCCCGCTCGATCGCCACATGAGCGCGCAACGTCAGTAACTCGCCGCGTAAGGCCACGGCATCGGGCGCCTTTCCGCTCGCCAGCGCCGCCTCGGCCGCCTGCACATACGGCTCGATCGCGACCACCTGGCGATTGAGCAGCAGCACCTGCGCCTGCGCCAGACAGAGTCGCGGGTTGCTGAGCAACTGCTCACGGGGCAGAGCGTCGAGCCAGCGTTGGAGCGTCTGTGTCTCGCCATTGGCCGCGAACCGGGCAGCGTGCGCGCTCAACAAGCGGACGACCAGATCGGTAGCGTTGGCTGCCAGGGCGTGTTCCACCGCTTCGGCAACCATGCTGTGCTGCTCGAACCAGCGCGCCGCGCGCCCATGCAGCTCGGCCACACGCTCGGGGTGCTCTTGACCCAGCCGGTACCGCAGCAGGTCGGCGAACAGGTGATGGTAGCGATACCAGCGGCGCTCTGCGTCGAGTGGGATGAGAAACAGGTTGGCCCGCTCGATCTGATCAAGAATCAGCTGGCTGTACGCCGTTTGCACGTTCGAACCCTTCGACGCACTCAGCGCAGGCTGTTCCAACGGTCCAACGCCGAGAACGGCATCGCACAGCTCGGCACACATCCGCTCGAGGATCGAGGTCTGGAGCAGAAAGGCGCGGATGTGGGCACTCTGGCGACCCAGCACTTCTTCGGCAAGATAGTCGACCACATGGCGGTGGCTGCCACTGAAGTTGGCGATGAAGCTGCGCACATTGTCCTGCCCTTGAAGCGAGAGAGCCGCCAGCTGGAGCCCGGCAACCCAACCTTCGGTGCGCGCTTCGAGCGCGGCTGCCGCCTCAGCATCCAGGCCGAGCCCCATCGTCTCGGCGAAAAACTGCACCGCTTCGTCCATGCTGAAGCGCAGATCGGCGGCGCGGATCTCGGTCAGCTCGCCGCGGGCGCGCCAGCGGGGCAGCGGCAGCGGCGGGTCGATCCGACTGGCGATCACCAGATGGAACTGTGGCGGTGCGTGGTCGATCAGGAAGCTGATCTGCTGGTGGATCGCCGGGTTGGTGATGACGTGATAGTCGTCAAGAGCAAGCGCGAGATTCCCGGCGTGTTCGGCCAGCGCATTGAGCAACTCCGCCAGCGCGGGCTCAATCTCAGCGGGGGCGGCGCGCAGCAACGTCAGGGACGATGCGCCAACGCCGGGGCTGGCGCGCTCAAGCGCGGTGCAGACGTAGCTCCAGAAGCGACTTGAGTCGTTGTCGCCCTCGTCGAGAGCTACCCAGGCGACCTGAAGGGCTTGCCCGTTACCACGCTCTTTGCTCTGTGCTTTGCGATTTGCACTTTGTGCTTCACTCAGGGCCTGCGCCAGCAACGTGCTCTTGCCAAACCCGGCAGGGGCAGCGATGAGTGTGAGCCGCGAGCTGAGGCCTCTCAGCAAGCGCGCAACCAGCCGTGGCCGGCTTACAGCGGTGGCGCGCGACGCGGGCAGGTAGAGCTTGGTCGCCAGCAGTGGCAACGGCTTCGTTTGCACGGCGGCCTGGGTCGGCAGTGTGCGCAGCGGGCGTACCGGCATGGCAAGGTCAGGCGCAATCAGCTGGAAGATCTGTTCCGGATGGCTGAGATTGCGGAGCTCATACAATCCGAGATCGCGCAGCGTGACATCGGACGGCAGTAGATCATGTACGAGGTCTGCCGAAGCTCGTGAGAGCAGAATTTGCCCGCCATGGCCAGCGTCCATCAGGCGTGCCACGCGGTTGATAGTCGGGCCGAAGTAATCGCCGTCAGGCAGTTCCACGACACCGGTATGGATGGCCATGCGCACGCGCAGCGGCTCGGTTGCGGGCAGCCCGAACACCTCCCAGGCTCCGGCCACCAGGGCGCGCTGTGCGTCCAGCGCGGCGGAGACCGCATCCATGGTTTGGTGGAATACCGCGTGGTAGCCATCGCCGACGGTCTTAAAGACCACGCCGCCCTACGTGCCAATCGCCTCCCTCAGGATCGTGTCGTGGTGTGCCAGTGCAGCGGGCATGGCGCGCGGATACTCCTCCCACAGCCAGGAGCTGCCCTCGATATCGCTGAACAGAAACGTAATCGTGCCAGTTGGTAGGTTCGCCATACTCCTCGACCACCAACTGGTGGGATGGGCAATGGACTAGGCTACAGGATGCTGCTCATTATAGCATACTGCTCCCCACTTGAGAGATTTCGAGGGCCAGATCTCTGGTCGATCAGCTTCAAGAACATGCTTGCTGGCGACGACCCACGGTTCATCCTGCCCATGGTGCCTTCCCATTCGAGCCCGCCGTGCTGATCGGCTCCTTCCTGATTGCCTATGCCGGCCATGGTGCCTATGAGGGCCAGCGTCCGATCCGGAGTGCGATCAATGTCCGCGGCAAGGCGATCGCGCTCGGCGACGAGTTGCTCGTTGATATGCTGTGAACATATGCTTCATGACCAGTTCGCTCCTCGAAGCGCCCCAAGCAACGGCCAGGGGCGCGCACATATTCTACAGATAGCGTATGTAATCGTTATGCTGGTATGGATGATGCGATCGGACCTTGCGGGCGGCCACGCCGACTGTTCCGCCAGCGACACCGCGTCAGCATCACCGCGTCGCTCAGCACGATGACCCGATCCAGCGCCGTGGCGCGAGCGGACAAAGGTGCGCTGTGGCGCCAGGGTGGCACTGTGTGTCAGATTCATGGCAGCTCTATCCAGCAGCGCCGCCAGTGCCGTCTCGGAGATGCCGTCGTATACCACCACACCCACGTTCGTCCGGCCCAGCCATACAGCGCGTTTGGCAGCAAGCCCAGATCGGGATTGGCCGGCGGCTGATCCTCGGCGGCGGGATCGGCGAGGCGATTGAGATGTGGGTATCCCTTCTCCTCAAGCCGCTTGGTCTCTGAGCTGCGCCAGGTCCTCCAAGATGCCGTCGATCCAGCGCACCATCAGTTCCTGGTATGCCAGCCCACGTCGCACCGTCGCCGTTGCCAGGCTGCGATCCTCGCCTAAGGCCGCCTGCATGGCACGCAAGCGCTCCACCTGCCGCTGATGCCGTAGTCGGTATTCTTGCAGCGTTCGCACCAGCGTCGCTGGCGGCAAATAATCGCCAAAGAACACCGGCAGCACCAGCGGCGAGCGCAGCTGTTCGTCCCGCGGGTCCGCATTAGCCCACTCTGCCAGCCAGGAGCGGAATGCCTGCCGCCCGGCATCTGTTATTCGGTATCGCCTGTGGCTTTGCACCGATGGATCGGCCCGGTGCCCTCGATGGAGTATCCCGCCAGATGCAGCAGGGGGTGGGGCTGTTCAGCCGCCTGCCCTGGATCGCGCGGTTGCTGTTTGCATCACTGCCCAATCAGTATCGCCGCAACCCCGAGAAAGCCTCTGAGCAGCAATTTGGACATGGTTAGCCAGACTCAGATCGAGCGATCCTGGATCGTCGCGATGTGCATGCCAACGTGCTGGCCGGTGCGGTGGAGGCGTTGCGCTATGGCTCGCGTGGCCTGGCACACGAGGCGCCGCTGTTCTTAGGACGTCCCTGGGGCTTCCGCCCGGAAGAGATCCGCACTCCAGTCTGGCTGTGGTACGGGGAGGCCGACTCAATTGTGCCACTCCAGATGGGACACTACCTCGCGAAGGCCATCCCGCGGAGTCAGTTGACGATCTACCCTGGCGAAGGACACATGCTGCACATCACGCATTGGGACGACATCCTACACACCCTCGCAGTCCAGGTCTGAGACATCACTTGCAGCGCACCTGGAAGCGAGCATGACCATCGAGCAGCCAATTCGGACAGGAGTGTGGAACGGAGAGGAGCGACGCTATGACGATCGAAGCCAACAAGGAACTGGTTCGCCACTACGAGGTGTGGGGGCAGGGAGACAGTGCCGCTGATGAGCGGATGATTGCCCCCGACTACGTCGATCACATGCCACCGCCCGGCATCAGGCCAGATCGCGCTGGCCAGCGCGAAAATCTACGGCTCTTCCACACGGCCTTCCCGGATGCACGCTTCACCATCGATGACCTGGTGGCGGAGGATAGCACCGTCGTGGTACGTTGGACGATGCGGGCAATCCAGCAGGGCCCTTCTATGGCAGAGCAGCGACCAACAAACCATGCACGCTCACGGGAATCCATATCTACCGTGTTGCGAACGGTCAGATTCGTGAGGTTTGGCATCAGCAGGATGGGTTGGGGATGTTGCGCCAACTGGGCATCATCGGGTAGGCTGAGCCAGATGCTGATCAAGGTTCAGACAAGCGCTGAGCAGGGATGAAAGCATAGTCGGCGCGACAGGTAAAGCAGAGCGGACAAATGAGGATCGAACGGTGAAGAGGATGAGCGAGTCATAGCGCTGGCGCCAGCTCTCCCCGCTGCGGGAGTGGCTATCGACGAGCTGGAAGCTGTACGGTGTCTGCCTCAGATAGTAGCCCGCCGCCAGGCCAGCCTGGCCAGCGCCGATGATCAGGATATCAAGGGAACGTTCGGAGGGGAGTCATACTGCCTCCATTTCGGTGCTTGCGTCCATATTGTCGATGTGGCCAGTCTAGCGACATCACAGGTGACACACATCACCCTCGGCGGGTGATGGCCGAAGGTGATGTGCGAGCACAAGGAGTTTTGTCTTCAGGGCCGTGGAGGGCTGGCTGGGACGGATGGGTCACTGGTGTCTGGGTGGCAGCCCAAGCACGCGACTGGTGGTGCGGGCGGTGCAAGCAACTCTGGCGGCGTGTTCAGCGGCCCGCTCAGGCTGCGCAGAAACGCCTCAAGCTGCGCAAGCTCCTGCTCGGAGAGACCGAGCGGTTTGAGCTCGGAGTGCCCTGCCGGCGCGGCCGGCGCGTGGTTGTAGTGTTCGAGCACCTCGCGCAGCGTGGCAAACTGCCCCGCGTGCATGTAGGGCGCTCGCTCGGCCACATTCCTGAGGGACGGCGGCTTGAACTGCCGCTCCAGTGCATGGTCGTCGGCCTTGGCGAAGCGCAGCTCGCCACAGTCCTCCGGCGCGGCGTCGCTGTATGGACTCAAGCAGTTGAACTCATCCTCCAGGACCTGCCGCACTCCGGCGGCGCGGCCGGTGTCCTCCGGTAGCCCTGGCGCGGCCGGCACGCCGGTGTTGTGAAAGTCGTTGTTGGTGAACAATGGGCCGTTGTGGCAGTTGATACACTGGGCCTTGCCCACGAATAATCGCAGTCCGGCAACTTCATCCGGTGTGAGCGCCGCATGCATCGCCGCCGTGTCGCCCTTCAGCAGTGCGTCGACGTATTCGTCGAACCGTGACGGCCCGGGCATGATCTTTCGCTCGTAGGCGGCGATCGCTTTGCCGATGTTGGCGTAGATGCGCGTGATTGCGTCGCGATCTTCAGCTGTCATGCGCTCCCACGCGCCACGAGCGGTTGGGTCGGCAACCGGCCCCGCGCTGGCGGGAAAGCGTGCTGGGTCCGATAGGTCCGGCAGCGGCCCGAAGAGCGCCTCGTACTCGGCGCGATAATACTGATCGATTACGTGCGCGTACTGGGTGCGCGAGCCGCCGTGCTCGACCGCGCTCTCCAACGGGCCGAGCGCCTGTGCCCACAGGCTGTCCTTGCGGCCGTCCCAGAACAGCCAGGGGCTGTAGGCCGTACCGGCCAGCGGCATGGTGCGGCGGGTGGTCGTGCCGACTCCCTGACCCAGCGGCTTGCCGTCCTGGAAGCCCAGGGAGGGCAGGTGGCATGAGGCGCAGGCGACCTTGCCATTGACGCTCAGCCGTGTATCGAAGAACAGCTTCTGGCCCAGGACCACTGCGCGCTCGTCGTCGGCGACTTTATTCGATGGGTCGGGTGGAAGCGTGGGCAGGCTGCCGATCCACAGCCCGCGCAGCGTGGCAATCTCGTCCTGAGTCCATTCGGATCGTGGCCAGAGCAGGTAGGCGGCGGTGGCGACGACGATGATGGCAGCACTCGCGAGGCCGATCAGGATGGATTTGCGAAGCATGATATCGTTCCTTCTGAGCGAGCCGGTGAAGAACCTCATCCCTTCACCGACTCGCCCCTTCAGCTCCTCACTTCAGGATCATATTGAATCGCACCGTATCGTGTTGGCCATGAGCCTCGATGGTGAAATCGACCACCCACCAGCCGCCCATCTGGAACTTCATGCCCTCGACCAGGTAATCACCGTTGCCGAGGTGCTTGGTGACCTGGGGCCGAGTCGGCAGCCCGTGGCCGTGCTGGGGCATGTCACCATCCACCGTGATGGCGGCATCGGTGACAGGCTGGCCATCCGGCGTGGCGACATGGATGGTCCAGCTGTGGATCTGGTTGATCGCGATCCGGCCACGGTGCGGCGCGTAGCTTACTCGGTAGACGCCCTGGTTTGAGAGGCGCGTCGTCGACAGATCCAGATCGGACGGCACATAGTTCATACGATAGAGCATGAAACCGAACCAGGCTGCAAACACGAGGACGATTCCGCCAGCGACCGAGGCGATCCAACAGAGTACGCAGCGTCGACGCTGCAGCTGGGTGACCTGCGATTGTTCGGCAGTGATGAGCGGGTTCATGGTAGATGGGCCTTTCTGTTGTTCTTCACGAGCCCGGGTATGGTTATTGTTATTCCAGGATGGTTATTGTTATTCCAGGCAAGGTTTGTTGTCGTCGACTCTATCGCACGTGAGGGTGGATCGCCATCACCCTTCAAGGGTGATCTGCGAGGGTGATGGCGATGTGAAACACGTCGGGTAATGGTTACGAAGCGGCTGCGGTCTGCACCATCCTGGCCTGTCGCCGCTGCTTGCGGGCTGCGCGCCGCCTCTCGATCAGGACGGCTAGCCCCAGGCCAAGCAGTGAGCAGACAAAGACACGACTGATCAGGTCGAGCGAGAAGAGCGGCGCAGCAATCTGCACACGACCGAGCGGATACTCCAGAAAGTAGATTGCCTCGTTGGTGACGACACGGCCGGCGCGGCGGGCCATGTCATTGAAGGTGCTATCGTAGACATACCCACCACTTTCATGCACGCGCTCGACGCTGAGTTGATAGCGCGCCTTGGCCCAGCGCTCGAACGCTGCGGTTGTGTCGACGCTGCTGTCACGACCTGGCAGGATGATCCGATCGAGCTTGGGCGCGTCCGCGAAGCTCCAGCGCGGAATGAATGCCAGGCCGTGCTGCGAGAGCACCACCGTCCGCGCAGGCGCGACCGTGTCGACCGTCAGCGTGCCCTGGTGGGGATAGGTGTCGACCACAGAGGCCAACGCAAGCTCGCTGATGCCGGGATAGAGCGCCACGCCCAGGTGGCTGGTGCCCAATCGGTAGCCGCTGAGGAAGTTGGTGGCCAGCGACGGCCCAGTCGCGCGCCCGGCAGTCGGCGGGGTATAGGTTGGGTCGGAAAGGAACCGTGTGTACGGATAGTCGATTTGCTGTGCCACGTCGAGCGCTGCATCGCGCCCGAGCATGCGCTTCAGGGTGAAGAGTGTCGCATCCACACCCGCGGTAATGCCAGCCGAAGAGATGATATTGCCGTCCTCGACGTAGCGCACCCCACGCACCAGCTTGACGTCTGGATGCCTCTGCGCGATGAGCGCGAACGAGTTGTGGTGGGTCGTAGCAGAGCGGCGGCCATCGAGCAAACCCGTATCAGCCAGGTTCTCCGCGCCGGCACAGATCGCGAGCAGGATCGTGCGTGGCCCGGTATGGGCGCGGATCCACTTCAGGATCGTCTGATATTCGGGTGCCTGCTTATAGGGCATGAACGGAATGACGATCAGGTCGGGGTCGCTGCCGATGGCGGTGTCATACTCGGCAAATGAGTACTGCGGCACAACGTCGACTCCCCGCACGAGTGTGCCGCCTGGGAAGAGATGGGTGATGCGGCGCTCGGGTGCGACAGCATAGAGGTTGAACGCGCCGGATGTACCAAGCACCGCGTAGGGGGCCAGGAAGTCGCTGCCCTCCGTGCCGCTGTTGGCAGCGACGACGATGGCGGTAGGCTTGAGCGCGTTGTGGGCGGATGGTGTAGGAAGCGCGCCAGTATAGGGCGGCGGATTGGTGTCGGCGCGTGTCGCAGTACCGAGCCGGATACCCATCCCGACGGCTCCTGCGAGGAACGGGACGAGGGCGATCGCAAATGCAGAGGCCACAGTACGCTTGAGTGTGCCAAGGTATCGCTGAGACATTGAAGTCCTCCTCAGTGATTATTCCAGAGCTGGTCACCACCAGCGGCGACCGACGGCCGAACTGTAGCAGAGCGGCAGATCCAATGACATCACCCTCGGCGCATGATGCCGAGGGTGATACGGCGGTGCATGTACAAACATGGCCTGCACTGGGGTTGGTTCACCTCGGGGCCGCATCACCAAGTAGTGCAGTAACCTGTTGGCGGCACCGATGGCGGAGATTGTGAGGAACTGGCCGCAGGCGGCTGTCATTGCCAGCGCGTACGTTTGGGGGTATCTTTCGTCCCAGGACCATGTGGCGTAAGTCCTGAGCTGAGTAGGAGTACCTCGCAACTGTCCGGGCGACGGTTTGGTATAGATTCAGCTGAGCGGCAAGAGCCGGCGCACTCACAGATATACGACGGCACTGACCAGGCCAAGCAGCACACTCGGCACAAACCGTATGGTGTCCCCCTTTGTCAGGCTCTGGTGCGCCTCGCCGAGCGTTGTGCGCCGGATGTCCAGCGCACGCTCGCAATAGGCGCGCGCCGCGCCCAGGTCGCCAGCGGCGTGTGCTGCCTTCCCCAGAGTGTTGAGGTCACGGGCCACATTGGGGTGCGCCGGGCCGAAGGCCGCCTCAACCACCTTGCTGCGCAAAGGAGCTCCTCACCGCCTCAAGCAGCGCCTCGACGCGATACCCCAGCCGGTGCGTCACGATCGCGTCGACGAGCTCCCACAGCGCGCTGTACAATGGCACGCGCCACGCAAATTCGTCGGCCAGCGCCCGCTCAGGATCGTACCCCTCGAGTAACAACGAGATCACCCCCGCATCCACGCGCTGCGCGAAGCGCGCAATGTCCCAGAGCGGGTCTCCGACGACTGCATCCCCCCAGTCGATCACGCTGGCGAGCCGGTCCGCCTCGACAAGGATGTGCGCCGCCTTCAGATCGCCGTGACAGAGCGACCCCACCTCAACGGCCGCGAGCGCGGCGGCATGGGCGTCGAGCGCAGCGGCGATCGCTTCAGCCACCGGGCCAGCAACCGGATAGCTGTCCGCCAGCCTGCGCACGTCATCACAAATGCCCCGCAGGAACCCCAGCCACGAGCGGTGCCTGAGCACGAAGGCGCCGCTCGCGTTCCACGAGGCCTCCGCTAGCCAACCGAACCCCGGCAGCCTCATCGCGTGCAGGCGTCGGAGACCGAGCCCGACTGTAGACAACGCGGGATGGCCCACCGCGATCGGCCTGCCAGCGACACGAGGCATGATGAAGGCGCTCATACGGTCCTCCGTGCCGAGGCGCCCGAGCCCCAGGATCGCTGGAGCGGCACAGCCCGCGTCCGCGCCCCGCGCACACGCCCATGCCTCGGCCCGCAACGCATCGGGCAGCATGGAGGCCTTCACGACGAATTGCTGCCCGCCTGCGTCGACCTCATACACAGCGTTGGTCGCGAAGGCGTCGATGCGTACAACCCGCGTTGCCGCATAGCCAAGCTCGCTCGCCACGAAGGCCGCAACCGCCTGTTCGCGGTCTCCAAGAACCCTGCTTTGACCCATGACATCTCCAGTTTGCTAACGGTTAGTGTTGAGCTGCATCCCCTGCCCCCGCTCCCAGGCGTGGGGGCGCTGCGCGCCCGCCCTCGGCACCTTATCTTCGCCCCTCCCCCATACGTGGGGGCAGGGAGCGGGGCCACCGGCGCGTGGGGCGGCCGGCGAACAAACCTACCCCCAAAAGGAGGGGAGAGGGGAAGGAGCGCCCAACGCCAGGCCCGGAAATCGTCTCAATTGTAGAGGAGTTCGGAAATGAGCACGGCCCAAGGGCCTGGGCTCTGGCTGTATCCGGCGGTGATTCTGGCAGGCGCAGTCCGCGATCGTCATTGCACTGCGGGGGCACGCCTGATCACGTCAGCAGGCCCAGCGTGTGGGCTTGTGCCACCGCTTCGAGCCGGCTATGCACGCCGAGCTTACCCAAGATGTTGCTGACATGGCGCTTGACGGTTCCCTCGCCGATGATCAGTTGCTGTGCAATTGCCCGCGTGGCATACCCGGCCGCTAGCAGATGCAAGACTTCGCGCTCACGTTCGGTGAGCGGCTCGATAAGAGCGTTCGAGCGATCGAGCGGTCGATCGCGTAGAACAGGTGGCGCATCCGCAGTGCACGCGGTTTCAAGGAGCTGTTGCGATGGAAAGGCAGCAAGGAGGCGCTCAGCATATGCCTGGATTGAATCGTTCTGTGCTCTGCGTTCTACGCTTTGCGCTAATAGGGCGGCCATCGGTGCCCCTTCATCCACGAACAGCCGCACGTAGCCTTCCGGGGCAGCCCGACTGAGCGCCAGGTCCAGCGCCACGAGCGCCGCAGGCGCCTGCCCCTGTGCCTGCAACGCCAGGGCGCGGAGCAGCGCGATTTCGATCAGACTTCCGCCACGCCCGCCGGCCTCTGCAGCAGCCTGGAGCTGGTCGAACAACTGCAGCGCGTCGTGAAGGTACGGCCCTGCCGGGTCGCCACGCCCCTGGGCAATCCATACCCGCGCCAACGTGAGGTACTCGGCCTCACGCCGGTAGCTGATGTCAGCGCCTGCATTCAGGCCGCTCGTTTCAGCCCAACGGCGTGCGCTCGTCAGATCGCCCTGCGCGAGCGCCAACCGCGCAGCCATTGCGTGCCCTCGGGCGATCAGGTGAGGGGCGAAGTCGCGCTGCCGGGCGTACTGCAGAAACGAATCGAGGGTTGCTTGCGCGGAGCTGTGGACGCCACGGCCGTGCTGCACCCGCGCCAAGGCGAGGTAGCCGCGGGTGACCAGGATCGCATCAGCAGCAGGCCCGCTATCTAACAGCTCCATGCCCTGCTGCAACTCGCGTTCGGCAGTCTCCAGATCATTCCATTCGCGGTGCAGATCGCCCATTCCAAACCAGTAGGCCGCACCGCCTACCAATGATTGGCTGGCTGACCCAGTCGCCAATTTTGCAAGTTCAGCATAGGTCGCCGCAGCGGCATGCAGCCGCCCTTGCAGCCCACGCAGCTCGGCCAGGTAGGCCAGACCGATCGCTGCGGAAAAGCTCGTGCCCAACGCACGCAGCACGGCGATGCGCTCTTCCAGCAACTGCTCTGCCGCGTGCACATCCCCCGTTACGAAACACACCTGCACTTGATTGAACTGCGCGACCGAGCGCCAGAATGCGTCGACCTCCGGCAGTAGCTCCAACACCTGTTGTTCCAGAGTCACGCAGCTTTCCAGGTCGCCGCGCAGCCGGCAGAAACTGGCGCGCGTGTGCATCAGCCGCCCGCGCAGATAGCGGTTGTGTGCGCTGTCGCTGGCTGAGGCAAGCTCCCGCTCAATCGTATCCAGACGTTCTGCAGCTGCCGCAAACTGCTTTGCGTACATCAGCAGGTGGGCCTGGTCGAGTGCGAGCCGAGGACGGGCATGGAGGACCGGCTCGGGGAGCGCGTTCAGCCATCCCAGCACCATCTGGATCAGGCCGCGCGCAGCGAACACCATCGCGTGCTGCTCAAGCAACTGCGCCGCCTGCTCCCAGGCAGATGCGGCCAGGCGATGGTTGATGGCATCGATTGTCTGCCCATGGTGTTCAAACCAGACACTCGCCCGGCAATGCAGCGCTGTCACAGCTTCACGACTGGCGCCGCTGACTAGGCGCTGGCGCAGCACGTCGCGGAACAGGTGATGATAGCGGTACCACTCGCGCCGGTTGTCCAGCGGCACGAGGAACAGATTGCGACGCTCCAGCTCTTCGAGCAGCAGCTGGCTGTATGAGTCTTGAGTAACGAGTGACGAGTGACGAGTGACGAGTTGAACTGGCAGATCGCTTGTCACCTGTAACTCATCGCCTGTCACTCCGAGGACGGCATCGCAGAGCGGGCCGCACAGTCGATCGAGGATGGCGGTCTGCACCAAGAAGGTCTGCAGATGGGCAGGCAGCCCTCTGAGCACCTCCTCCACCAGGTAGTCGACGATAAAGCGATTGCTGCTGCTCAACGCCGCCAGGAATGCCGCCTGATCTGTGTGTCCCTGCAAGGCCAGTGAGGCAAGTTGGAGGCCGGCGATCCAGCCCTCCGTGTGCCCCACCAGGCTCACAACCGCATCGGCAGCCAGGCTCAGGCCCATCACCTCGCGCAAGAATGCCGCCGCCTCATCCAACCTGAAACGCAGGTCAGAGGCGCGCAGTTCGATCAGCACGCCCTGGGCGCGCCAGCGGGCCAGCGGCAGCGGCGGGTCCTCGCGAGTCGCGATCACGACCTGGAGCTGCGGTGGCAGGTGGTCGAGCAGAAACGTCATTGCCGTATGGATTGCCGGCGTGGTAATGGCATGGTAGTCGTCCAACACCAGGATGAGCGCCTGATCCTGCGTGGTGAGTTCGTTGGCCAGCGCCGCCAGGAGCACGCGGAGCGGCGGCGGATCGGGCCTTTCCAGGGCTTGCAGAATCGGCGCGCCCAGTGTGGGCACGACCGTCTGGAGGGCCATGATCAGCGCGCGCAGGAACAAGTGCGGCTCATTGTCGTCCGCGTCGAGCGTCAGCCAGGCGGCCGGGCGTGTGGCATGCTGAAGCCAGAGACCAAGCAGGGTTGTCTTGCCGAAACCGGCGGGAGCGGCCAGTAGTGTCAGGGTGCGCTCACGCCCGGCCTCAAGCTGAGCGAACAGCCGGGGGCGGAGCACCCAGTTGGGCCGGAGGCGCGGGCGAAAGAGTTTAGTAGTCAGCAGAGGCACAAGTTGATCAGCAGCGGGGGCCATGGCGAGTCATAAACTGCGTTCTGTCATACGGTGCCAGGTTAGCTCGTCTCCGGTCAGTATACAGCTGTTGTGGCAGCCAACGCATCTGGCAGAAGGCTGATCCGGCCAGCCTGGCATTGGGGAGCGCTTCATCGGTTGCGATGGAGCAATGGAGATAGGCCTGATGCACACCCCGGAACATCCGCAGGAAGAGCTGCTCTATTGTACACCCTGCGCAGGAACCAGCGCAATCCTACCCGGCTACGCGCTTCACAGCCGAATCGCTGTGCTTGCTAGCTGCATCGATCGGCCAACGATCTATGCGCCGGCCCAGCGACAAATCACCCCTGGAATGCCCCATCCGGCACATGCAGATCGCTCAGGGTGAGTGGCATAGTGTAGCCAGTCCATGATCAACTGCTCGCCCAATCTGGCGGAGGACGAGAGAACGACGAAGCCTGTAGCAACCGTGAGCATAAGGAGCTATCCATGAAGGCACGTTATCGCGACGTGTTGCTGGTGCTGAGCGTGTTCTATACGTTGACAAGCAGCGCGCAGCCCAGCACACGGCAACCAGCACTCGATACCGCGGCGATCGACCGTTTCGTCGCCCAGCAGATGGCGTTCCAGCGCCTGCCTGGCCTGGCGCTGGCGATCACGTATGGCGATCGGGTGCTGTATGTCAAGGGCTATGGCATGGCCGATGATGGCCAGCCGGTCACACCGCAGACCCAGTTCATGATCGCCTCGCTGAGCAAATCGTTCACCGCGCTGGCCATCATGCAGCTGGTCGAGCAGGGCAAGATCGATCTCGATGCGCCAGTGCGAACCTACCTGCCGGAGTTCGCGCTCGCCGATCCCGGCGCCGCGGCGCGCGTCACCGTGCGCCAGCTGCTCAACCACACCAGCGGCCTCTCCGACCGCGGCTTCCCGCCCATGCGGCAGCCGCAGCCGACCTCACCCGCCGAGCGCGTCGCCAGCATGCGCACGGCGCGCCCAGTCGCCGCGCCTGGGGCGGAGTTTCACTACTTCGATGTCAACTACCAGGTGCTGGCGCGCGTGGTCGAGCGTGTCAGCAACCAGCCGTTCGCGGACTATATGGAGGCCCACGTGTTCGGGCCGCTGCAGATGGCGCAGACCTTGGCCGCCAACACCGCGCCGGAAGCCCAGCAGCGCGCCAGCCGCCTGGCGCAGGGGCACATCGTCGTGTTCGGCATCCCCATTCCGGCGAGCGAGCTACCGTACTACTTCGGCGGCAGCGGCGGCGTGATCACGACCGCTGAGGACATGGCCCACTACCTGATCATGCAGAATAACGGCGGGCGCTTCCAGGGCACGAGGTTGCTCTCGCCGGAAGGGGTTGCGCTGATGCACACGCCGCCCTCCAACGTCGCCAGCACGTATGCGATGGGCTGGTTCGCGACAACCGAGGGAGGTGCGCGCGCCCTCGAGCACAACGGTGTCCTCTCGGCCTTCTGTGCCCAGGCCGTGCTGCTGCCCGATAGCGGCTACGGCATTGTGCTGCTCGCCAACGCACACACGCTCGCAGTGGGCGCGGCGGCGCTTCCGCAGATCCAGAGCGGGCTGATCGCGCTGCTGATGGGCAGGCAGCCGCCAGGCACGGGATGGAGCGTCGGGACGCTTGGGCTGATCGGCGCGGGGATCACGCTGCTGGGCCTGGCGCTGGCGCTGCGCAGCCTGCTACGCCTGCCGCGCTGGCGCAGCAAGGCCGGTACAACGCCGCTGTGGCGGCTGCTTCCGGGGATCGGCTGGACGTTTGTGCCGGGGATCGTGGTGCTGAGCCTGCCCTGGCTGGTGGCAGTGTCGTCGGATCGGGTGTTCGACACGGCCAGCCTGTTCCGCTCGATGCCGGAGCTGTATATCTGGCTGGGCAGCTGCGGGGTGCTGGGCGCGCTCAACGGGATCGCGCGCATCGTGCTCGTGGCGCGGCGTGGGCCACCGCTGCACACTGCGGGATGGCTGGCACATCGCAGTGCACAGAGGTGAGCGACGCTGTGACTACGCCGAGCTGGTACCAGATCCAGATACGCGGCCACCTCGACCCGAGCTGGTCGGCGTGGTTCGATGGGTGGAGGATCACGCACAACGCCGACGGGACGACGACGCTCTGCGGCCCGGTGATCGATCAGGCAGTCCTTTACGGGCAGATCGCCAGGGTGCGGGATCTCGGGCTGACGTTGCTCGCCGTGACGCTGTGCGCGCCACCTGAGGCACGTGCAAGCCCGAAACCTTGAACCGGCACTCCACTATGCCGTCCGGATCGGCGGCGCCACCGACTCGGGCAAGACCACGCCAGCCGATCGAGCGGCTGCGCCGGATCGCGTAACACGACCCTCGTAATGCCGACAAAGGAGGTAATCATATATGAACACTGCGATCTCAGTATCCGGCCTGGTCAAGTCGTTCGGTCGGACGCGCGCCCTCGACGGGCTCGACCTGTCCGTCCGCAGCGGTGAGGTGCATGGCTTTCTCGGCCCCAATGGCGCCGGCAAGACCACAACTATCCGCATCCTGCTCGGCCTGCTGCGGGCCGATGCTGGAGAAGCCTGGCTGCTCGGCGGCGACCCGTGGCGCGATGCCACCGCGCTGCATCGCCGCCTGGCCTATGTGCCCAGCGACGTGTCGCTCTGGCCCAACCTCTCGGGCGGCGAGATCATCGACCTGCTGGGCCGGCTGCGCGGCGGGCTCGACCCGCGCCGTCGCGCTGCGCTGCTGGCGCGGTTCGATCTCGACCCGCGCCACAAGGCGCGCACCTACTCCAAGGGCAACCGCCAGAAGGTCGCGCTGATCGCCGCGCTGGCCTCCGACGTCGAGTTGCTCATTCTGGATGAGCCGACCTCGGGGCTCGACCCGTTGATGGAAGCGATCTTCCGCGAGTGCATCGTCGAGGAGCGGGCCAGGGGGCGCACCGTGCTGCTGTCCAGCCACATCCTGGCCGAGGTCGAGGCGCTGTGCGACCGCGTGACGATCATCCGCGCCGGACGCACGGTCGAAAGTGGGACGCTGGCCGAGCTTCGGCATCTCACACGTACCGCCATCACCGCCGAGGTCGCCACCGCACCGTTAGGGCTGACGGGCATGCCGGGTGTGCATCATCTCGACATCCAGGGCAACAGGGTGCGCTTCGCCGTGGATGCCGACGCATTGGGCCCTGCGCTGCGCGAACTGACCAGTGCTGGCATGATCAGTCTGGTCAGTCAACCGCCCAGCCTGGAGGAGCTCTTCCTTCGGCATTACGAGACCAGAGAGCAGCGTACGCCGGCTCGCCAGGCCGAGGAGGTGGCACGATGAGAGAGCTAACTGGTACCGGGGCGCTCATTCGCCTGATCCTGCGGCGCGATCGGTTCGCCCTGCCGATCTGGATCGTGCTAACCGCGCTGCTGGCCCTCGCGAGTGCGGCCAGCTTCGCCAGCCTCTACCCTACCGGTGCCCTGCAGCAGGCCTACGCCGCGGAGACGGCCGGCAGCCCGGCAGTGGTGGCATTAGTCGGGCCGATCTCGGCGCCGACCCTTGGCGGGCTCGTCGCCTGGCGCTGGACTATGCAGGGGCTGTTTCTGGCCAGCCTGGCGAGTACGCTCACGGTCATTCGGCATACCCGCAGTGACGAGCAGGCGGGGCGGCGCGAGCTGCTCGGCTCGACCGTGGTTGGGAGACACGCACCGCTGACTGCGGTGCTGGCCGTGACGTTTGCGGCCAACCTGGTGATGGCCGCATGTGCGGCATCTGGGCTGATGGCCCTCGGGCTCGACGCCGCTGGGTCGCTCGCCCTGGGACTGTCAGTGGCAGCCGCGGCCTGGACGATCACCGCAGTCGCAGGCGTCGCCGCGCAACTCAGTGAAAGCGCCGGTACAGCCCGCGGCATCGCGCTGGGCGTCCTCATCCTGTGCTATCTGATACGTGCGGTTGGCGATGCCGGCGGTGCGGAAGGCCGACTGGCCTGGCTGTCCTGGCTGTCACCCCTCGGCTGGGCGCGGCTCACGCGCCCGTTTGCCGGCGAGCGCTGGTGGGTTTTGGGATTGTTCCTCGCGGCCGACGTTGCACTAATCGCGCTGGCCTACGCGCTCTCGGCTAAGCGCGATCTTGGCGCCGGCCTGCTGCCCGCACGCCTCGGGCCTGCCAGGGCTGCGCCGAGGCTGCGCAACCCGCTGGCGCTGGCATGGCGGCTGCAGCGCGGCCTGCTGCTCGGGTGGGCCGCCGCCTTCGCCGCGATCGGCCTGGCGTTCGGATTCGTGGTCACGACCGTCGCGGAACTGCTGGCGGTCAACCCACAAATGATGGACTTCTTCCAGGTTGTCGGCGGTATGGCGCGGCCCAGCGACGTGATCTTCGACCTGTACTTCCTGACCTTCGGCCCGATCGTCGCGCTCTACGCGATCCAGGCGACGCTGCGACTGCGGGCGGAGGAAGTGGAGCTACGCGCCGAACTCGTGCTGGCGACCCCGGTCTCGCGGCTGCGCTGGGCGACCAGCCACCTGGTCTTCGCCGCGACCGGTCCGGCGGCCGTGCTCGCCGTGACCGGTTTGACGGCTGGGCTGACCTACGGGCTGAGCACGGGCGATGTGGCGCGCGAACTGACGCGCATGCTGGCCGCCTCGCTGGCCTACCTCCCGGCCGTCTGGGTGCTGGCGGGGATCGCGGCGGCGCAGCTCGGTCTGCTGCCGCGCTTGGCATTCGTGAGTTGGGGAGCGTGGGTGGTCTTCGCGCTGATCGATTTTGCCTGGGAACGCCAGTATGTGAGCCACTCCGTCTATGCGTTCTCGCCGTTCGCGCACGTGCCGCGCGCCCTGCTGGGCAGCGAGGCGTCGGCGGCGCAACTGGTTGGCCTGGTCGTCATCGCTGTGGCGCTGATGAGCGCCGGGCTCCTCGGGTTGCACCATCGCGACGTAGGCTGACGGGCGAATGCCACAGATGATAATCGCCACCTCAGCTCGTATCCAACATCCACGCCGATGCTTTCCGGACCGAACAGGCCGGGTAGGCAGCACCCGATGGCGCGCACGATCGTCGCGGCGACCGGTCGTCATATCATACATACTAAAGGTGAGTGAAACGATGAACACAGTGAACATGTTACATCTGGTCCTCTGGAGCGTGCAGGGATTCCTTGCGCTGTTTTTCCTCGCGTCCAGCATCCCGAAGCTGATTGGCCGCGGCCTCGATCGATGGATCGCATTCGCCAGCCTGTCCCGCGCGCAGGTAGTCTTGATTGGGATCATGGAGCTCCTCGGTGGGGCTGGCCTGGTGCTGCCCATGGCAACCGGCATCCTGCCATGGCTAACCCCGCTGGATGCCATTGGCCTGGCCATCATGGTCCTCATGGCCTCCGGGTTTCACCAGCGCGCCGACGAACGCCTCGCGGCCATCGAGACAGGACTTTGGGCCAGTATCGCCGCCATCATCGCAATCGGGCGGTGGAACCTCGTCGCCTCGCACATCCACGTCCCGCCGTGGGTTCTGGTTGCGGCACTCGGCCTGCTCCTCCCTGCGGCCATCATCACTGTCATCATCCTCTGGAGGCGTTCAGGGAACAGTGGCAAGCCAGAACCGGTCACGGTAGCGGTCGGCCCATCCTTGAGCAGTTCATCATCGACACCCTAATTGACCGGGCCAGCCAGATAGCGCCCGAGCAGCACCGCGAGGACCGTGCAGGCCCGCCCTGACGAGCTGGGCCTGCACACCACCTGCCGGGCAGGCTGGGCAAGGATGCGTATGGCCGACGGCGCGCGCGGTGAGCGGCGCCGCCCTGGCGACACTGCTCATCTCCGGATTCTAGCGGATGCGAGGTGTAGGAGCAGGTTATGCAATCATCAGAAATCAGATCCGAAACAAGCAGGCAGTCCCATATGGCGCTCGTGTTTTCCAGGCCCCCCATCCTTTTCAGGCTCATCCTGACCGGTCTCGCTGCGATTATCTTCGCAGTGCTGGCCCTCTTGGGCACAGCCGCAGGATGTGGCGCAGGCGCTCAAGCACTCCACGATTCCAACGTTGGTGATCAAAGGCTCGTGCGATTACCTGAGCTGGGCGTCGGCGCTGGCCTATCTCGATGCCTTTCAGGCGGGGCAAGCACACTTCGTGTATTTGCGCGGCGCAGGACACAACGCCTATCAGGATCTGCCGCACGAGTTTGAAGCCAATGTTAAGGCGTTTCTGAATGGCAAGCCATTACCAAACGAATATCGCGGCACAAGTGTACCTGCTGATTATGAAAAGGGCTATTGATCGTAGATCAGACTTTTAAGTACTCGGACAAATTTCCCTTGACAAAGGCCTGTTCCATGGCTA
>FLYN01001896.1_pt1 | contig 37036 bp, 34 predicted proteins | sample 1122621 | NCBI WGS metagenome assembly FLYN01 (sample SAMEA4346792, study PRJEB14843) | hot springs metagenome | biome: Terrestrial Biome; feature: Habitat; material: Sediment | place: India | collected 2012-06-12 | depth 1760 m
CGGCGAGGGGGTAGGGGGAAGGAATTCGGCGATCTCGATCATTTGCCAGGTCCTCCTGTTGCATAGTTTCCTGATGCTGCTTCATGCCAGCACGCAGCAAGGGGTGGATGGGGGGAGCAAAGCCCTCCACGCCTTTCCCTTTCTTCACATGTTACCGCTCATCTCCATGCGTTCCGCAGCGGAGGAGGGGTGGGAAGCGCAGCCTTCCTGACATTTCCCGTGCGTCGTGTCTGCGGCGCACCGGGCGATGGCCCGGCGAGGCGTGCAGCCCGCTCAGCCTCAAAGGATCGACACATACCCACACGCCCGCCCTGAGGTTAACGGCGCGCACGTTGGTCCGGCTGATCGCGCGCCTGCTGATGAGCAATCAGCCGTACCAACCAAGGAGGACAATCGCAGCGCAGGGATAGACCGGTCGAAGTCCGACCCAAACTCATCATTCGCGGCCTCGCGGCCCAAGCATAGCACCGTGGGCGCGAGGAGTGCGGTGCTGATGCGTGCTCCGCGGCCAACTCTGGTAGCGCAGCCAGGTGTGTCCACATCCAAAGTCGGTTGCCGAGGCAGAAAAACTCCCTCTCGCCAACACAGCACAGCGCTGGAAGCGTTTGTTGGGCGGGCGCGTGGGAGGTGTAGCGGGGTAAAGGACGTGACAGAGGCTGCTCCAGACGTTACTGCCTGGCTTCGGGGTCAGACCACCGAGGTTGTTCGCCCGGCGCAGCCCCCGATGCCCCACACGCACCCTGAAGCGCCGCCGCGGTCAGGCCGGGCGCACCGCCGCCCAGCCGTAGACGACCGTGAAGAAGGCGAACAGCACCGTTAGCCCATGGTACCCCAGCCGCAGCCACCACGCCGTCAGATGCTCCTTCACATCGAACACAGCCTGCAGGCAGACGCGGACGCCCCAGAACACCGCGACGTAGGCGCAGAACGCGCGGGCCAGGCCGCCGCCAGCGGCCAGTTCGCGGGCATTGAACACGGTGATGAGTCCGAACGCCACGATCGACAACACGACGTACCCGCCGTACACCCAGTACATCTGCCGGTGGAGCCGCGAGAGGCCTGCCAGCTCCTTCCGCCACTGCAGCCGGAAGGGCACCAAGGCCGAGGCCACCAGCACCCCGAAGTGCCCCACGCCCCCCGCCACCAGGAGGCCGGTCAACAGATCTTCGGACATCAAACAGCCCCCACAGCCCGCATGAACGGCACCATGACCTCGACGACGAACGGCCGGTGGAACAGGAACCCCACGGGGCCGAGCGCTACCACCAGCGTGAACAGCCACCCGCGCCAGCCCTCCCCGAGACCTATCGCCTTTCCTATCGGGCTCCGCTCCACGAGGATGCCCACCCCCTGAAGCAGGAAGTACGCGGTCGGGCCACCGTACCCACCGCCGGCCGGCCACGAGATCACCAGCTCGTGGACCAGACCACTGAACGCGAACCCGGCGAGCACGGCCCCACGCGTGCCGAGCCGCGTGGTCAGCGGGCGGAACAGGAACCGGTGGGTCAGGTCGCGGAAGGCTGTATTCCAGCGCCGCCCCCAGAAGTCGCCGAGGCTCGTCGCCATCAGCGGCCAGTGCATCAAGGGTTTGGCCTTGACTCCCACAGCGCGCCACGCGCAGGAGAGCAAGTGGAACGAGCCGAAATGGAGCACCATGACGATACCGACCATCCCGATCCAGCCGATCAGGTACGGATCCGCGGCGGGGACGAACCGGGCGAGCCCGAAGAGGATCGCCACGCCGAGGGCGAGCTTGCTAAAAGCGAGCAACCACTCCGTGCGTGGGGGCTTGGGCGGGGCCATGGGGCGGCCGGATGTGAGGAAGCAACGAGCATCCATGCCCGGCCATGCGGCAAGGTACCCGAGATGCCGCCAGAGCGGCGCACCGCGGACGGGCGTCCGTCGCCACGTCAGCCACTTGCATCCACAGAAGATCACGAAGGCGAGGAGCCACATGACGGCCCAGCGGGGCCAGTCATGCGGCGTAAAGAGCAGCACAAGCCAGGGGGCCAGGACCAGCGGCCCCCAACCGTACCACCACTTCACCACGGGGCTCTGCACCATCCGAGAGGCATCGGTCGCCGGAGAAGTTGGCTCGACACGCATTGTACTCTGCACAGAAATCCTCCGTCCTCCGCCGTCAAACGCTCAGCATCAGCATCAGCGGTGACGAAGCGCAGCGGAGCGACGTCGGCTAGAGGGGCGCATTAGCTGGCCCCTGCGGGTAGAGGTTCGGTAGATCGGGAAAGCATCTTTCAAAATCGCTAGCGTTCAAAACGCCCTGGCAAGGTCGGTGCTGGCAAATTCCACATCAATCTGCTGCAACGCATGTGGTGCAACCTTTGATGCATCGGTGCTATATCCGACAAGCGTATCTCCTGACAGTATACCACAAGCACACGGCTTGGGCGGTGCAGCGCGTTCAGGTAGCTCGCTCAGGGAAATGGCGTTTTGCCACAAGTCGTCAAAGCTGAACGCCGCGGGCTCCTGCTGCGCAGGCCGCCGGCGTGGCCGGAGGAGCGGTTGGCGTGGTTGTCAATCACCATATGCAGCGAGGCCTGACGCAGCAAGAACTCTTGCAGCCAAGCGCCGTAGCCTACATCCAGCCAGGAGTTGGATCAGAGGAAGCCGTGTACGCCCTGCGGATTGAGCAGGCACAGCGAGCGGATATAAAAGTATGTGTGGAGAATCGGAGCGGCCACTGGGTTGGCGCCCTGTTTTGAACTGGTCGGTTTGGAAGCGAGATTTGGCAAAGAAGATTTCGGCAAACGCGATACTCCAGATGAACGGACGCTCGTCTTTCAGGCCGCGTTTCTAGAGTTCCAGCCTGCAAAGCAGCAATTTTGTGGGCGCGCTATTGTTGTGCCTTCTCTTCCTGGGATGCTTCGCTAAGACTGTAACGCGTTTCCTGCACAAATGCATCTATATACTCAAACAGTTGATCGATGATCTCCTCCTCGAGATATGGATTGAGCAGCACTGCGCGCAACCAATAATGTCCGCGATATGTCGGCAAGGACAGAAATATTTTGCCTTTGTTTAGTAAATAAGCCTGTAGATCTGCATTCCATTGATCCAGCCTGTTATCGGGAATCCACGAAGGGGCGCCACGGAAGCACACGATATTCACCTCAGGCTCGCTTGCCAGCTGCAAAAAGGATCGTTTTTTCACCATATAAGCAAAGTAATCTGCTAGCCGACAACTCTCTTCGATAAGTTGTGCATATCCACTCCTTCCGATGTGATGCAATGAGAGCCATAGCTTTAATACGTCTGCATGACGCGTTCCCTGCACACATATCTCTCCCAAATTGGTGAAATCCGCCGATTCGCGCATATAAGGTGCCGACACCCGGAAAGCGCCAATGAGCTCCGACATATCCCGAAATAGCGCCATAGCGCATGTCTTAGCTACATAAAGCCACTTTTGTGGGTTAAATGTAATTGAATCGGCGTATTCGATGCCTTTCAGTTGGGATTGCCGACTTTTCGAGAAAATCAGCGCTCCACCATATGCTGCATCTACATGAAACCAAAGCCCATACTCACGAGCGATCCTGCTGATGTCCTGTAGTGGGTCAATATTTCCCGTGGTCGTCGTTCCTACAGTTGCAACCACACAGAATGGGATCTTTCCCGCTTGTTTGGCGTCCTCAATAGCGCGTTGCAACTCATCTGTCTCCATCTGGGAATTAGCGTTGGTCTTGATCGGAGTAACGGCAGAAGTGCCCAATCCAAGGAGCATGGCAGCTTTCTGAATGGATGTGTGGGCAACTTCCGAGGCGAACAGAACCGGAGGAGGGATCAGTGCTGTGATTCCCTGCTGCAGTGCATTTAACTTCACGTTGCGGGCGACTGCTAAAGCTTGTAGATTGGCCAGCGTTCCTCCGCTAAGTATTACTCCGCCTGATTGTGGACCTAAACCGAATAAAGCCGCAAACTCTCTGGTGAGATAAGACTCTAAGCGAGAGAATGTCGGTGACATCTCAAGGCTTAGCATATTGTTATTGATCGCTGCTGTGATCATCTCGCCCAAGAAGGAAACGGTGGTGGGCATTGAGTCCATATGCCCAATGAAGGCAGGATGAGCTGGATTCATGGATCCAGCCAAGATAGTATCAAGTTGCGCCAATAACATACTTTCTGATGTTGGTGAATCAGGAATGCCCAACAAGTTGGGAAGTTGTGCTCCTTGAGGAAGCGGAGAACGGTCGCACGCGTTTTGAAGGTGGCTCAATACGAGCCTCAACATCTGCTGAGCCAGCTCCTCGACGGCTGTGCTATTTTCACCGCGAGGATCAACAAAGGCTGATGAAGGGAGTTGTGATCGGTTCATATGATCGCCTCTTTTCACATATTCGGGACGCCTTGTGAATCGTCCGCGCTGTATAGGCGTACTAGAAAGCGCAAGCCATCTCTACAAATTCGATCCTATTTGATTAGTGGTAGTATATCGAAAGATGGTAATACCACGTTTCACTGCATTCCGTGACGGGATCGATATAATCACGATCTTGCCGATCCATTCATCCATTCTTCTCTTAAAATAGCCATAATCACTGTATCCCAGTATTGATCGCCGACGCGTTGAGCTTTCCTGAGTACTCCTTCTTTCACCAGGCCGGCACGTTCGTAACATCTTATGGCCGCTTGATTGAATCCGTACACCCGCAAATCGATTCTACGGAGATCTAGTTGATGAAATCCAACTTCTAAGACCTTCTGTATCATCTTATATTCCTTTTCCCCGGTATTCAGGATCTATGAATACTCTGCAGATAGAGGCTGTGGCGTTCTTCTTGTCGATGGTTCCTAGCCCGATATGGCCAACTACCTCCATTGTTTCGCTCACTACCTTGAATATCTTGGATTTATGGTCATATCCCTGGCTGTTCTGTAAATATTCTCTTATTTGGCTCTCTATAAGCGGATAAGCGAACATTTTCGGTCCAGCTCACTTGATTAGCAAATCCGGCGAACTAACCCATCGGATGAGTCTTGGAAAATCTTCTTCTGTAAAGATAGCCAAATCTACCACAAGTCCACCTCCTACTTTTGACGATATCGTCGTCATGTTTATGGCAATGATATTCTCCTTCCACAATTCCGAGGTGCACTACGGAATCGTTGACCTGACGCAGGGTCTGATTGTACCAGCGATCTTTGCACGCTTGGACCAGCGTACGAAGATCAATGACGGTCAGCGGAAACGCTCCCCACCTCCAAAAAGCCAAATGTCCATGCCAGACTTGGCGCGTAAAGCGTCAAGGTAGGCTTGAGCAAGCTCGCACACGACCTCCCCGCGGGGGTGTTCGGCAGACTGCGTCGTACTCGCCGCTCAAACCAGCGATTATACCATAGCTTCCGGGCAATTCAGTGTTCTGGTTATCCTGGTCTGCTTCCCATACCGAAGCGCACCACGCCTCGATCGCTCGATCCCGCGTGGGGCTGGGCGGATGGTCCATCACCGCATTTCACCGTGATCGCGCCGCGCGCTTTGGGTAAAGAGAATGCGGGCTATACCGGTTTGTATGTGCACGCGCTGCACCGCGCGCCCTGAAAAACCCTTTTCGACATACAAGTAACGCCCCACCAAGACAAATGTAAGGGCAATCGGTTTGGGGTGTTCATCATCCAGCGCGGCTGCCCCCGCGGCACGCGCCGGGCCGTGGCGGCGCTCCGCATGACAGGTGGGCAGGGGCGCGCGGATCGCGCTCTTAGTGGGTTTGATCCACCAACTTCCACCAGATGAAAGCGCCGACAGTAATGGTCACATACCGAATGGCACGCGCCGTTTCACGGCCGCTTCGCGTGCATCAGGATGGGCATAACGCTTCACCATCTGGGGGTTCGTCATTCGCCATGGAACCACTACCGCGCCGACTATGCCCATAAAGGTCGTAGCCCAGGCTTTTCAATAACGCGCTCGATTGCCTCTCGGGCTGTGCCCGGACGTAGCCGACGCATCAAGCTCTTCCAGGAAACTGAGCTTGCGTAGCGATACCAGGCTACCGGGAGCCAGAGGTAGGGGTGTGCGCGAAGCCAATCTCTACGAATGAGGGGAGATGGCACGCGGCTGGGGGTGAACGACTTTGGCCGGCCAGTTTGAGAGAGGGCGGCGCGCAGCGGATAGTCACCGGGGCAAACGGCCTGTGCGTCTGCGCCAACCCCTGCTTCCGTTTACGCGGCGCAACGGTCAGCGTTCAGCCGCCCGCGAGCGAGCCGAAGGCGAGCGAAGTGGGGCGGCTGATGTGACCCTGGGCGGTTTTGTGGCTCTTGCTTCCGCTCCGCATCGCCTCTGGCCGACACCTTTGCGCGGCGGCTGCGCCGCTAGTGGATACTCGTTTCTCCCTGCTGCGCTTTGCTCTCCACGCGCTCACAGCGCTTGCTAGAGCAATGCGTCAGGTCCAAGCAGCAGTGAAAGCATCTTCGTCACCTGGCCACTCTTCCCAGGCACTAAACAAGTCGTCACGAATCTGCCAGATATGGCTCACACGATAATGGATTTCTCGCCCTTGGCGGGTGAGATAGTGATCGAGGAGCACGACGCCGTGCTGGTCATTGGCAATGATCCGGTACGGGATTTCCCGAAAGCTTCCTTCGGAGATCGACCAGACCTGCTCGATCCAGTTCTGGAAGGTTGCTTTGGTTTGGATGCCCGAAAAGGGTGTCTTGCCAGGCACAGTAAAAGTGATGTCGTCGGCGCACATACTCAGGACAGCCGCAAATTGCCCGGTAGCGAAGAGATCGTAGAGCCGAGCGAGACGGTCTTCGTTGCGATGATGAGCCATGACAACCTCCTCTTTCAGGGAGACTATAGCAGTCGGCGCGCATGCGTTCGGTAGTGGCCAACTGGCGCATGGGATAAGCGGTTGGCGCATGGGGTGTGCGGGTGGTGCGTCCCAACCGGCACCCGCGCCGCTCGGGGCAGCGGGAGGCAGCTACGGCGCCAGTGCGAGCGCATCAGTACGAACAACGGAGGTGCTCTTCCGGGCGGTCACCGTTCAACAGCTCCCTACAAAGCATGCGTTCAATGCAGTCGCGGATTGAAAGCGGCGTGCGTCATACAAACCAATCTGGTATTACATACGAATGCGAGGTCGCCGCTCACTTTGGATGAATCATGCGAGACATGGCGGTACGAGGTTGGGCATCAAGAGGTCACCCAACGGATCGCGCTGCGCTTCGCCTGCGCCGCGCAGCGGAGCAGCGTCAGGGGCGAGTGCTGGTTGGGCAGCCCCCGGAATTACCCCGAAGCACCCGCCACACCATGCCCGGCTGCATCGGGCTGTAGGGCGGCGCCAGCAGGTTGGTCAGCTCGTTGAAGGCCCGGGCTACCACCGGGCCGCGAGATGCCGCCCAGTGCAATCGCTCCGTGTAGGCGTTGATGAAGCGGATAGACGGAGTGCGCTTCCCTTCGGCCGCGAGGAAGCGCAGATCGCCACTCACCACGATCTGCCAGGGGGGCAATGCGCTTCGCCGCCCGACGGAAGAAGCGCTGCCACAAGCCCTCGGTTCCCTGCCGCAGTTCATCCTGCAAATCCGTCGCCTCGATGGCAGATACCGACATCCCCTGCCCATCAATTGGGTTGAAACTGCAAAGGGCATCGCCAAGGACTACGAAGCCCTCCGGGAAGCGGGGCAGGCGTTCATAACGGCGACGCTGGTTGGCTTTGACACGATAGGGAAGAAAATCGGAAAGCGGCTCGACGTCTTTGATCACCTCACAAATCTCCGGCGCGGCCAGGCTTTTGGCGCAAGCCACAAATCCTTCTTCTGGGTAGGAGCCGCTTAAAACGGGCTCAAGCACCCGGTCTTGAGCGAATTCAGGGCGCTTTAGCGTCCTTCATCTTTGCAGCCTGGCGTTTCAACGCCGGGCAAATCGGCGGCTGAGCAGCTGGGGCCGCACGGGGGCGGGGGCCGGCCCCAGCATCGGTAATCACCACAATGGCGTGCCCATGGTTGGTGTCAATTTTAGAAATAATTGGCCCTGATTATCAGGATTATGCGTCACTCAAGCTGGCCGAGTCCCAACACATACCATTGCAGATTCGTGACGACAGCCTTCGATCTACCCCAAAAGCGTACCCCAGCCGCCGCGATCGTCGGATCGGCCGCTCGTTACCCTGTATGGAATCGTCGCCGGTTGCTGGCTTGACAAACCATGCAGAGCATGCCATCCTGATAGCGCCGATCGTTGACTACCTCCCGCGGGGGCGTACCATGAGCAATACGGGCAGCAGCTCAGACCGGACCTACCTGCCGCTCGTCGGCCGCACCCAGGAAGTAGCTAGCGTGGCGGCAGCACTGGCCCACGCCGCTCAGGGACAGGGCGGCGCCATCTTCCTCTCCGGCGAAGCCGGCATCGGCAAGACCCGCCTGGCGCATGAGGCGCTCAGCCTGGCGCACGCACGTGGTTTCCTCACACTGGAGGGGCGCGCCTATCCTATGGAGGGCAGCCTGGCCTATGGCCTGTTTGTCGATGCCTTCGGGCCGTTCCTGCGCCGCCTCGACCGCGCGCGGCTCATGGCGCTCGTCAGTGGCCTCCCGGACCTCAGTCGCCTGTTCGGCGGCCTGCCGCTGCCCGCACCAGAGTCGGTGAGCGACGCCGCGCTGGAGAAGACCCGGCTGTTCGAAGCCCTCACGCGCCTGGTCGAGCGGCTGGCCCAAGCGACACCTGTCGCGCTGTTCCTGGACGACCTGCACTGGGCCGATCCCGCCTCGCTCGAGCTGCTGCACTACCTGGCGCGCAACCTGACCACCCAACGAGTGCTCGTGCTGATCACCTACCGTGCCGAGGAGGCAAGCGACACGCGTGGACTCGTGGCACTCCTGGCCTCACTCCGCCGCGCCGGACTGGCCGACGAGCTGGTTGTCCCACGCCTGCAACCCCAGGCCGTCGCACAGCTGGCCCATAGCTTCCTGGGGAACGTCGCGTCGGGTGAATTGCTCGCGCTGCTCGAGGCGCGCGCGGCTGGCACGCCACTCTTTATCAACGAGTTGCTCCGCGCGCTCCAGGACGCCGGGCAGCTGGTCCGCACCGAGGGCGGGTGGACCATGCGCAGCGACATCGCGGCGATTCTGCCACAGGGCGTGCGCGACCTCATTCTCGGGCGGCTCGACCGGCTGGATGCGACCGAGCGGCGTGTGGTGGACCTCCTCGCCGTCGGTGGTGCTCCCATGCCGCATGAGGTGTTGCGGATGTCCGGCGACTTCGAGGAGGTGTTGCTGCTGGCTACGCTCCATCGTCTGCGCGTCACCGGACTGATCGCCGAAGATCTGCACGATCGGGACGTCGTCTACCACCTGACCCATCCGCTGATTCAGGAAGTGGCATATGCCGAGCTGCCGGAGATGGCCCGGCGGCAGACACACGCGGCGCTTGCGCGGGCGCTGGAAGCACTACACCCCGGCGACGTAGACCAGCTTGCCCGCCATTATCGGGGGGCCGGTCCGGCAGTGGATCCGGATCGTGCCCTGGAGGTGCTGCTGAGGGCCGGCGAGCAGGCGCGTGTGGTGTACGCCTACGAGCAGGCCGCGCGGCACTTCGAGGCCGCGCTGCGCCTGGTCCGCGAGGGGCGGCGCCACTCACTGCTGCCGCGACTGTTGGAGTGGCTCGGCGAGGCCTGGGATCGGGTCGGCGAGGGCGGCGCGGCGGTCGCCCTTTGGACAGAGGCGATCGCGGAATACGCGCGGGCCGACGACGTGCCCGCGGTGGCGCGGCTGCATCGTGCCATCGCGGCGACCGAGTGGGAGCGCGGCCATTTCGAGGCCGCCCAGCAGGCCCTCGCGGCCGGACTCGCCGCGCTGGCCGGGCGTCCCCCGTCGGAGGAGCTCGCCGACCTGCTGTACCTCCGCGTGAGCACCCTTCGGCGGCTGGGCAACCGGGTGGGCCTCGCGGCAGCGGTCGGTGAGCTGCGGGCCGTCGCCGAGCGACTCAACTTACCGCGCGCCCTGGCGGAGGCGCGTCTTGCCGAGGTCGACCTGCACGATGTGCGGGGGGAACTGCTCGCCGTGCGCGAGCAGAGCCAGTTGGCCCTCGCCGCCGCCGAGGCCGCAGGCGACCCCCTGCTCACCTACCGTGTGCATGAGATGCTGATGGTCCTGGCGCTCTCGCTGGGCGACCACCGTTCGGCCCACGAGCACGCCGAGCGCAATCTCGCGATCGCCTTGCGCCTGGGCGCCCCGACACTGGAGAGCCGCACCCGCACCTACCTGGCCATGGCCGACTGGCTGGCTGGCGCCTGGGACGAAGCGCTCGGCCACAGTGGACGGGCGGTGCTGCTGGCGCGGCGCGTGGGACGACCGCGCGGCATAGTGGTGGCGCTGATCGTGCGAATCATGATCCTGGCCCGCCGCGGCAACCTGGCCGAGGCGGAGGTGTGCCTGGCTGCGGCACGTGGGGCCTACGGCGAGCGCCCCGTCGCGGACCGCGGCGCGACACTCGGCATCGATCTCGCCGAGACGCTGCTGGCGCTCGAGCGAGGCAATGTGGCACGGGCACGCGATGTCGCTGCCGGGCTTGCGCCGGGATGGCCTGTCGGGGGACAGCCGCTCGGCGCTGCCCTCCTGGCGGAGGCGCAAGTCGGCGCCGGCGAAGTGGAGGCGGCACTCGCCACGGCTCGGACATTGGCGCAACACGATCAGGGCGAGGCCACCTACGCGGTGGCGCTCGCCGCGCTGGTCGAGGGGCTCGCGCAGCAGGCCCTGGGCCAGCTCGAAGCGGCCATGACCAGCCTAGCACGGGCAGTCGAGCTATTCGCTGGCCTGGCGATGCCCTTCGAGGCCGCCCGCGCCCGCCTCGAATGGGCGGCGGCGCTCGCGCCGTACGCGCCAGAGACCGCGGCGGATGCGGCCAGGAACTGCCTGGCGGTGTTCGAGCAGCTGGGCGCCCGCTCCTACATCGACCGCGCCCGCAGCCTGCTCCGGCGCCTGGGCGTCCGCCCGCCACCGGCCCACCGCCAGCGCCCTACCCCTGGGCCGCTCAGCCCGCGCGAGCTCGAGGTGGCGCGCCTCGTTGCGGAGGGACTGAGCAACGCCGCGATCGCTGCGCGCCTGGTCGTCAGCCAGCGCACGGTCACCACCCACCTGGAGCGGATCTACAGCCGGCTGGGCATCACCTCGCGCGCCGAGCTCGCTCGCTACGTCATCGAGGCTGGCCTGGCGTCCCCTGCCAGCGAAATTACGTAGGCTGCGGCGTAAATGTTACGTAGGTTACCGACAGACGTGGCCGCCGTCACCGCCTATACTGGAGCCAGATCTCACAGCGAGGTTTGAGAAACTACTCAACAGCGAGGTGTTGTTATGGCTACCAGCACAACCTCCCAGATGGCCAGTGCGGCCGCAGCTCCCAGGACCCGAGATGTGCGCATGTCGGTCGCTCGTTTTGTCGTCATCGTGGGGCTGGCGATTCAGGTCCTGGGGATTGCCTACGCCATTTTTGTGCAGGTCGGGCCGGCACAATGGATGGGGGACATACGGCAGGGGAATGGCACGATCATTGCGGGGACGGTGGTCTTCCTGGGCTGCCTGGCCCTGTTCTATCCTCTGATCCGGAGCCGCCGCTGGGCGCTGGTGCTCACCGTGCTCGTGCTCGCGTTGCTGCTCCCGGCTGCACTGCCACCCTTGGCGTTCGACTTCCCGCGGCCAGCCAACTTCTCCGTTTGGATCCTTACCACGACCATCACACTGAGCGCCGTGGTAGGGATCGCCTTCGGCGTGGTTGCGCTCCTGGAGGTGTTCGGCAAGCTGACCGCCGCGCCCTTCCGTGTGGCCGGCGGGATCGTTGGCCAGGGCGTCGTAGCGGTTGCGCTCGCGGCGGTCTGGATCGGGATGGTCATTCTGGCGTATGCGGTCGCCCGGAATCCTTCGAGTGGAGCGACGTTCGGCGAGGCGCCGGAGGTGATGCTGCGCGCGCCGATAGCGAGCATGCGCTTCCAGGCGGACACGCTGGACCTCAGGGCCGGCCAGCCCACCGCGATCTTCCTCACCAACAACGATACCGTCCCGCACAGCTTCGAGGTGGACGCCCTGAACATCCACGTCAACGTCCCGGCCGGGACGACGGCCGTCGCAGTGGTGAAGGCGCCCAGCGCCGGCGCGATCCCGTTCTACTGCGCCGTGCCTGGCCACAAAGAGGCCGGCATGGTCGGGACGCTGAACGTGCGCTAAGCAGCGGCGCCTCGTCGGCACCGCCACGTCGAAGGAAAGGGGCAGCCCGATGATAGATCAGAGACTGCCGCAACCCCGCATCACGTTTGTGGTGGACCTGCATGACCTGACCCGCGACGACGTTCCGTTCGCCGGCGAGAAAGCGGCCACTCTGGGCGAACTGGCGCGCGCCGGTTTCGCGGTGCCTGAGGGTTTTGTGCTAACCACCGCCGCCTTCGCGCGCTTCCTGGAGGCGAACGCGCTCGAGTCAGAGCGTGATCCTCACGCAGTAGCGGCCGCGCCCCTGCCTCCGGCCGTTGCGGACGCGGTGCTCGCAGCGGCTGCACGGTTCGGCAATGCCGCACTGGCTGTGCGCTCCTCGGGCGTAGCGGAAGACCGGCCGGATGCGTCATTCGCCGGCCAGTACGAGACCGTGCTCGATGTGCGCGGGCCACAGGCGCTCCTCGACGCCGTCCGGCGCTGCTGGGCTTCCGCCTTCGGCGAGCGGGCGACTGCCTACCGGGCCGGACAGCACCAGGCCGGAGCGAGCATGGCGGTGCTGGTGCAGCGGCTGATTCAGGCCGACGCGGCCGGGGTGGCTTTCACCGCGAACCCGCTCAGCGGCAATCGCGAGGAGACGACCGTCAGTGCGGTACGCGGGCTCGGCGAGCGTCTCGTGTCCGGGCAAGCCTCTCCGGACGAGTGGATCGTCCGTGGCACAGAGGTGGTCTGCCAGGTGGCGCCGGAGGACGCGCTCAACGCCGACCAGGTCCGGGCGGTGGCGGCACTGGCGCGCCGGGTAGAGGCGCACGTCGGCGGCGTGCCACAGGACATCGAGTGGGCGATCGCCGGCAGCGAGCTCTTCCTCCTCCAGGCGCGGCCGATCACCGCATTGCCTGAGCACGTCGCGTGGCAAGTACCAGGCCCCGGCGGTTGGGCGCGCCACTTCCGCATCGGCGAGTGGCTGGGCGACCCGGTGACGCCGCTGTTCGCGACCTGGCTGCTCCCGCGCCTCGACGAGCGATTCTGGCTCCAGAACGAGCGGCTGATCGGCATACCGCCGCGTCCGCAGCCACCCTATGCGCTGATCAATGGCTGGTTCTTCACCTCGGTCAGCATGTGGACGTACAGTTTCGTCGGGACCCTCTGGGCGCTGGCCCGGCACCCAAAGGCGCTGCGCCTGGCGGCCCTGATGTCCCCCAGCACGGCGCGAGGCGCCGCCGAGCCGTTCATTCGGGAGTGGCGGGAGGTCGCGCTCCCTCGTTATCGTGCGCTCGTGCAGACGGGTGCGGCGCGCGTGGACGGGCTGCCGGCTGCCGACTTGGTCACACTCATCGACGAGGTGGCGACGGCTGCCGGCGACTACTTCTTCTGGCTGGCTCTCGTCGGCGGCACCGGGTGGAAGACCGAGGTTCCGCTCGCCCGGTTCTACCGCCAGCATCTCGCGCCGCGCATTGGCGGCAGCCACCAGCGGCTGCTGCAGGGGCTGCCTTCCGCCCTGCCAGCCGTGTCGGCACACGCGGTGCATAGCCTCGACTGGTTCCATCCCACCTTCGGGGAAAGCGGCACACTACCGCCCGGCACCGACTTCGCCGGCCGGCGTGCAGGACTGGCGGTCGAGCGGCGGACGGCCGAGGCCGCGGTGCGCACCGCCCTGGCGAACGAGCGGAAGCTGCTCAAGGAGTTCGAGCGTCTGCTGGCAACGGCACAGCACTTTGCGGCGCTGCGCGAGGAGGTTATGTCGCCGTTCACGATGGGCTGGCCACTCATGCGCCGCGCGCTGTTGCGTCTGGGAGCGCAGCTCTGTGAGCGCGGAGCGCTGGCGACCGCCGAGGACGTGTTTTTCCTGATTCACAACGAACTGCTGGCCGTGGCCGTCGCCAAGCGGGTGGAGAACTTGACGGCCAACGTGGCCGAGCGGCGTGCAACCTGGCAGCGGCAGCGCCGTCTCAGCCCCCCGTTGCTGCTCGGCGACCCGCCTTCCGCGTTCGTCAAGGGCTTCTTGCTCCAGGCCGAGGCAATCCGCAGCGCCGACCCGGCGGACGGACCTGGCCTGCGTGGGCTTCCGGCGAGCCCCGGCCGCGCCAGCGGCCCGGTGCGCCTGATCCGCGGCCCCGATGAGTTCCACAGTCTCCAGGCTGGCGACGTGCTGGTCGCGCCGGCCACCGCGCCCGCCTGGACGCCACTGTTCGCCCGCGCCGCGGCGGTGGTCACCGATAGCGGCAGTGTGCTCGCGCATGCCTCGCTCGTTGCACGTGAGTTCGGCATTCCGGCCGTGGTTGGCACCGGCGATGCCACTGCACGCCTGCGCGACGGTCAGCTCGTCACGGTTGACGGCAGCGCGGGGGTGGTGGAGGTGTAGCCATGACCACGGAGGTTGCTCCTCCCCCGAGGCCCCTGCCGTTCGAGTCGCTGGCGTTCCTGCAGGAGGCAGTCGCGGCCTCCGCTGCCCTCGCAGCCGCCGAGCGCCTTGGCGTCCTGGCTCGACTCGAGGCTGGTCCAGCCGATGCCGTGACGCTCGCGCGGGACTGCGACATCGCGGAGCGTGGCGCGCGCCTCCTGCTGGCGGCGTTGGCCAGCCTCGGCCTAGTCGAAATGAGCCCCGACGTGTCACAGTACCGGGCCAGCGTGCCAGGTGTCTCCAGGCAACTGACAGCGCTCGCCCGCCACTGGGAGCCGCTTGACAAGGCGCTGCGCGACGGCGATCCAGCCATCGGCGCCGAATCGCCCGCTGGCGCCGAGGCGCTCTACCCGGACGTGGTCGCAGATCTCGGCGTGTGGCTCGCCCCCCTGGCGGAGCGGGCGGCCGACCTCCTAGCTGCGCCGGGCCTCCGTGTCCTTGATGTTGGGGCGGGCGCCGCTCCATGGAGCCTCGCCCTCGCCAGGCGCGAGCCAACGACGCGCGTGACTGCCGTAGACCTGCCCGCGGTCCTGCCCGCCACGCGTCGCGCGGTGGCAGAGTCCGGCCGCGCAGCACAGTTCGAATATGGGGCTGGCAATATGTTCACGATTGAATGGGAGCCCTCGGCCTACGATCTGGCGATCGCCGGCAACGTCTGCCATCTCTTCGGTGAGGCTGCAAACCGCGGCCTGCTCCGCCGCCTGTTCGGCGCGCTCCGCCCCGGTGGCAGGTTGGCGATCCTCGACGTCGTGCCGAATGAGCGGCACGACGGGCCGCGGAGTGCGATGCTGTACGCGCTGGGCCTGCTACTGCGTACGCGCGAGGGCGCGGCCTACCCGTTCTCCACCTATGTGGCGTGGCTTCGCGCTGCGGGCTATGAGGCGATCGAGCGTGTCGACCTCTCTGAGGTGCCATCCATCACCCTGATCATGGCGCGACGTCCTCGGAGCGTTGGAGATTGACAAGCCACGGATAACAGAGAGGGACGCGATCAGCTCGTTGTACTACGCAGTATCGAGCGCCGCTTGGTCCTGGTCGATTGCTCGGGCAGCTCTCTGCATACTGGTACCAGAAAACTTGCCCCAGAAGGTTGTTTCTGGGACGAGCATGCGTTCCGTGCGAGCAAGCATCACTTTCTCGATCGCACCACCATCCGTCGACTAGGTAAGCAGCGGCAGCAGCTGCGGTAGGATAACGCCGCAAATCTCGTACCAGAAAGATTCAAGGAGGGGGATGGCGATGGATGTCGGCGCGTCAGCGACCGAGAATCTGGTCACTGCCTATCTCGCGACGCTCCAAACCAAAGCACCCAGCACCCGCGATGCCTATGGGCGGGTCCTCCGCCAGATCACCGCCTGGATTGCCCACCGCCCTGGCAACGACGGCCGTTTTCAGCCCGACCAACTCATTGTCACCGCGCTCGATACCTATCTCAAAGACCTGGCAGCGCATGGCACGAGCATCAGCCATCAGACACGCATCAAGACCGTCGTCAGCGGCTTCGCCCGCTGGCTGATTGAGGATCAAGGGTTGCTGCGGCGCAATCCCGCCCGCAGTGTCACCGTCCCGTCGCAGCCCCTTCGTGCCCCGCGCCAGTTGGAGAATGACCAGCGCTATGTCTTACGCAGTCTGGTCGAACGTGACGGTGCCCCGCGCAGCGCCGCACTTTTCGCACTCGGCTACTGGGCGGGCTGTCATGTCAGTGACATTGCCTGGTTACGGCTGGAGCATACCCATCTCACGCGCAAAGCCGGCTGGCTGCACGTCGCCTACAAAGGCGGCAAGATGCGATATTGACCTCCACAACGAAGCGCGTCGCCCACTCTATGACTATCTCCTCCACGGCGGTCGTGACGTTGCGAGCCCCTATGTCTTCACCTCGCAGCGGCATGAGCGCCTGACGGAAGCTGGCATCCATCACTGGTTTCGGACGCTCAAAGCGCGTGCCACACAGGCGGAATGGGCGCTCATCCACGATGTCACTTTTCACGATCTGCGTCACGACTTTGCCCACCGCGCGCGTGCCAGCGGCTGGTGCCTGGAGGAGGTGGCCTACTATTTGGGCCACGTCACGCGCAAGGGCACGCCCGCCATCCAAACCACCGTCCGCTATACCCAGGTCAGTCGGGCGGACCTCAAGACCCGACTCAAAGAGTTATCTGGCTAGTCCCATTGTGAACCAGGAGATCGGCGCATGACGGAGTTGCTGCTCACCAGCTTTTCTGACGCGGAACGCCAACAAGCCATGGAGCACTTTGCCGTGATACGGCCCTTTCTGGAAGATGGTGTGCCCTTGCCGACCCCACCGAGTTGGTGATTGTGGATGAGGCAGATCGCCTGAAAGTCACCAGCCTGGAGCAACTACGGGACTTTTACGACCGGCGTTCGGTCGGACTGGTTTTGATGGGGATGCCGGGGATTGAGAAACGGATGGTCCGCTACCCACAACTCTACTCACGGGTTGGGTTTGTGCATGTGATACGTCCGCTTGAAGCTGATGAACTGCGAGCTGTCTTGAATCGCAAATAGGACCAGTGGGGTATCGCGCAGGCTAGCGATACGGTGACAAGCGAAGCCAAAGCCGCAATCATCCGCATCACGCAGGGGAACTTTCGGCTCCTCCAGCGGCTGTTTGAGCAGATTGGGCGGATCCTCGCGCTCAATGACCTGCACTCCATCACGCCCGATGTCGTCGAAGCGGCACGTGAGCGGCTGATCATTGGTAAAAGCTAACAACTGCCGAATCCAGGCAGGCAGTGCGGCGCCGGGCTGTCAGGGTGACAAATAATCCTGATAGATCGTGCCGACTATTTCTGAAATTGACATCATTGGATAGAGCACTTGCGCAGGCAGGTCACGAATGCGTGGCGAGAAAATGCGGCTTTCCAGCTCAAAAGACATTATCACGATTTATGGTATACTGTAGTCTCCAAAGGAAAGGAGACGCGGACGATGCTACGCTATGCGGAGGAACGCGACAAAGCGAATCGGATTCTCGACCTGACGAGCCTGACCGTCGAGGAGTTTGAGCAGGTGGTTGCACCGTTTGAAACCGCCTTTGTGCACCACATGGACGCCTGGACGATGGAGGGGTTGCCGCGCACCGGGCGACGCTACAGCCAAGATGCTTCCTGCCCCCTGCCCACGCCCGAGGATCGATTGCTCTTCATCCTGGTCTATCTCAAGGTGGCGAGCCTGCAAGTTGCCCACGGCGCGCTGTTCGGAATGACGCAGTCGAATGCCAACAAATGGATCCACGTCCTGCTCCCGATGCTGCATCAGACCTTGGCGGATCTGGGCGACATGCCCGCCCGCCATCTGGCAGCGCTGCGCGAACGGCTGGCAACGCTCGTCGTGGGCACGAACGCGGATGCTCCCCCCCCTTTTTATCACGACGGCAGCGAACGTCCCATCTCGCGCCCCAAAGACGCCGATGAACAGAAAGCGTGTTATAGCGATAAGAAAAAGCGACATACCGTAAAGAACGTGTTCTTCGCTGACGATACCGCCACGGTTCAGTTTGTAAGCGACACCTACGAAGGAGGCGTGCACGACAAAGCGATTGCCGACGCGACGCCCTATCCCTTGCCGGAGGGCAGCGAGCTCCTCCAAGATCTGGGCTTGCAAGGCTTTACGCTTGCCGGTGTGACCATCACGCAGCCACACAAAAAACCGCGTGGCAAGCAGCTGACTGCTGCAGCAAAAGCCGAGAATACGGTCATCGCCCGACGGCGTGTGCCGATTGAGCACGTTATTGCCAGCATCAAGCGCTGTCGCATCCTCAAAGAACCGCTGCGGCTGTGGAAGGAGGGGGTTCGTGATATGGTCATCGCGATTGGCGCAGCGCTCCACAACCTGCGTGTTCGTCTCAATCCTTGGCCTACCTTTGTTTAATCGTGATAATGTCTATTCAACTATTAGAAGTTGCGGGTGCGCAGATCTTGGAGGTCGAAACCGCATGACACCCCAAAATCAGACGGTTCAAGAGCCGGGCATTATTGGGTCAGGATACGGACGCTGATATCGAGAAAGTAATCACCTGCCATGTAGGCAGCATCGACCTCTGACTGCCCTGCGAAAGTGACCGTCGCGACCGTAATGCCATAGGCACTGTTGCTCACAAACCATGGTCCGCCGCTGTCACCTCCCGCTGCCTGATTGACTCCTGCCCTATGGACGCGAATGAAGGTCGAGTTGCTGTTGGGGACAAAGCTCAGCGCCAAATTCTTGTCGACGATGTTGCCGCATGTCCGCCCAGTACTCCTACCAGACTTGCAGACATAGGTGTTCAGCGCTTGACTGCCGCGACCAGTCCACGATGTAATCGATCGTCCACCGATCCCGTCCTGAGCAAAGTTGATCGGGGTCAAGGAGCCGGTGGTGTGCCACTGGATATCGGCTGAGCCATATTGACGTTGGATGACCAACGGCAGGTTCGTTCCGTTGTATGATATGGTGTCCCCGCAGTGCGCAGCGGTCGATATGCCTTTGAAGCCTATGTTGATATCGACGACTGAGAAGCCCGATGTGCAGTTGGTGCCGCTCAACGCCAGTCCCGCATAGATGTTCGCAGCGGGCGTAGCAAGCCGTGGGACGGGGATCAGATCGACGCGGGCGGGCAGAGCTTGATTGGCATCCTGGAGGGCTGTACGCGCGCCGGCCACATCGGTCACATATATCTCGACGCGATTCTGGAACACATTGATTCCTGAATCGACGGGCATGCCGACCTTGCGGAACACTTGCAGCGCCGCCGCCTGACGGGCTTGCAATTCCGCTGAAAAGCAAACACTTTTCAAACTGACAATGCCCGGAACAGCACGTGGGGCGGATACCAGCTCATCTCCTTATCGTATGAGGATCTCACCTACTGAGACAACGACGCAACTCACGCCCTCCACTCAACACCGGAATGAATGGAGGGCTTTGCTCTGGATCTGCTCATATGACATGTGAGCAGGTCCGCTTTGCTCATCGCTGCGCTGACGACAACTTGAGCGAGAAGCGCTCTACTGTCGTCTACCGGCAATAGCTCTCGACAAAGATTTGGCAGGTTACGTGACTCAAATCTGGGAATGCGTTGAGGATATCAAGAGGGTAAAGGTAAAAAACCGACGGTATTCTGAAAGTGGTGCAAAATGGGAGCCCGGCATCCTATACTTGAGGTAACCACACACCCAAGTATGGAGGATTGCCATGACCCTCAGCACCAAGGATACCCAAACCGAGTTCGACGGTCAAGCGTCGCAGGCGACCTTTCGCACGTTCGTGCAGGAGCAGGTGCGCCAGGCCATTCGGGCCACCTTTATCGACATCCTGGAAGAAGAGGTCACTCAGTTCATCGGTGCCGCGCGCTACGAGCGAAGCGACAGGCGGCGTGACCAGCGCGCCGGGCATCGCTCCCGAACCCTGGGCACCACGGCCGGCGTGATTGATGACCTGCCCGTGCCACGCACACGCGCTGGCTTTCGCACCCAGCTGTTCGACCGCTATCAGCGGCGGATGGCTGAGGTCGATACACTGATGGGTGAGATGTTCGTCGGTGGGGTCAGCCAGAAGGCGGTCGGCAGCGTGATCGAGCACCTGACCGGCACCACGCCCTCTCCGTCGACCGTCTCGCGGGTCTTTCGCACACTTGAGGCCGAGTTTGCGGCCTGGCAGCAGCACGAGTTGCCCTCCCGCTATGCCTACGTCTTTGCCGATGGCGCCTACTTCAGTGTCATTTATGACGGCGAAGGAGTGAAGATGCCGATCCTGGCGCTGATTGGCATCACCGTGGAAGGCCAGCGTGAGGTGATCGCCTTGACGACTGACGAGCGCGAGAACCAGGGCGCCTGGGAGAATCTCTTGAGTGACATCAAGGCGCGGGGCGTGCTCTCGATCGACCTCTGGATCAGCGATGGTCATCAAGCGATGCTGAACGCGATTGCCCGGAAGTTTCCAGCCAGCCAGCGCCAGCGCTGTATCAAGCACAAAATGGACAACGTACTCAGCCACATCCCCGACAAGCAGCGTGAGGCGCTGCGCCAGGAACTGTGCGCGATCTTCTATCAAAAGAGCCGAGCGCACGCTGACCAGGTCGCGGCGGCGTTCATCGAGAAGTATCAGGCGATCTACCCATCGGCGATCACCTGGATGTCGCGTGACTGGGAGGCCTGTCTGACGTTCTACAGCTTCCCTGAGCTGCACCGGAAGAACATCCGCACGAGCAACTGTATCGAGCGCCTGTTCGAGGAAGTGAAGAAGCGCAGCAAGAAGATGGCGTCGGCCTTCCGCAATGAGGGCAGCTGCCTGCTGCTGTTCTACGCCGTCATTCGCGGCGTGCGCTTCAGAAAGCTACGGATGCCCGGCTAACCATTTTGCACCACTCTTGACAAACCACCCAAAAAACCGGTCAAAAGTCGGATTGCACTCTATGCAAAATCGAGCTAATCAACCGTTTATCTCTAGGTCACCTGCACGCTAGCAAAACCACTCAAGCTCCCAGTTTCTGGCTGGTCCACCTTTGAGCTAGCAGGATCGATCGCGCAGGGCCCATGGTGGCCATTGCGCCCACGTCAGGAGCAGAGAGAAGACAATGAGGGCGACTCAGAAAACTGAGGGGCGGGAAGATTGTGAAGTTTTTCGATAGCGTTGTAAATTACACGGCTGCACGTAACAGGCTATGGTGGAAGTCAGTGCGTTGATAGACCCAGCCATGCTGGTGGAATCGAAGCGGATGCCTTCATCGTTGACGCAGGCTAACCCTGAGTTGCAGCCGACATTGCTTCGTTGCGCTCCACAATGCGGCTGAAGCGCGGCGTTGGGCCGCTCTTGTTGTCTTCATAAACGGATGGCGGTGATCTTCTCAGGACAGGCTCACCCCGTTCGATCGTTGTCCTGGAGGCGCGCTATGCGCATGACCATGCTGGTCGTGAGCTTCAATCGCCACTTCTTCGCGCGCGCGGTGGCGGTGGGTGTCGTCGGCCTTTCCCTCACGCTGGTGCTTGCGCCCCCATGGCTGAGGACCGTCCTCACCGCGGGGGTCGGGCTCGCGGCTTACTTCATGGTCGCGTCCGTGATCGCCTCGTCTCGCGTCTACGACGCCTCGGACCTCTCCAAGCTGCGGTGGTGGTCCGCGCGGGCCCTCCAGAACACGCCCGCGGACGGCATCGTGGTGCCCGCCGGCTTTGATCCTGCTTCCCCGGCTATCGCCGCCGCGTTCCCGCGCATGCGGTTACGGGGCCTCAATTTCTGCGACCCTCGGACGACGCCGGAGGCCTCGATCCAGCGAGCCCACCGGCTGCGCCCGCCGTCGGCGTCGGAGGTGCGAAGCGCGGCCAGCGCTTGGTCGGTAGCGATAGCTTCGCACGAGGTGGTGTTTGCGCTGAGCGCCGCCCACGAACTTCGGAAGGCGGAGGTGCGGGTGGCCTTCTTCGCGGCAGCCAGGCGCGTTCTCAAGGCGGGGGGCCAGGTGATCGTGGTCGCGCAGCTGCGCGACCTTGCTAACTTCGCCTGATTGGGGGTGGCCGCGTTCCACTTCCTGAGCCGCCGGACCTGGTTGGCGTCATTCGCGGCGGCGGGCTTGGCGCTGACGGGCGAGTTCAAGCGCTCGCCCTTCATGAGCGCCTTCGTGCTCCAGCCGGCCTGTCCGCTTGAGGGCCAGCCGAACCAGGCGCTGCGCACGACTTTGGCCAGCCTTGGCGATCTGCCGTCACGCAATCTCAGCGAGCTGCGCCAGCGGATCGGCAATTGGAGTGAGCATGCCGTGGTCACCCCCTTTTTCACGATGGCCATGAACGCTCCATCCCACGGCCCAAAGACTCGGATGAACAGAAGTGCTGGTATAGCGGCAAGAAAAAGCGCCATACCGTGAAGAATGTGCTGCTGATTAATACGCTGCTGATTCTGTTTCTGAGCGACACTTATGAGGGTAGCGTGCATGATAAGCCGATTGCCGACGTGACGCCCTATCCCTTGCCGGGTGGGAGTGAATTGATCGATGATCTGGGATTCTTGGGATATGAGTTGCAGGGTGTCCAGCACACCCGGCCGATCAAGAAGCCAAAAGGCAAAGAGCTCATGCCCGAGCAGAAAGCGCACAATCGTGAAGTGGCCCAGCGCCGGATAGTGGCCGAGCACGTGATTAGCAGCGTCAAACGCTGTCGGATGGTCAGAGATACCATTCCGATTGTGGGAAGACAGTCTTCGTGACCTGGTGATGGGATTTTGCTGTGGTTTGCAGAACTTTCGTGTTAACACCTTGGCCATCTTCTGTTACTTAAATCGGGGTAACCTCTAATCCATTAGTACGCACCTTCTGGCATATGTTACCGGCATGTCGCCTTGCTGAAGTGGAGGTAGCCAGATGTCCATCAATGTCTTTCTCAGTGTCGGGCGCGCATCGACACCGATACAGGAACAATTCATTACAGCGCTCGAAAAATATCTCAGCAGCAATGGCCTCACACCACAGACTGTTGGTCGCACCTATTTCAAAAACCAGCAACCTCTGAAATCCGTTGCTGAGTGCATGGCGGATTGTGTCGGGACAATTGTCCTGGCATTTGAACGTCTGTACATTCAAGAAGGCACTGAGCGGCGTGGGAGCAAACACCAAAGTCCGATAGGCAATGTGACCTTACCTACCGTATGGAATCAAATAGAGGCTGCGATGGCCTACATATTAGGCCATCCGTTGCTCGTGCTCGTTGAAAATGGCATTAAAAGCGAGGGTTTGCTTGAGCACGGGTACGATTGGTACGTCAAGTCGATTGATCTACAGGATACGGTCTTTACTGAGCCAGAGTTTATCGGAGTATTCACAGACTGGAGAACGGCAGTAGAGAGGCATTCCAAGAAGCCCCACTCTAGAGACAACTTTCGGACGACTGAACCAGATGGAGGGAACGATGATGAAGCCGATCCTGAAGATATCAATGAGCAAGTTGCCCATTATCGTACCCTGATCAAGGAGTTACAGAAACGGTTACGTGTCCTTGAGGTTCAAATCTGTACAGTTTGGCTTGGAAGTGCCCCCACACATTCAACTTGAGATCGAATCAATTAACGAGCGGATCAGAACGTACCAAAACACTATTAACCGCCTGAAACGCTGATCTCAGAGGCCATCTAAAATTCAAAGTAGATAGAGCGCTGGGAGTATCCGATGCAGCAGGACGTGAATATGGGCAATCTTCGCTCTCGCTTGACGTTGTAGCATTTTCGTCGTCTTTACTCAAACGACGAAATGGATCCAGAAGCTATCTAAAAATTCACAGCAGATAGAGAGTTGCAAGACACCTGACTATGGGCGATCTTGATCGTCCTCTCGCTTAACGTCGTGCTGTTTTCGTAATCCTTACTCAACCGGCGAAACGGGTTCAGCCATCCCAGCGAACGCTCGACCATCCAGCGCTTCGGTTGAATCTGAAATCCACGCTGATCTGTCGGACGTTTGACAATTTCAACAGGACCATCTCGCTGGGCAAGCAGCGGGGCAATCCATTCCCACGCTGCATCACTGATATCGGTTAGGTATGGCTTTCGCGGTGTTTGCCTGCTCATGCGTTGCTCCTTTCAGCCGCATCGATTCCTTTCCGCACGAGTAGCAAATTCTGTACCTTACAGCGATATAATTTTCTAGATAACTTCTGAGAGACATGGCAAAACCACTTAGAGATTCTGTTGTGGTCAAGGAGCCCTGGATAGAGGTTCGGGGTAGTATTGAAACAGTTGGTGTTCGGAAAGTCATTCCTACCAAAATCGTGGCCGGCGAAATTATACGCTCCCTTGTTTCGGTGAAGAGATTGCTGGCAGAGCTAACCCCTCGATACCTAGGTCGGCCTTTCTTTCGATTTCATTCGATCAACATGGGGGTCACGTATGACATCGAGATGGGCTATCTCCTGGAAGGCCCACTGCTAAATACAGCCGGTCTGTTGCTGGGAAAAATACCGCAGGGAACATATGCATGTTTGCGATATCTTGGGAAGAATCGTGGCTACCAGGGGAATAAGGCGCTCATAGACTGGATTCGTGCCTCAGGCTATGAGATGGATAAGTGGGATACAGAGCTGGGCGACACGTTTGCTTGTCGCCATGAGGTATATCTTTCAGACATTGAGCGTGAGCCAGACACCAAGCAGTGGCTGAAGGAATTGGCGATAAAGCTCAGAGACTGAGCACCCTATCATCTGATTGAAGTGCGACTACTGGCCTTCGCCTGCTGCGGCTTGGCGGTCAATTGAAGCCGCTGCCCAACACGGCGCTGGAGCTGGCGCCGCAGGCGGCCTCGAGATCGTCGCCATTGTGAGAGCAGGGATCGGCTCGACTGCCCTTCCGAATCTATTGGTGCAGCGCGGCTGACGCGCAAGGCGTTGGCGGCCCAAACGAAAGGAGTACAATAAGGATGAGCAGCGCAAGCAACCACGACGAACGAATTCGCAAGATGACGTTTGCTTCGGTATACCCGCACTATCTTGCAAAGATTGAAAAGAAGGGTCGGAACAAGGACGAGTTGCATCAAGTGATTGCCTGGCTGACTGGCTACAACGAGGAGTCAATTCTGAAGCACATCGAAGACAACTCGACATTTGAGGACTTTTTTACGCAGGCAACCTTGAACCCTAACGCCCATCTAATCACTGGGGTGATCTGCGGCTGTCGGGTTGAAGAGATTGAGAATCCATTGACTCAACAGGTCAGGTACTTGGACAAACTGGTGGATGAGCTAGCGAAGGGCCGCAAAATGGAGAAGATACTACGTAGCACTTAACTTGTCGCGGCTGAGAGGTTAACGCCCATAACACAATGAGGCCGTCTAACACCAGCATGCAGCGGACGGCGCGGCGTGCCCCCGCTGATGCTGATCGTTGGCGGCCACATCTTCACGTGCGAGTTGATTCGAGCTAGCAGCGCGACCGTGGACAAGAAGCGTTCATCACAACCAATTTTATCGGCATCTACCGCTGCGCGATGACGTTCTGATGACCTGTAGCCGACGACTGAATGGTTATGCCCACGCTGCTCGTATGGGCTGGTGATGTATATAGCTATCGATGATGTAGCAAGGCTGAGGAGGTACCATGGCAACACTTCACATTGAACACCCGATCCATGACCTGAACACATGGCTGATGGCATTCGGCAGATTCGCAGAAGCGCGCCAGAAAGGCGGTGTGCGCGCCTATCGCATCTACCAACCGATCGCTGACGACAAGTATATCCTCATTGAGCTGGATTTTGACACCGTTGATCAAGCCGAGCAATTTAAACGATTTCTTGAAGTGAATGTGTGGTCTTCACCGACCGCATCGCCAGGCTTGGCAGGTAGTCCGCAAGCGCGTGTATTGGTGCAGGTTGAAACAGGTACATAGATCGTTATCTGCATTACTCAACGATAGCACCTAACCAGCGTCACGATGCCGGTTTTCGAATTGAGTGTGTGGAAGCCTATCGACAACCGGATCGATTCCTTGGCGAGTGCATTGTAGCAGTCAAGTACGACGTCCACGCGACGGCGCCGCCGAACATGGGCTTGTAGCGGACGGCGCTCTGCGCCCGCAAGATCGGCGCGCTTTTGAAACCTGCAATCAGCTCGATGGCCTTCTCGATCTATGAGTGCGCCGCCGATGATGCGCAGGGGTTCGGCAGTTGCGCCCGATCTATTCCTACTCGTCGAGAGGTCATACTATGAGAAGCGGGTTCGCACTTGCTGGCATTGTCGGCGGACTGCTCTGGATCGGCCTCGCCTGCGTGCCTCCGATCGGTATACGCGAAACCCGCACCTACGAGATCGTGTGGAATCGTCTTTGGACACCTGCGCTTGTATGTATGGCACTTGGCTTCATCAGTCTCTTCCAAACGCTTCGCCCACTACGCTCACACCTCACCACCAGCAGCCTACTCGCTATGCTCATTGGCTTGGCGTTGATGATAGTAGGGAATGTTAGCGAGTATTGGCTCTTCAGTGACCGACCACATGAAGGACCAGCGGGGGTTATTCGTGCGGTTGCGTGGATGAGCGTTCTTGCAGGCGCCTTAGTGGCTCTCGTTGCGGCCACTGTTACGAGTGTAAGCATGCTGTACACAAGTGGCATCCCACGCTGGTTGAGTCTCTTGTTCCTGTTGCCATTGCCACTTACCGTCGCAATCGGCTTCGTCAGCCTTAATTGGGCCGGAACGCCACTCGGTTTCCTGAGTATGATTGTTGGTGGTTTCGAGGTAAGAACACGATCGGCGCTGGGCAAGATGCCACATACTACCGAAGCACGTGAATAATGTCTATTGGGCCGTTTTCATTCCTACGAGAATCACAAATGGACGTGTCCATCCCACAGATTCGCCTTGCTGAACTCATCGCTGCCCTCTCGCTCGCCACCGATTTCGGTATGGGCCAGCCTTTGGAGTTCGCCCTTCAATCGTGCATAGTCGCCCTGCGGCTAGCCGAAAAACTGGGATTCGACGAAAACGGCATGCGCGATGTGTATTACCAGTCGCTGTTGCGTTACATCGGTTGTAATGCCGAGACCCGTTTGCTCGCCGCAGTCTTCGGCGACGAACTGGCGCTCCGCACGCGGATCATTCACGCCGACTCCACCACCCCCGCCTATTTCCAACTACTCACTCGCTCCATCCGGCAGGCCAACGAAGGCGCATCACCACTTCAGATGTTGGGGGCGATCGTGGGCGGCTTCGCTCACATGATGAGTCAGGCCAATGAGTTTTTCGTCGGCCATTGCGAAGTCGCCGCGCGGCTGGCGCAACGGCTGGAACTAGACAGCTCGACCGTTCGCGCCATCAGCCAGGTATATGCGCGCTGGGATGGCAAAGGAATTCCTCCGCTCAAAGGAGAGGCTATCGCACCAGGGATGCTCGTCGTCTCTCTGGCGCAGGACGCGGTGGCGTTCTATCAACTGGGCGGGCTTGAGTCGGCGGTGGCGGTGGCGAAGCAACGTCGGGGCGGAATGTACGCGCCCCGGCACGTCGAAGTCCTCACGCGGTACGCCAAAGAGCTTTTCGCCGGTTTCGATACCGACTCAGTCTGGGAAGCGGTGATCCTCCTCGAACCTGGCCCACGCCGCTATTTGACCGCATCCCAATTCGATTTGGCCTGCGAGGCCATAGCCGACTTCACCGATATCAAATCGCCCTACCTGCTCGGCCACTCGACGGGCGTGGCGCGGCTGGCCTCAGCAGCCGCGCGCCGAAGCGGCTTACCAGAAGCGGATGTCAGCATGTTACAGCGAGTGGGGTTATTACACGACATCGGTCGCGTTGGCGTCTCGGCAGGGATTTGGGGGAAGCCCGGCTCGCTTTCGGACCTCGAGTGGGAAAAAGTGCGGCTTCATCCATATTACACCGAACGCATTCTGGCTCGCCCGCAAGCGTTAGCCGATTTGGGCGCGGTCGCTTCACTTCATCACGAGCGGCTAGATGGGAGCGGTTATCATCGTGGATCAAGGACTTTGCCACCGGCTGCCCGCCTGCTCGCCGCCGCTGATGTGTATCAGGCCCTCATCGAACCGCGCCCATATCGCCCGCCGCGCACGCCTGAACAGGCCGCCAATGAACTGAATCGTGAAGTCCGCGCCGGGCGATTAGACCGGGAGGCAGTCCACAGCGTGTTACTGACGGCGGGCCACATAGTGGGGCGGGCACCCAGGGATATGGTCGCCGGATTGAGCGAACGAGAAGTTGAAGTATTGCGATTGGTCGCTCGCGGCCTCTCCATAAAAGAAATCGCTCAACAACTCATTATCGCGCCAAAAACAGTGGACAACCACATCCAGCACATCTACGCCAAGATCGGTGTCACCACGCGGGCCGGGGCCACGTTGTTTGCGATGGAAAACAATCTCCTCTGACCTCCGCGCTCTCGCCCCGCCTTGTCAGGAGCAGAAGGGGAGGGAACGGGGGTAGGGTAAGCTCTACAAAATAGGGAGACCTCCCTATGCGCGGTCTCTCCAAAGTGGATACACTGTCCTCAAATCAGACAGCGTTCACGAAGGAGAGAGCCCTATGTCCACGCAAGGTAGCCACACGCAAACGCCGCCGGCGCGCGAAACGCCTAGCCGTTTTGCTGATCCAATCGGCCATCCCACGTACGCCTCCGTAATGGCATTAGCCAGCGCTATTCGCAACAAAGCGATCTCTTCAGAAGAGGTCGTCAAGGCGAACTTACAACGCATTGCGGCAATCAACCCGCGTCTGAATGCGGTGGTGCAAGTTGCCGATGAGCAGGCGCTCGCCGAGGCGCACAAAGCCGATGCAGACCTTGCGAAGGGCACCGTCCGCGGCCCTCTGCATGGCGTGCCCATGACGATCAAGGATTGTTTGGACACGGCTGGCGTCATCAGCACCGGTGGAACCAAAGGGCGTGCTGCCTTCGTGCCTGCTCACGATGCCACTGTAGTGGCGAGGCTGCGCGCAGCAGGCGCAATTCTGTTGGGCAAGACCAACACCCCCGAATTGACGATTGCCTACGAGACAGACAATCTCATCTATGGGCGCACCAACAACCCGTACGATGTGTCGCGCACGAGCGGCGGCAGTAGTGGCGGTTCCGCAGCGATCGTCGCTGCGGGTGGTTCACCGTTTGACATTGGCAGTGATACGGGCGGAAGCCTGCGTGTGCCTGCACATTGCTGTGGCACGGTAGCGATTCGGCCCACTTCGGGACGGGTACCAAGAACAGGACTCATTCTGCCGCCTGCTGGTGCTCTGGATGGGCTGACCCAGATCGGCCCAATAGCCCGCTATGTGGAAGACCTTGCCTTGATTCTCCCTATCATCGCAGGTGTGGATTGGCACGATCCCGCCATCGTTCCAATGAAGCTGGAGAATCCGGATCAAGTTAATCGCAAGACGTTACGCATCGCGATGCACACCGACAATGGTATCGTGTCGCCAACCCGTGAAACCGTCGAGACGGTCCAGGCCGCGGCTGCCGTGCTTGCCGACGCAGGTGTGAGCGTCACGGAAGCACGACCCGTGGGTATTGAGCAAACCTTCGATCTCTTTTTTGGTCTCTTTGCGGCGGACGGCGGCGCAGGCATGCAGATGTTGCTTCAGATGTATGGCACGACCGAAGTCAGCCCGGCGATTCAGGGCGTCCTGCACCTGGTGAGCGCGCATCCTATGTCTGGCGCAGAATTCGGCGGCCTGCTCGTCCAGCTCGACATGTTCCGCAGCACGATGCTCGCGTTCATGGAAGCGTACGATGTGATTCTCTGTCCTGCCTGCGCGCATCCGGCACCACTTCATGGCTCTTCATATAGCCCCGAAGGATTGCGCGGATATTCATATACACAGACATATAATCTCACGGGCTGGCCGGCCACGGTCGTGCGCGGCGGCACCTCGCCCGACGGGCTGCCCATTGGTGTCCAAATTGTGGCGCGTCCGTGGCGCGAAGATGTGGCTTTAGCGGTGGCCCAATATCTTGAGCAAGCATTGGGCGGGTGGAAAGCGCCATCGCTCTAAGTTCATGGGAGGATGGGTGGAACAGGGGCTAACAATGGGCTACAGGCGACGTTGCTCCGCTGTGCTCCGCAACGCGCCTGAACCCAACCGTTGGGCCGCAGCCGATCATATCCCGCCAGAAGAATGTCCGTGACGATGCATCATACCGGCATCGTCACGGGCAAGATCCCATCAGGTGGTGGGTGGTATCGCCCCACTGCCAAGCTGCTCCAGCATCGCCAGGCGATCAAACTGGCCGCGGAACTCCGCGATTTTGCCATCCACGATGCGGTGACTGTGCCTGGAACAGCTACCTGCCGCCCCGTCGCGGCTATTCCCTGAAACGCGCCCTGATGGGTCCCGCGACCTGTCCAGCGCTCCGCCACCCGCTCGCCCTCCGCCAGCAGCTCTTCAAGGGTCGAATGCCAGGCCGGAAACGCTTCCCGGATCGAACGACAGATCGCCTTCAGCGTCTCGATATCCGGCACCGCCTGATTGTTCACCGAGATCCTCGCATCCGTTGCCATCAGCTCGTCAGCAGTGGATAACTTCCCGCTGCTCCAGAACTCGCGGACGAAACGCTCGACCACGGCCTTGTTCTTGTCCAGTGTCATCGCCAACCATCCTTCCTTTGACCAATTTGCTCAGTGCATTCACCTTACACTGGGAATGGCCCATCCACAATCCCAGAAATCTGGGGTATTTTTCCCCAGTATGGGTGTATACTTGCAGCTATGAAACGAGATCGCAAAACAGAGATGGAACATCCAGCAGATCGTGCGGCTGTGCCACGCCGGCCTCGACTCGCGCACGCTAGCGTGTCGGCACCGTCGTAGTAGTGGCTGGCCACATGGGACGGTCGATGACAATGCGCGCTTGCGCCAGCACCTCCTCAACAGCCCCAACGAAAGCCTCCCACCTATCCGTACAGACCATGCGGATCTGACGGCGGACCGTCGCCGGGAGCTGTTGCAACCATGTAACCAGCGTGGCTTGCGTCTGATCCGGCAAGACTGTCAGGACGACCAGGCGGCTGTTGGGCAAGCGTGCGGTCACAATGGCCACGAAATCGCGATGCCCTTTCTTGAGCGCGATCTCGTCGATACCCAGAACCGTGAACGGGGGCAGCGTGTCCCCATCTACCGCAGTGGCAATCCAGCGATCGAGGAGGCAAGCACAGACATGCTGGCATGATTACATGCTTCAAGCAACATCACTAGATGTAGGGTCGACCACGGCAATTCCCAGAGAACCCCCCACAGTTCGTTTCCACGCTTGCCGAGCCGTTTGTTCGCGGCACCGAACGCGTACGCATCGACCACGCCGGCGGCGGCCTTGGCCCTGGCCATCGCCAAAAGCATCACCGAAGCCCACAACGGAACCCTCACCCTCACGCCCCGAGCCGCCGGCGGGCTCCGCGTCACGGTGTAACTACCCGCTGCGCCACCGCATACTGGCACATGACGATCAGGGGGATTGCAGCACGCCCCGAGGGGAAGAATCAAGGCCTGTGGATCAGCGTGTCATGCAGCGTGAATGTCATCGCTTACTGATTCGTCAGGTTATTCGACGGCGACGCCGTTCTCGAACGTCACCCGCTCTGACCAGCGTGACGAGGTGGGCGGAATTGATGGCAGGCCAGCAGTGCTGTGCCGACTCGATGAGTTTGAACGCCATCGCGATCCCGGCAGCCCGTGAGCCGGGTCCCTTGGTGACCCGCTGCCGTAGCCGGAGGGTTGCGAAGGTCGACTCGATCGGGTTGGTGGTGCGCAGGTGGATCCAGTGCTCGCCGGGGAAGTCGTAGAAAGCGCGCAGCACGTCGAGTTGGTGATCTTCACAACCGCTGTGGACCACTTCGCGCCGTAGGCTGCGGCGAACGCCTTCGCGGCCTGCTCGGCGTGGTCGCGGTCTTCGGCTTTTTAGACCGACCCGTATCCGCCGAACATCCCAACCACGCGCTATTAGCCTGAGGCACGTGCACCTATACAGCGCGCACACCCGCTGTCGACAGGCAAGGGCATACTCCAGCGCGGTCTGCGTGTATCTGCTGCCAATATGAGAGTACATCCGCCGTCTATGCGGCTCCACTGCACATCGATGCACGCAAAGGAGCCGCCATCGGTTCTTGGTTCTGGGGCGAACCCGCCGGTTCGGCATTACGGGTGCTCGGTTTGATTGGTCGTGCGCCGCTGGATCGATTACAGATCGACGACCAGGCGCGGGAGCACCGCGGGCGCGGTCATGCCGTCCGCCTGGTAGATGTAGGTTCGGCCTGGCACGGTTGTCACACCACAATAGTTGCCGTGTCGATCAAGCGCGACCATGCTCATGATGATCTGCCCCGGCTCACCCTGGAGCACAGCCAGGTCGCGGAACGCCTCGCGGCAGGCCGCCTCCAACGAGTACCCCTGTTTCAAGTACAACACAACGCTGCGGGCCGTGCCGGCGCGGATCGCCAGCTCGCCCCAGCCGGTGCAGGCCGCCGCGCCATAGCGGTCGTCGGCATAGTTGCCGGCGCCGATGATCGGCGAGTCGCCGAGGCGCCCTGGGTACTTCCAGGCCCAGCCGCTGGTGCTGACCGCCGAAGCGATGTGCCCGGCGCGGTCCTGGGCGATAAAATTGACCGTCCCGGCGACCCGCTCGGGATCGGTCGCCAGGCGGGTAGCGCGGCGCAACAGATCGGCGATGATCGCCCCCTGCGCGTCGCGGAAGGCCTCCGGCAGCCGGCCCGCGATCCCATCGCGCCAGGCACGTGCCGCCTCGTCGGTCAACAGGTTCTCGCGCGGCATCCCGATCTCGGCGGCGAAGCGCGCCGCCCCTTCGCCCACCAGCATCACGTGCGGCAGCTCCTCCATCACCCGGCGCGCCACGCTGATCGCGTAGCGGTAGCCGCGCAGTGCCCCAACCGCGCCAGCGCGTAGCGTTGTCCCATCCATGATCGAGGCATCCAGCTCGACTTCGCCGAGCAGGTTGGGGTAGCCACCATAGCCGACCGAGTGGTCGGCGGGGTTGTCTTCGACCAGACGCGTCGCAGCTTCGACCGCATCGAGCGCTGAACCGCCTGCCTGCAGGATCTCCCAGGCAGCCGAGATACCAACATCGCCGTTGCTGCTGGCAACAATGATCATGAAGGTCCCCCTTGCTTGTCTGCTACGCTTGGAACTTGCCGATCAACCGCTGCGGTGGACGAGGTGCCCTCCAGCGCCTGTTGCAGCGCGGCGCGCAACTCTTGTGGCGTGAAGGGCTTTTGCACGAAGCCCGTCGGGCAGGCTCCGGCGAAGCGGCTGGCCACATCTTCCGCGGTATAGCCGCTCATCACCACAACCGGGAGCTCCGGTCGGAGGCGACGGATCTGGGCGAAGGTCTGTTCGCCCCCCATACGCGCCATCGTCAGGTCAAGCAGGACGCAGGAGATCTCTGCTGCGTGGGCGGTGAGCGTTTCGATCGCAGCCACACCATCGGCGGCGGTCAGCACCTTCAGCCCAGAGCGCTCCAGCACCCGCTGCGCAAAGGTGCGCACCTCCGGCTCATCATCCACGATCAACACCGTGCCGTGCCCCTGCCATACGCCACTCGCGGCCGGCACCGGCATGGCATCCGCTGGTGTCGTGATCGCCGGAAGCAGGACCGTGAACGTGCTGCCCTGGCCAGGCGAGCTTTGGACGGCGAGCGTTCCTTTGTGGCTGCGTACGATCCCCAGCACCGCCGACAGCCCCAGCCCCCGGCCGGTGAACTTGGTGCTGTAGAACGGCTCGAAAATCCGGGCGCGCGTCGATTCGTCCATGCCACAGCCGGTATCGGATACGGCAAGAACTACGTACCACCCATCTGGCACTTCCAGCAGGGCAGCCGCTTCGTGCAAAAAGGCCCGATCGATCCAGCGCGTGCCGATCGTGATCGTGATCGTTCCCGGTTCACCACCGATCGCCTCGGATGCATTGATCACCAGATTCATCACAACCTGCCGAATCTGGGTGGCATCGGCCTCAACCGCGGGCAGGTTCGGTGGCGCCTTATAATGCAGCGTCACATGTTTTCCGATCGAGACTCTGAGCAGATGGATCATTTCGGCGACCAGCGCGCCGAGATCGAGGCGCTGCACGACGAAGCGCCCACGCCCGGCGTATGCCAGCAGTTGGCGCGTGAGGTCGGCAGCGCGGCGGGCCGCGATCTCGATCTGCTCGACACTCGCACGCGCCGGCGAGTCCGGTCTCAGGTCCGCCAGCGCCAGGCCGGCGTTCCCCAGAATCATCACCAGCAAATTATTGAAATCGTGGGCGACACCGCCGGCCAGCACACCAAGGCTTTCGAGCTTTTGCGCCTCGAACAATTGCCGTTCCAGCTTGAGGCGCTCCTCCTCGGCTTGCGCGCGCTGCGCGATCTCCGCCTGGAGCTGGGCATTGGCACGCCGCAGATCGGCTGTCGCCTCGGCGATGCGTCGCTCCAGCTCTTCGTTGACCTGGCGCAGCGCGGCTTCGGATTGGCGCGCCTGTTGGTAAAGCCGCGCATTCTCGTTTGCCAGCGATCGCTCACGTTCGTAGGCTTCCAGCAAAGTCGCTTGTTGTTTGGCAACCTCGTTCCGCAGCGCCGCGCGCTCCAGGGCCACCCCCATCTCCCGGGCCCACGTGAGGGTGTTGGGCGCGACATGCTCGGAAATACGATTTGCGATCATCAGCGGCCCACGCAGCGCCATAACTCCCCAATCACGGTTGGCGGTGCGGATCGGGAGCAACGTCAGCACCTCCGGATCGGCAGCAGTGGCGGCGCGCAGCCTAAACTCGGCGGGTGGAAAGGCTGCGGCTTGAGTCCGATGCCCGATCGCGATCGTGGGAGAAGCGGTGCGGTGATAAGTCGCAGCAATCGTCAGCACCGCTGGCCCGGAGCCCTGATCGACCCACAATCCCAGGCAGCCTTCGACGACCGGAGATCGGCGCAGCCATTCCAGGCTGGGCGGGCCGTCCGACTGCGGGCCGAACAAAGTGGTGATCAGATCGTTGTGGATCTGCACCTGCATCTCCAGGTGGTCGATCCAGGCGAGGTCGTAGGCGCGCAGGGCGCGCAGGAGGCTGAGGCGCGCATAATCGTAGAACGCCGTCAGGCGCGCCCGCGCCGCAGCCGGGTCGGCTGCAGACATCAGGCGCGCGTCGCCAACGCGCTCCAGCAGGGCCAGGATCGCCAGGTGAGCTTCGAAGTTGGAGGTCAGCGCCACCAGATCCGACCAGGCTCGCATTTGATCGGCGGCTGCGGGCGGCATGGCGTCGTGGATCGCCGCATCGAGCGCGCGGATCAAAACGGTGACCCCTGGCCACACCTGTGCCGGTGGCGTGGTTGCATCGTGCACCTGCGGATACAGCGCCAACCGCAGCAGTTGCTCCGCCAGCGCCTCTTGCCAGCCGTGTTGTTCGAGCAGACCGGGGACGGCGGCCACCGACACATGCAGCAGCGCTCCACAGCCGCATGACTCGCGCAGGATCGGCACCGTCGGAACATAGGTGATCTCTGGCACCGGACGTCCGGCGATATGCTCACGCAACACGTCGACGGCCGTGCTTCCCAGGGCCTCGTAGCGTTGGCGGACGGTCGTCAGCGCCGGCGTCGTGTACTGTGCCAGGTGCTCATCGTTGAAGCCGATCACAGCGACGTCCTCGGGAACGCGGTAGCCGGCCTCGTGCAGCGCCGCCATGGCGCCGATCGCGTTGCCATCGGTGCCGGCGACGATCGCTGTGCACGGCATGCCAGCACTGAGCAGGTGCTGGACGGCAACGCGCCCGTTATATTCGTCGTGCTCTTCAAGCGGAATGACCAGGTCACGGTCGAGGTGGATACCATGGTCGGCCAGGGCGGCACAATAGCCGGCGTAACGCTGCTGAATATCCTCCCAAACCATCCATCCGACAAAGGCAATGCGCCGGTGCCCATGCTCGATCAGATGGCGCACCATCGCGTAAACGCCGCCATGATTATCGGCCAGCACTGCCGGGCAAGTGCCCGGTACGCGGGCGGCGATCGTTACCACCGGGATGCCTGCGTGTGCCAGCTCGGCAGCCCCTTCGATATGGATGGCGGCGATCCAGCCATCGACACTATCCCACGCGAGCTGTGAATCCAGGAGCTCTTTTGGCACTCCTTGAAACAACAACAACTGCAACCCATAGCGCCGGGCAGCGGCGTGGGCACCGACCAGCAGCCCACCGATGTAGGCATCGCTGAGATTCCAGGCAACGAATCCGATAGCCGGAGGGCGTGCCATCTCGTTGCTACCGTCGTGGTATGTCGATTCCACGCGGGTGGGCTCCCAAACGCCGGTCGCCATCCGCGGGCGAGCCTGACGGGGCCTGTGGCGCTCCCAGGCTCCTGGTTGCGCCGCCGCTCAGCCTTCAAACCGCCGCACCAACACCACCGCGTTCTGGCCACCGAAGCCGAACGCGTTCGCCAGCGCCACGCGCACATCCTGCCTGCGCGCCTGGTTGGGCACGTAGTCCAGGTCGCATTCCGGATCCGGCACCTCGTAGTTGATCGTCGGCGGGACGATGCCGGTCACAATGCTTTTGATGCAGCCGATCACAGCGAGCGCCCCGGCTGCGCCGGCGGTGTGGCCGATCATCGACTTGATCGCGCTGACGGTGACCTTGTAGGCGTGCGCACCAAGCGCCCGCTTGATCGCCGCGGTCTCGGCGGCGTCGTTGAGCGGTGTGCCAGTGCCGTGCGCGCTGATGTGATCGACGTCCTCGGGCGCCAACTCAGCGTCCTCGATCGCGCGCGTGATCGCCAGTGCGGCATAGGTCCCGCCTGGCGCGGGGGCAGTCAGGTGAAAGGCATCCTCGGTCGCGCCGAAGCCGGCCAGCTCAGCATAGATGCGCGCGCCGCGTGCCAGGGCGTGTTCGAGTTGCTCCAACACCAGGATGCCGCAGCCCTCACCGCCGGCGGTGCCCTGGCGGCGCGCGTCGAAGGGTCGTACTGCCCGCGCCGGGTCGTCGCCAGGTGGGGCGATCGCGCCGATCACGCCGAAGGCCATGGCGTTGAGCGCCGTCACACCGGCGT
>FLYN01064643.1_pt2 | contig 35743 bp, 28 predicted proteins | sample 1122621 | NCBI WGS metagenome assembly FLYN01 (sample SAMEA4346792, study PRJEB14843) | hot springs metagenome | biome: Terrestrial Biome; feature: Habitat; material: Sediment | place: India | collected 2012-06-12 | depth 1760 m
GAGCTCGGCGATCGTGAGCGGATAATCGAAGATATCGGCGTAGACGACCGCCAGCAGGATCGCCCGCTCCAGGGCGGGGCGTTCGGGGTCGAACCAGGCGGTCGCAGGCCGGCCAGGGGCCGCGGTCTCAGCGGGCAAGGATCGGGCGGAAGACATCGTGGGCCTCCAGAAGGGGCGCACTGGCGATACCACTCCTAGTAAGCCAAAGCGTAAGTTGTTGCGCTTCACGCATTGCTTACTGGCGGGCTCAAGCCCGCGTGCAACCAGTGGCGAACGTACGCCGCCATGTACTAGCAGCGTGTGCTTCCCGCGGCCGTGAACAGGGACGACCTGGTCCACCTGTTCGAGAGCCTGTCCGTGCGGCCTGGCCGCATGCATTTAGTCTATAAAGGGCATGTCGAAAGAGTCTCGTTCGTGGTTCGATCTATCTTCCTACCAGTACGACATTCGGAGGATCTTTGGATGAAGCGATGCGTCCGTGGTAGGGGTTAAGGGGCAGATGTCCATACGGCTGCGCTGCAACCTGATACATGAAAAGGGATCTGGCGGTGCTCGGTGCTCAGGTGCTCAGGTTGCAAGTCTCAGATCTCAGGTCTCAGTCCTCAGGTCTCGGTTCTCGGTTCTGGGTCCTCTTTTCGCATGAGCCGCCCACGCGGCGCCGCCGCACTCTGATGCATGCAATGAGAACGTCAGCCGTTCTCTGTTCTCTGTTCTTTGTTCTCACTACAAGCCAAAGCACTCACCCGTAACCCCTACCCCCTCGGGCCTCAGTCGTGGATCTGCGACGCCACGCGCAGCTACGCCGGATACGCACGCAGGATCAGCGCGATCGCGGCGGCAGCGAACAGCGCCCACCACGCGGCCCAGACGGCCAGGGCGACGCCCCGCCAGCGCAGCGGCACGAAAGCCCGCCACCCGAGCACCAGCAGTAGCGCGATCGGCGCCAGCGCAGGGAACAGGTAGCGGCCCTGCTGGATGGCCTGGTTGCGCGGCTGGGTGTAGGCGTTCAGGAGGGGAAAGAGTAGCCCGGCCACCAGTATCAGCAGCAGCAATCCGACCGCGCGGCGCCGCCAGGGCGGGTGCGGGCGCACCAGCCAGCCCGCCAGGCCCAACAGCGCACCAAGGCACACCAGCTCCAGCGCCCCCTCCCACGGAGTCGCACCGACCAGCGGCACCGACATCCAGCCGAACTGCCCCCAGAAGCTGACGAAGAAAATGCGCGCCAGCTCCCACCCGAGTGGCGGCGGCTCCAACAACCGGCCGCTGCGCCAGACCCAGGCCAGCTCTCGGAGCCGCAGGTAGCTGGCCAACCCCGCGAGCACGCTTCCGGGGCGGATGAACGGGCGGGACAGGTCGCCGTTCGCGAGCAGGTTCAGCCCGCGCTTGCGCTCGCTCTGTGCGTCGAGCTGGTCGGCGTACAGTGTTCCTGCATCCGCACCGATCGCGACACGCACATAGGGGCAAAACAAGGGCACAAAGGTGTGCACCTCCACGATCTGGGCCTGGGTGGTCGCCTTGAAGGGCGTTTCCACCGTCGCCCAGCCGAAATCGATCGCCAGGCGCCCGCGCGCCACGCTCTGTGCCGTCCACACCCGCGCGCGGAAGCGCAGCTCCTGGTTTTGCGCCCACTCGGCGATGACCTGCGGCAGTGTCTGGGCCACCATCTGGCCGGGGCGCACCTCCAACGCCGCTTGGCCGGTGCCGGGGGCAGCGACGACGTGTAGCGCGGCGCTGGCGCCCAGCTCCCAGCCCGCGGCCGCGCCCGGGTCGATCGCATGGTTCAGCACGCCGCGCACACCCCATGCGCCCAGGATGACGGCCAGCAGCAGCCCGCTCAGCCCCAGGCGTGCTGCCCGGCTGCGCGTCGCCCGGTTGAGCGGTATGCGGGTCAACGACCGGATCGCCAGGCCGGTGACGACGAGTGCGAGCACGAGCAGCAGCGGCAACAGCGTTCGCTTGGTGAGCATGCCCAGCAGCGCCAGGGCAACCAGCCCCGCTAGCCGGCGCAGGCTGATCCCCTGGCGCACGGCGCGCAGTGTCGCCCAACATACCCCTGCTCCCAGCAGATTCGCCATCCCGTCGTTGTTGGCGCTCGCGCCGATGAACACGAACATCGGCTGCAGCGCGACGAAGATCCCGACGGCCAGCCCAAAGCCGCGCTCGCCCGGCAGCAGCGCGCGAGCGGCGCCGTAGCTGCAGAGGACTGCGCCGACGGTGAAGAGCACGCCGAGCAGGCGCAGCGCCAGCAACTGGACCTCGATCCGGTGTCCAGCGAGCGCACGTAGCGGCAGCGCTGCCAGCGCGAAGTACAGCGGTGGGTCGCTGCCGACCTGGCGCGGCATGAAGAAGATCGCTCGTGCATCGCCCAGCGATCGCGGCAATGGCTGAGGGCGGTGACCGATCAGGTACTCGAAGAAGAACTGGCGCACCAGCGAGTCGGTGATGCGCTGCTCCAGCGCCGGGTCGCTGTCGTCGCGCGTCGGGATGCGCCCGAGCGTGCTGATCAGCGCGGCGTACTCGAACTGCGCCGGCTCGTCGGGCGCCTGCCAGGGCGGCACCAGCCAGGCGTACAGCAACCCGTGTAGCAGCGTGAGCACCGCCAGCCCGATCGGCGCGTAGCCGATATGCGCACGCCCGCGCAGAAACCTGGACATGGCTCGCCTACTCCGCCTGATTGCAGGAGCCCGGCTCCCCCGTGGCGCCGCACTAGCACCTGGTAGGTTGATGGGCACGGATGCTGTGGGATACAGCCGCGATTGTACGCTGCGGATGGGCAACTGTCAATCGCTCTGGCATCCATAGCATCATGCAGCAGGCACTTGCACATGCACCGCCGAGGGCCGGGGACGCCACGAGCGAAGCTGCGCCAGTCGAGCACCTCCCGGCCATTACCTGCGTCGACCGAAGTGCTGGTCCGGATAGCCCTGATCGAAGGAGTGGACAACCATGGCTGAGCCAGTTCGCGTGCTGCTGGCTGATGACCACCCGCTGGTGCGCTCCGGCATCTGCACGACGCTGAGGGCAGCACCAGACCTGACCCTCGTCGGCGAAGCGAGCGATGGGCATGCCACCCACCACCTGAACCAGGCGCTGCAGCCGGATGTTCTCCTGCTGGACCTGACCATGCCCGGCCCGCCACCGGCGCAGACCATGGCGTATCTCCGCGCGCACTGCCTGCAGGTACAGGTGCTGGTGCTCAACTCAACCAGTTCGATCAGCAGCCGACCCTGGCTGCCTGAACATAGGTGATCGAGCGCGACTGGCAGCATCTGGGTAGCTCCTTCAGGCTGGAGCGGTTGTTGCTGCGTGCAGCGATCTATGCGGTCACACCAGCCGCTGATCAGCTCCAACCGGTTGTATATGTGCTTAGCAAGGGGCAACCGCCGGTTCTCTCGCTGTACGGGTTTGGGCGCTATTGAAGGTTTCGAGGTGGCCCATGAAGCAGCATGTGCCCCGCGCGCCTGCAGCGGGCCTGGTGATAAGCTTCCTGATTAGTTGTGCCGGGCGCGAATCCAGTGGGGCACGGCCAGCAGGCTCCTCCTACAACGGCCAGGTGCAGCAGGCGGCGACGGTTGAGGTTGGACCGATCCAGTTAACGATCTGGCGGGTGGATTATCAGGGGGCTCAACGCGGGTCTCCGGCGGGACGCTGCACGACGCCACTGGTCTGGCACTCATACGGGAATAGGACGGCCGTGTCTGATTCCCCACGTCGCCTGGCAGCCGGTCCTGGCGATGAGCATGCCCGGTATCGTGGTGCTGGGAAGCGCGCTGGCGCTGCCGCACCGGTGTGCGACAGTCGGTGCGAAGATGTGGTACACTTCAGCGGTGTGGGGCGGCAGCGGCGCCGCTGCGGCTGCCCCACGCCAACCACCACGCTCCCTCCTCGCGCGCGGGGAGGAGCAGGGGGTGGGGGATGAGGAAACCGCCCTTCGCAGAAGGCGGTGAGCTCGGTGCTGGTCCTTACACTTCCTCTTCGCTGCCCTCAGGGCTGCGGATCAGAGCTTTGGCGCACGGTCCTGGCTTTGGCAACGAGCCAGGTGGGAACGTATTCGATCCCAACCGTGCCACCATATCCTCCCTCTCCCAGCGGAAGAGAGGCGGGGATGCGGGGCAGGGGGTGAGCTATCTGGGATGACGCGTGGCCTCCCCAGCGGGCAGAAATATAACTGTAGTACTAAGGGCCAGGCGACGGGGCAGCGAAAGAGTGACATGGTCATATATGGGCAGGATGCACCATTCAGGATGTAACAGTGCCAGGAATCCCATGCGCATCGCAATGTTGAGTATCCATAGCGGCCCGCTCGCCGATCTGGGCAGCAAAGAAGCCGGCGGCATGAACGTCTACGTGCGCGAGCTGAGCCGCGAGCTTGGAAAGCGCGGCATCGCTGTCGATATCTTCACCCGCAGCCAGGACCCGACGCTGCCCACCGTTGTGCCCCTCGATCGCGGCGTGCGGGTCGTCAATCTGCACACCGGCCCCGCGGTGCCCTACAATAAGAACTGGGTGCTGACTTATCTGCCCGAGTTCATCAATCGGGTGCGATGCTTCGCCGATGGCGAAGACCTGGCCTACGACCTGATCCATAGCCACTACTGGCTCTCTGGCGAGGCCGCGCTCGCGCTCCGGCGCAGTTGGGGCGTGCCGGTCGTCCATATGTTCCATACGCTCGGCGCGCTGAAGAACCGCGTCGCCCGCGACCCGGAGGAGCGCGAGACGGGCCAGCGCCTGGCGATCGAGCGCCGCCTCATGGAGCGCGCCGACGCGATCGTGGCCGCCACGCCGCTCGATCGCGCGCAGATGGTCTGGTACTACGGCGCCGACCCACGGCGGATTCACGTGATCCCTTGCGGCGTCGACCTGCAGCGGTTCCGTCCGGGCGATGCCGCCGCCGCGCGCGCCGCGCTGGATCTGCCGCCGCCGCCGCACCGGCTTGTGCTGCTGGTCGGGCGGATCGAGCCGCTCAAAGGGATCGATACCCTGGTTCGGGCGCTGGCACAGGTGCTGGAGCAGCGCCCCGCCTGGCGCGGCGCGCTCACCGCGCTGATCGTCGGTGGGGGCAGCGAGAGCGACAGCCTGCGCTGGAACGCCGAGCAACACCGGCTCGACGCGCTGCGACACACGCTGGGGCTCGCTGATGCGGTCCGTTTTGTTGGCGCGCGGCCGCAGGAGCAGGTGGCGCTGTTCTACGCCGCCGCCGATGTGGTGGCCATGCCGTCGTACTACGAATCGTTCGGGATCGCATCGCTGGAGGCGCTGGCTTGCGGCCGCCCCGTGATCGCGACCACCGCCGGCGGACCGGCGTTCATCGTTGAGGATGGGGTCAGCGGGTTGCTGGTGGCGCCCGATGATGCGCATGGCCTGGCAGAGCGGCTGGAGCGGTTGCTGGCGGATGATGCTCTGCGCGCGCGGATGGGCACAGCGGCGCGCGCGCGGGCCGAGCGCTTCGGCTGGCCGGTGGTCACGAGCGCGATCGCGCGTCTCTACCGCCAGACGCTGGACCAGACGACGCTGCGCCGGGCGATGCGGCTGCAACATTGCGCCGAGGTGTGCTGATAGAGATTTCTTCTTCAGTGTACACTCGCTCCACAGCTTTGATCGGCGCGGCTTGCCGATCAGGACCGACGGCGAAATCACCAGGACGGAGCTGCTCGATGGGTACAGGGGTGGGGCTAAAGCCCGCGTTCCCTTGCGCACACCTGTGGGGGCGGGCGCCAGATCGCTCGAGTCGCTGGTCATGAGCAGGCAACGCTCGATGATGGTTGATGGCGTTTGAACGAGTACATTTTGGTATCCAATCCCCGTCAAGATAGCGCTATTGCTCCACGGCGCCGCTATCCGTTTGATCCTCCCACGCCTCCAACACTTTTCCACCGACGTGTCTCTGCCGAGACAGATAGCACGAGTACCTGCGCGATGCAAGGGGCGCATACCGGCCAGGTAGAGCTCGTATCAAGCGCCGAAATGTCGTGCAGGTTCCGCACCGCATCCGGCATTCGATACCAGAACGATAGCAGCGGATTATACTTGCGCCACGATCTTCGTTCAGACCCATCCCTGTTCAGAAAGGAGGCTTTCCATGCGCGAGGATGTGATCCGCGATGTCGTCAGCCGGATGTTGACCGACCCGGCCTTTTTGCAGGCCGTCCGGCAGACGCCCGGCAAGGCGCTGAGCGGCTATAACCTGACCGCGGAGGAGCTGGCGGCGATCTCGGCCAGCGATACCGGCAGCCTGGGGATCGGTCAGCTCGAGAGCCGCATCTCGGCCGCGACTCTCAGGCCGATCATGGCCGATCCTGAGGGTTGCGGCTGCTGCGTGGCTTCGACCAAGAAATGCCCCCCTTGCCCGTGATCGGCACGTGCCAGCCCTCTTCGTGATCTCCCGGTGTGGGGCGGCGCACGCTGCTGCCCCACTGCGATCCCAATCAAGGAAGATGCCGATGTGTGTCAAACCATTGACCCCGGAATACGATCAGTGCGTCGCCTGGCTCGCCGAGTACACCCAGGCGATCGCGAGCGGGCGCGCGCCCGCGATCACCTGGCTCTACCGTGGTGGCTGCCTCCAGAGCCTGCGCGACCTGGCGGGCGCCGTGCGCGATTATAGCCGCGCGCTCGCCCGCAGCGACGAACTGTCGGCCCGCGAGCTGGCGCAGGTCTACGACAGCCGGTGCGTCTGCCGCCGCCAGCTCGACGACCTCGCCGGCGCGATCGCCGACGGCGAGCAGGCCACCGCGCTGGCGCCCCACAACGCGCGCTATGCCGCCAACCTGGGGTTCGCGCGCCTGCGGGCCGGCGATCGCGCCGGCGCACTGGCCGACCTGAACCGCGCGCTCGCGCTCGACCCCCAGGAGTCCTGGGCGTTGAGCTATCGCGGTATGTGCTACCAGGCGCTGGGCGATCACGAGCAGGCGGTGGCTGATTTCACCCATCTGCTGACGATCGATCCTCAGGTCTCGTTCTACGTTTTTGTCTCGCGGGCCAGATCCTACATGGAGCTGGATCGCTTCACCGAGGCGATCGCCGACTGCAATGTGGCTGCGGAGCGGGCCGGCGTCGCGCTGGAGGACTACCGGATCTACCTGCTGCGCGGGTACTGTTATTTGCGCATGGGTGACCCGGGCGCCGCCTTGGGCGATCTGTCGCGCGCCATCGCGCTCGCGCCCGGCCTGGCCGAGCTCTACCGCTGGCGTGGGCTGGCCTACCAGGCGCTTGGCGATGCGGCCGCTGCCGCCGACGATTTCAACCAGTTCGTTGCCCGGCATCCCTCCGGCGCTGCCCATGCGCTACAGGAATTGGCTGAGGTGCTCGCGGCTCCACCAGCCCATGCTGTACCGGATCTGGCGCTCGCCGCCTGATCCGGGCCCGGAAGGAGATACGCCATGGCGGATTCGCCCGGCACGCCGGTGCCCGAAGAGCCATTTCGGGTACTCCGAGAGTGTACAGCCGCTATTCGCTCGGGTGCGGCCGATGCCCAAACCTATCTCCGGCGCGGCATCGCCCACCAGCGCTTGCGCTCGTTGCAGGCGGCGGTCGAGGATTACACCATGGCGATCGCGTTCGAGCCGCCGCTTGACGCACCACACCTGGCTCAGGCCTACGATCGCCGCAATCAGTGCTCCCGCCAGCTCGGTGGCTATGCGGCGGCGATCGCCGACGGCGAAACCGCCGTGCGGCTGGCACCCGAGAACGCGCGCTATCGGATGAATCTGGGTTTGGTGCGCTATTGGGCCGGCGACTATGCTGGGGCGCTGGCCGACCTGGAGCGGGCGATCGCGCTTGACCCGCGCGAGTGGTGGGCGTACGCCTATCGCGGGAGGGTGCAATTGGCGCTGGGGAACGCGCACCAGGCGGTGGCCGACTTCTCGCTGGCTATTGATGAGCTCGCCGAAGACGAGCCGGTGCTCTATGGGTGGCGAGCGGAGGCCTATTGCGCGCTCGGGGCCTACGCCGCGGCGGAACGCGATTGTGCGGCTGGTCTGGCCCGCGATCCCTACGATGGGCGGCTGTGGATGTTGCGTGGCTGGGCCCGCTACCAGGGCCGCATGGATCTGCACGCTGCGCTTGGCGATTTCACACGGAGCATCGCGCTGAATCCAGTGGCAGAGGCCTACAAAGGGCGCGCGCTGATCTCCCACGCGCTGGGGGATGCGAGCGCCGCAGCGCTTGATCTCAGCCACTTTGTCGCCTGCCATCCTGCCGGCCCGCTCGCCGCACTGCAGGAGGTCGCGGCGCTTGTGCAGGAGCTGCAAACGCCGCGGGCGGTCGCTCCGTCCTGAGTTATTTGTCCGATCCGGCCCTGCGCGCAGCAGGGTGCCGGATTTTGAAGCAGGACGTGCTATGACTCGCTTTCATCTCGCTGCTGTCGCCGATATCCCCGCCAGCACTATGCGCGCTTTCGAGGTCGGCGGGCGCCGTGTGCTGGTGGTCAATCTGAACGGCAGCTTTCACGCGCTCGACGACTTATGCCCGCACCTGGCCGTGCCGCTGAGCCGGGGTGAACTTCACGACGGCTGCGTTGTTTGCCCCGGCCACGGCTCGGTCTTCGACGTGCGGAGTGGGGAGGCGAAGCGCTGGATCGGCAAACCGATCACCTGGTTGACGCGCCTGATCCAGGGGCGTCCGTCCAACGCACGCGTGTATCGGTTGGTGGTTGAGGACGGGGAGCTGCTGGTGGAGCTATGAACCTGCCGTTCTGGTGGCCATGGCGGCGGCTATTCCCGACCGAGCTCGCGTCGGGAAGTTCAGGCGGCTGGCTGGCCCTGTTCTCGTCGCCGATCGCGACCGACGGGGGCGAACTCTGGGCCCAGCTTGCCCAGGCCACCGATCCGCGCTCCGAGCGGCCACGCGCGCGCCGCGACGTTGCTGCCGAGCGCTTGCCCGGCGATGCCGGTGCCATCCTCAGCGACCCCGAACGCGGAGTGTATGCGCACCTCGCCAACGAGGATCTGTTTCTCTGGGAGCGCATGGATGGCACACGCACCCAGGTCGACCTGGTGGTCGACTACTGCATGCGCTACAAAGCCCTGGCTCCGGCGCGCGTTGCTGCGCTGGTCGAATCGCTGCGCGCACAGGGGTTGTTGGACGAGCCGCCCGACGAGCTGTACCCCAAGCTTCAGGCGCAGGTGATGGGTGCCACGCCGATGGGGCGCGTCAATCAGATCACGCAGACGTTTTTAGCGCGCGAGTTTGCGATCAGCGGCATCGACGCGGCGATTGGGTGGATCTACCGGTCGGCCGGCTGGCTGCTGTATGCCTGGCCGGCGCAGGTGCTGCTCTGGCTGATCGCACTGGCTGGGCTGGGAGCGTTTCTGCTGCTGCTGCGCAGCGGGCAGTTCTCGGCGCTCGGTGAGGGCACACTGGTGACTGGCGCGCTGCTGCTGTTCGTATTCCAAGTCGTGGCGCTCTTCTTACACGAGCTGGCGCACGCGCTGACGGTCAAGGCGTATGGCCGGCGCGTCAGGCGGGCAGGCCTGTTGTTGCTGTACGGCATGCCGGGGGCGTTTGTCGATACCAGCGATATCTGGCCGGCCGGCAAGCGGGCACAACTCGCCGTCACCTGGGCCGGGCCGTTTGCGAACCTGGTGCTGGGCGGTATCGCCGCGCTACTGATCACAGCCCATCAGGATGGCGAGCTCGCGCCGCTGGCGTTCCAGTTCGCCGTGTCGCAATATCTGCTGGTCGCCTTCAACCTGACGCCGTTCATCCGGCTTGATGGCTACTATTTGCTCGCCGATTGGCTGGGAATCGCCAATCTGCGCCAACGGGCGCTGGGGTTTCTGCGCAATGGGCTGCCTCACCGGGTGCGCCAGGCCTGGGCCGAGGGGCGCCTGATGCCGGCGCTCACCCGCCATGAGCAGATCCTGGTGGCCTTCGGTGCGATCTCGGCCCTCTGGGTCGTCAACCTGTTCGCCCTCGCCGTGATCACTGCGCCGGTGCGTCTGGTGGGCACGCTGGAGCGGCTGGTGTTGAGCGGGACCGGCGGCCGTTCGCTGCTGGCGGTGTTTTTCGCGCTGACCGGCGTGCTCCTGACGACCTTGCTGTTGATCCGAAGCGTGGCGGCGGGGCGGCGCTGGCTTGGAACGATGGCTCGGGCGCTCCAACGCTTTGCGCCGTGGAACACGGCCCTGGCGTTCGCGGCGCTGGCGCTCCTTGTCGCTGCGGTGCCGGATCTGCTCGTGCCGTGGTCGCCAGGCGCGGCGGTGGTCTACGCCCATGCGATCGCGCTGGCGGCCGCGGGCCTGGCGGCTCTGTATGCGTTATGGCTTGCGGACGAGTTGCGTGGCGCGTGGCTGCGCCTGCCGGTGCGCGGGTTGCTCATCAGCGCGCTGGCGCTGCTGGGCGTCGCAGCGGCCGGCGCGCTCGGCGCGCTGGTGCCCACAGCCTCTGTGTGGCTTCCGTCGGCTCTGCCGCTGCTGCGGCTGCTGGCGCTGTTGCCGACCTTGCTGGCATCTGGCATGGTCTTCACCACGCTGCTGCGGCTGTGGCGGGCGGCGCTCGGTTGGTGCATCCTCCTGGGGGGAAGCGCGGTGGGGTGGTTCGCCCTGGCAGCGCTGCCGCTGGCGCCGGGTGCCTTTCCGATGCTGGCCGCGCATACCCTGCTGGCGGCAGCGCTGATGTTGCACTGGGAGCTCGCGCACCGCCCGCTGGCTGTTGCCCGTGCTCCGATCGAGCTTGCTGGCACGGATCCGGCCGGGCTGCTCGCGGCGGCGGTCGCGGCGGTTGTGGGTGAGCTGGTGCAGGCGCTGGGCGAGATCACCGGGCGCCCGGCGCTGCTCCAGATGGCGGCCAGCTTCAACCGGCGCGCTGCCAGCGCCGATTGGCCGCTTTGGCTGACGATGGAGGGTCGGCTCGGCGATCGGTGTACCGGCAGCGTCGAGCAGCGCGCTCCGATCTATCGGGCGGCGCTGGCCGGGCTGCACGAGCAGATCGCGGCTGCCCTCGGCCCAGCCGTGGCGCGCGATGCGCAGGCGCAGGCACTGGCCGAGCTGCCGTTGCCTGCCCGCGCCGCCTTCCAGCGCTGGATTCTGGCCGGCGCAGATGATCCCGAGTCGCACGCTGCAGCGGTGGACGACGATCGGGTGCGGTTGCGTCTGGCCGGGCGGCGGCTCGCCGAGGCGTTGGTGATCGGTTGTGCCCGCGTGTACGGCTGGCGGCTGACCGAGGTGGCGCTGGGTGGCTTCAACCGCACCGCCGCGGTGGCCGGCTGGCCGCTCTACCTGCGCGGCAATGGCCGCCTCGCCGATGACCTCCAGGGCGACTTGCTGGCCATCGCCCAGGTCTATACCGAGGCCCTGCAGGATCTGCTGGGGCGTGTGGCAGCGATCGCCGGTGCCGCGTTCGTGGAGCGCGGTGTCGTGCAGGTCTACGATAGTCTCCCGTGGGAAGCGCGCGAGGTCGCCGCGACGCTGGTGTTCAGCCGGCTGAGCTGGGCGCGGCGGCTGGCGCGTCCAGGCGATGGCGATCCGCGGCTCGCCTTTCTGCGCAGCGTGCCGCTGCTGAGCTGGCTGGCGCCGGAGGAGCTGGCCGGGCTGGCGGCCCAGATGCGGTCGCGCAGCGTCCGGGCCGGGCGGGTGGTGATCGCGCGCGATGCCTACCTCAATCATGCGCTGATCGTGCGGCAGGGTGTCGTCCAGGCGATTGCGACCGTTGGGCCGGCACGGCGGACCGTCGAGCGCGTCGGCGCTGGCGGCCTGATTGGTGTGCGCAGCATCCTGGAGGGCCGTCCGGTTCCCTATGAGTACCTGGCGCAGAGCGAGGTCGAGCTCTGGCTGCTGCCGCGCACCGTGGTCGAGCAACGGCTTGGCTCGTTGCTCCAGCTTCGGGATGCGCTCGACGAAGCGCACGCGACGGCAGCGTTGCTCGCGCGCATCCCACTCTTCGCTGCGCTCGATGCCGCACAGCGTGCCGCGTTGGCGCGCAGGCTGGAGCTCCTGCGCCTACCCGCCGGCAGTGTCGTGGCCCAGGAGGGTGCGGCGAGCCAGGGGTTCTTCATTGTGCGGGCGGGCGAGCTCGAGGTGCTGGTGCGTGGTGCCGCCGGCGATGAGCACCGGCTGAGCACCCTGGGGCCGGGCGAGTTCTTCGGCGAGGCCGCGCTGCTCAATCGCTCCCCGGTCACTGCCACGGTGCGGGCGCGTACTGAGCTGGAGTTGCTGCGTCTGGCGCCGGAGGCGTTTTATGACTTGCTGGCGCCGCAGCTCGACGCGCCGCTGGCGCAGATCCACAGCCGACGCACGAAAGAACGCGCGCGGCTGATCCAGACAACGTCGCTTAATGGAGGGCGTGTCGATGCCTGATGCTGAAACGCGAAGCGCTGGCCAGGAGTGCCAGGCCGAATGTGTCGCAGCGCCGAGCGATACCTGGAGCGCGGATTCGATCTGGGTGCGGTCTGGCGCGGGCGCCCCGATCGTGCCCGAGCTGATCGTCATCCCGGCCGGCCGGGTCTGGATGGGGGGCGCGGCGGACCCCGACGCCCGACCGAATGAGCATCCCTCTGGCTGGGTCGAGGTGCCGGCCTTCGCGATCGCGCGCACGCCGGTCACGGTTGCGGAGTTTGCCCGCTTCGTCGCTGCCGGCGGCGCGCCGCCGCGTCGCTCGTGGGGTGGGCCACGCCCCCCGGCCGGCTACGACCAGTACCCCATCACCAACGTCGCCTGGGACGAGGCCGCCGCCTATTGCGCCTGGTTGAGCGCGCAAACCGGGGAGCCCTTCCGGCTGCCTGGCGAGGCCGAGTGGGAGCGCGCCGCCCGTGGGGCGACGTGCCGGCGCTGGCCGTGGGGCGATACGTTCGACGTGCGGTGCGCCAACACCCGCGAGGCGGGCCACGGTGGTACGACGCCGGTGGATGCCCACCCGCAAGGCGCTAGCCCGTTTGGCGTCCTCGATCTGGCCGGGAACGTCTGGGAGTGGACCGCTGATATCTACCGCCCCTATCCCTACGCTGGCACTGCTGCGCCGGTGCCGCTGCTGCCGCCTGGGCTGAGCGAAAGCCGCCGGCGCGTCCTGCGCGGCGGCTCGTGTATGGCCGAGGCCCGCTGGGCGCGCTGTTCATCGCGCGTCGCCTGGCGACCGTTCTACATCTTCAGCGGTCAGGTGGGGTTTCGGGTCGCCTGTAGCATTGAGGAGCAAGCATCATGAACTGTTGGACGTGCGAGCGCCCCGCGCACGGCGTCTGCCGATTCTGCGGGCGCGCCGTGTGCCGTGACCACGTCGGTGCACTGCCGGCCATCCTGGCCCTGTTCCGCGCCGACGACGGCAGCCTCCAGGCGCTGGTCGAGCCCGAGGCGATCCATTGTGGGACGTGCAAGCCGCGCGGCCGGCCGGTGCGCCTGGATGGGCTGGAGGCCTGGGTAAAGGGCTGAAGCCCACGCGCTCGATATGCTGCAGGGCTCCCCCGTTCGATAAGATATGGGCGGCTGCCTCGCCCTGCACGCTCCCCTGCGCCGCGCCAACGGCACACGATCCCCGCGTGGCAAAACCCCGTATTGCCTGCCCTCCTGCCGCGCCGGTCCATTTCCGATAGCCAATCGCCGATACCCGAGAGCACCTTTTCGGCCATCGGGTATCAGAGGTTATCGGGTATCGGCGATCAGAGGCTCCCAGCCTACGGGGGCGTCATCTCCACTCGCTCATCTCCCTGGGTTCCGCTCCCGGGTTCTCCCCCCAGAGGGGGCTATGTAGGGAGGGGGGCGCCTGAGGGCACCCCGCCCCACGGCCAGGGTGCCCAGGCTTGACACCCGCCAAAAACTAAGGTATCCTGATAATAAGGAAACCTGAGGATTTGGCTATGAGTACATGGACGCCAGAGCGAGCTGCGGAGGAGTTGCTCAGCGTTCTGCCACTGCTCACGCGGATCGTTGCGGCGACGGTGCGCTGTGAGGTAGGCGAGGACACTACGATGCCGCAGTTTCGTGTCCTTGCACATCTGGCCGAGGGGCCGCTGACGGTGAGCGATCTGGCGCGCCGGCGGCGGGTCACGCTCCAATCGATGGGCCAGATCGTACAAACGCTGGTCGAGCGTGGCTGGGTCATGCGCGCGCCCAGCGCGGCCGATCGCCGGCAGCAGTTACTCACGCTGACCGACCGCGGGCGCGCGCAATACGAGCGGGTGCAGGCGCGGGCGATCGAGCAGATCACCCCCCTGCTTGCCCGGCTCGAGCCCGCCGAGCTAGCTGCGGTCCAGGCGGCGTTGCCGGCGCTGCGGCGGGTGCTGGCCGGCGATGATCCCGCCGGCCCTTGAGCATCCGAGAGCTTGGTTGAAACGGGGGCCTGGTAGAGCGGAGCTCCGCTCCCTCGCTTGCTCCCCGCACCGCGGGAAGGAGGAACAAGGTAGTGGCGCGCCGCATCAGCATTCCGAACCCTCCGTTCCCCGGTGAGGAGCGGGGGCAGGCGGGTGAAGGGCACCACCGCGGAACGCCTGTCATCTGGAGGTACCACGACAAACTATGACTACGGATACCAACCCTCAACACAGCTCTCCCCGGCGCTCGTTGCCGGCGGCGGATGTCGTCGCGCCGCGCGCACGTGGGATCGCGCTCCCCGTCCAATTGACGCACGGCTTTCGCGCCCTGCGCGTGCGCAATTACCGGCTCTACTGGTTTGGCCAGCTCGTTTCGCTGATTGGCACCTGGATGCAGACGACGGCGCAGGCCTGGCTGGTTCTGCAGCTTGCCAGGTCGCCTTTCGCGATCGGCCTGGTCACGGCGCTGCAGTTCATGCCGTTCCTGCTGCTCTCGCTGGTCGGTGGCGTGATCGCCGACCGAGTGTCCCGGCATCGGCTGATCATAGGTACGCAGACTGCCGCGATGGTGCTGGCGGCGATCTTCGGTGTGCTGGTGGGGAGCGGTGCTATCCAGCTCTGGCATGTCTATGTGCTCGCGGTGCTGCAAGGGGTGATCAACGCGATCGATACACCCGCACGGCAGGCTTTCTCAGTCCAGCTCGTCGGCCACGAGGATCTGGTCAATGCGATCGGCCTCAATTCCATGCTGTTTAACGGCGCACGAGTTCTGGGTCCGGCGCTGGCCGGCCTGCTGATCGGGCAGATCGGCATCGCGCCGGTGCTGTATCTGAACGCAGCCAGCTTCCTGGCAGTGATCGCCGGTCTGCTGTTGATGGATCCGTCCGCCTTCCGCGCCACGGCTGCGCCCGCGCACGGGCGCATGATGCAACGGCTACGCGAAGGGCTCAGCTATAGCTGGCACACGCCGCGGGTGCTGCTGATCCTGCTCCTGGTCGCCGCGATCGGCACGTTTGGGTTCAATTTCAACGCTATGCTGCCGCTGATCGCCGGTTTCGTCCTGCATACCGATGCGGCTGGTTTCGGCATGTTGACCTCGGCGTTGGGGGTTGGGTCGCTGGTGGCGGCGATCAACACCGCCTATGCGCGCCGCATCACGCTCCGGCGGCTGCTGCTGGCGTCCGGCGGTTTCAGCCTGGTGCTGGCCGCGCTGGCGCTGTCGCCGGTCTTCCTGCTCTCAGCGGTGCTGCTGGCCGCGCTTGGCTTCGCCGGGATCACGTTTGCTACCACTGCCAACTCGCTGGTGCAGCTCACGGTGCCCGACGAGTTGCGCGGGCGGGTGATGAGCCTGTATATGCTGCTCTTCGCCGGCAGTACGCCGATCGGTGGCCTGCTGATCGGTGCGGTGTCGAGCGCGCTGGGGGTGCCGGCAGCGCTGCTGCTGTGCGCGGCGCTGTGTTTGCTGGGGGTGGCCGGGGCGCTGATCTACCAGCGGGCCATGGCGGTCGAGCTCTGACTCCCAGATGGCTGCCTGCGCCGCGCGCTGCAACCGGAAGCCCGCGAGCTTCCGGTTGCTCTTACTCCGCCCATTCGAGCAGGTTTGTCTCCACCACCGGGAGCGCCTCGTCCCTGGGGATCAGGAAGGTCTTGATCGCGCACGGGCCGAAGGTCGCCTCGATCACCCGATTCCACTTTGGCAGACGGATCGTCGCGCGTGTCGCTGTTTTGCTGGATTCGTAGCAGCGGATCACCAGCGCGTCGCTGTCCTCGGCCTGTTTGACTACACTGACGATAATGTTCTCCGGCTCGACCAGCAGGTACGAGTCGCTCTGCGGCAGGAAGCCCTCGTGGTAGGTCTCGATCAGCGCGATCGGGCGCTGGTTGAGCTCGGCCGCGCGCCTGACCGTCCCGGCCTGCTCCCAGCTCCCTGTGTGCGGCAGCAGCCGGTAGGTGAAACGCTGGATGCCCTGGTCCATAAACCGGTAGTCTTGCTCGGGCTGTGGCATGGCCGGGTGGTGGTGGGCGTAGATCGGGCTGCGCAGCACGGTCATGCTCAGCTCGCGCCCCCAAACGTCGAAGCTGTATTTGCCGTCGTTCAACAGGCTCAGGCCGTACATGCGATCCCCGCCGCGAACCACGCCCGAGAGATCGACCCAGCTCTGACTTGGCTCCTCTTCGCCGTTGGTGGGCCGCTCGATATGGCCGTAGGGGATCTCGAAGGTCGCCTTGAGGTAGTTCAGGTTCAGCGGGAACGTGAGTTTCAGCAGCTTGAACTGTTCGTGCCAGTCGACGGTCACGTGGACGTCGATGTAGTCCAGATCGCGGTACATGGTGAAGTCCTGCGTGAGGCGCGACGCACCGTACTCGCTCTCGACGCGGATCACCGATTTGACCGGGCCATGCTCGACACGCCGCACGCGCCGGGCGGCGAAGGTGCCGACGATGTCGTGGTACTGGTATACGCCGTGGCTCCAGGTGTCGCTGGGGTCGTCGATGACGACCGCGCGGGCCGCCGGGCCGCAAAATACCTCGACCTGCGCCTGTTTGTCGTAGAGGCGCGCGATCTGCCCGCTGACGGGATCGATCTCGAGCCGGAAACGCTCGTTCTCCAGCGTGCGCTCGTCCCCACCGACCGGCGCCGTGTCGGGTTGAGTGGGCCGCGCCAGCACTCGATAGACCCGGTAGCCCAGCGCGGGCAGGTCGGCGGTGAAGGTGAGCCGCTTGCGCCAGCCACTGACTACCGCCGCGGACGCGACGGTCTGGAGCGCCAGCTCGCGGCCCTGGTCGTCGACCAGGATGTCGCCTTCTTTCAAGCCGCCGAACTCCAGCTCGATATTCGCCTTGCAGGCCCAGGCGTGCGGATTGAACACGACGATCGGCTTCATGTCCTCTTCGTAGGGAATGCTGATGTTCCACGCCAGCGATTGGATCGCGGCGTTGAGGCCTCGGGCGGCGATCGCCATTGCCTCGCCGTACAGGTCGCGCGCATCGTCGTAGGCGGCCTCGATGCAGGTGCCAGCGAGAATATCATGGAATTGATTGAAAAGGACGTTCTTCCACGCCTGGGCGAAATCGGCGGGGTAGGGTTGCCCGGTGACGCGGGCAGCGACCGCCGACCATTTTTCCGCCGCGATCAGGAGGTTCTCGGCCTGGCGATTCCAGCGCTTGACCCCTGAGTGCGCCGCGTAGCAGCCGCTCGCGTGGTGTTGCAGATCGTCGTGGACGACCGGGAACGTCAGTCCGCTGGACGACACGGTGGCGAAGAACTGATTGGGCGTGCTGAAGATCAGGCGGGGCAGGGTCGGATCGCCGTTCATGCAGCGGATGCGCTCCAGATTGCGCTTGGTGGGGCCGCCGCCATGATTGCCCACGCCGTAGAAACACATCAGATCGGTCAGTGGTGCCTTTAGCTCGCTCGCGCACCAGCGAATGTGTTGCTCCAGGTCCTGGTCGCTAGTGCAGTATTTAAAGGGGATGCGAAACGTCAGCACACGCGATCCGTCGTCGGATTCCCACCAGAACAGGCGCCCGGGGAGCCCTTTCTCATGCGGCTCAGGCCGCAGGAAGACATAGTAGTCCATACCGCTCTGCTTGAGGATCTGCGGTAGCATACCGTGGTGGCCGAAACTGTCGACATTGTAGCCGACTGTCGCCATCACGCCGAACTTCGCTTTGAAGTAGCGCTGGCCGTAGAGCGCCTGGCGAACGAACGATTCACCGCACGGCAGGTTGCAATCCGGCTGGATCCACCAGCCACCGACGATCTGCCAGCGGCCCTCGGCCACCCGTGCCTGGATCTCGCGAAACATGGCCGGGTCGTTGTGCTCGACCCATTCGTAGAAAGCGGCCGAGCTGGAGGAGAAACAGAAGTCCTGGCATTCGTTCATACGATCGAGCACCGATCGAAACGTCGCTTTGACCTCTTGAAAGCCCTCCTGCCACTGCCACAGCCAGACCGGGTCGATGTGGGCATTGCCGATCATGTGTAGCGTTTTGTCTTGCATCCTGACTCTCCGCAAGTTATGGCGTAGCCTGGGACCACCGGCACGTGCTCCGCACACCCGTGGCCATTTCCCAACCGGCGTTCCGCGGTTGGCGGGGTGGGGCCACCCTCGATCTTCCTTTTCGGGGGCTGGATGCTGCCTGCGCTCCCTCATCCTCCTCCCTCGTGCTTGGGAGCGCGGTAGGGTGGATGGGCGCAGGAGCGCGTGTGCCGAGCGCCTGCACCCCAGCATCAACCACCATCTCTCCGCTCCCAGCGGGAGCGGAGGTCAGGGGGTGAAGGGAGTACCATCGCGGAACGCCTGTTAATAGCGAAAATGGGTATGAAACGGCTTGAACCACGGGTTGAAATATACCCCTAATTGCTGGCGCGCCTCGATCGCTTTGCGCTTGGCGTCGAAGATCAGCGTCGGCGGGCTGTGGCCGATCGTCATCACGTCGAAGTCGAGCTCCAGCAGGCGATCGAGCGATGCATACCAGTCGTCGAGGTTCGAGCCGATCTTCGGATGATAGCCACCCCAGAAGGTATCACCGGCGATCAAGAGCTTCAGGTCGTTGATCTCGCTCCAGAGGGAGATCGAGCCGGGGGTATGGCCAGGGGTATGATAGACGTGGAAACGATACTCCCCGATCGCCAGCACCTCGCCGTCGCTGAGCGGCTCGTCCACGTGGATGGGCGGGAACGGCCGGCCATAGAGGAACGCCGCGGTACGCTCCGGGTCGCCGGCCTCGACCTGCGCACGGTCGGCCGGATGAAGCCACAGCCTGGCGTCGCTCTCCTCGCGCAGCCGCGCCATGCCCGACATGTGATCCCAGTGGCCATGGGTAGCGATCACGTTGCGGATGTCCTTCGGCTCGTACCCGCAGGATTGCAGCGCGCGTTTGAGCGCCGGGTAGCCTTCGCTGCTGCCGCAGTCGATCAGGGTTGGCTCATCGCCCGCGATCAGGTATGCGTTTGCGTCCCACGGATGCGTCAGTTTTTCGCCCCCTACGATCCATAACTTGCCGATCAACCTGACCATCGTCCACCCCGCCTCCCGCTAGCATCATAGCCAGGTCCTCGTTCGAACGCTTCTGTACCGTATGCATGGCACTGTGACGTACCTCGACTCGATCCAATCGAACCAGGTGCCCGCTGGTCCTTGGGTAGGCCGTGCGTTGCGGACAGCAGCGCCGGCTGTGGTGTTCGGGGATCGTGGCCTACAGTAGCCGGAGCGGCCTGGCGCTAAACCAGGCCAATGGGCATGTGCAGGCGTGGGCGAAAGCGAGCTGTTGGTGACGCTGGAATACGCCAACGCCTGGCAAAGCGCCGGCCTTCCGGCGCTTGGGTTGTTGCTCCGGCCTGATATGGGGCGCGCACCAGATGGGATGGAAAGGAGGATGGATAGAATCATGGATGAGGATGGGAACGTCGATGGGTTGGATGTTGAAAGAGTTTGGGGTGCTGTACGGCTGCTGCCGGGCGCACTTTGTGCAATCAGTTACGATCGATAAGGTAAGTCTAGCGCAGTTTGAGATCTTCGTCAAGCGCCTGGGAGGCGTAGGGTGTGACGTCGGGTTTTGCAGCGGCGACGTGGGGGCGACCCGCCGCGGGCGCACACCTGCGGCGGGCGCATGCCAGGCCCGCTTGAGCAGGCGTGACCGGGTGAGTCGGCGGCTGTAGCTGCCCGGCGGGGGTGGCTGCCGCACGATTCGGCCCGCCCCAGGGAAGCGGGTGGGCTGCCGGGGGTGCCGCTGGTCCGTTCGCCCACGGAGGTGGGCTTGAGCGCGCTGAGCCGGCGGTTGGGTGGGCACGGCTTGGGGGTAGGCCGAACTGGGCAGCCGTCGGGCGAATCCCCTCAGCTCCAGCTACCAGGCTGCCTCTGCGGCCGGAGGGCAAAACCGTGCATCATCTCCGGAGGCGTACTCAGTACCGGCTACCACCGATACGATCCGGGTGTTGTCATCCCTGGGCTTGCGGCTCCGCCGGCGCTGCGCGCCGAGGCCGTAGCGCGTGGAGTCCCGCGGGCGGTTCCTGCCGCTCGATCGGCGGGCCTGTGCCTGTCGGTGGGCGTGCGCCGCCGCAGGAGAAGGGGCGCAGCCCGCAGGCCGCCCCCACGGAAGGAGAGGGGGCAGGGGCAGCCAAGGAGTGATAGCAACATGGCTCGAACGTGTGGTAGGCTATACTCAAGGCTGGTCCTTCGTTTCCGCTGCCTCCGAATGGGTCAGGGGCCGGGGAGAAGGAGCAGGCACGGTCCGCCCGTACCGACCTGACCGCGGCGTGCGCAGTGTGCGTGTCGCAGAATTGGCGCCCGGTGGGGTATAGTCCATTGAGCAGGGAGCGCAACAATGAACACCGTAGCTACCATCACCTGGCTGACGTTTCATGAGGCGCGCCGCCGCAGCATGGTGTTGATCGCGCTGGTGTTGGGCGCCGCGTTCGTGATATTGTTCGGTATCGGCTTCGCGCTGATCAAGGGTGAGCTCGATCGCCCCGGGATCAGCACACCGGAGCGGAATGTCTCCTACAACTTCCTGCTGATCGCCGGGCTGTACGTGGTGCATTTTCTAACGATTATGCTGGCGATCTTTTCCTCGGTGGGGACGGTCGCGGGTGAGATCGCTTCGCATACGATTCAAGCCATCGTGACCAAGCCGGTGCGGCGCTGGCAGGTCATCCTCGGCAAATGGCTCGGCCACGCCGCGATGATCATCGTGTATCTCGGCCTGCTGAGCGGCAGTATCCTGCTGGTGGTCCAGGGGTTGGTCGGCTACACCCCGCCGAATCTGCTCCAGGGGCTGCCGCTCCTGGCGCTTGAGGCGCTGGTGCTGCTCTCGCTGTCGCTGCTCGGCGGCACACGGCTCTCGACGTTGACCAACGGCGTGGCGCTGTTCATGCTGTACGGTCTGGCGTTCATCGGTGCCTGGGTCGAGCAGATCGGTGCGCTCATCCAATCGCCGGCGGCGGTGCGCGTGGGGATCATCACCAGCCTGGTCTTGCCGGTTGAGGCGCTCTGGCGGCGCGCGGCCTATCTCATGCAGCCGCCGATTACCCGTAGCCTGCCCTCACCGTTCTCGACGGCCTCGGTGCCTAGCCCGGCGATGGTGGTCTATGCAGCGCTGTACGCGCTGATCGCGCTGCTGCTCGCTATGCGTGCGTTCAGCCGGCGCGACTTGTGAGCGGCGGTGAGCACCGCCTCTGCGGGTGCGCCACAGGCGGGGGTGCGGCGGGCATCACTGCCCGCTGTCTTCGGTTCCTACGATCTCGAGAAAGATCTGCTCGAGCGAGGCGCGGCGCGGCGTCAGCGCGTAAAGCCGCGCGCCGCTCGCCAGGGTGCGCTCGGCGATGATCGGCAACAGATCCTCGTCGGCGATCGTCAGCTCCAGTTTTGTTGCGACGGTGCTGGCGATGGCGGTTTCTGAGCCGTGCCCGTGCGCGCCCACGGTCGATCGCCCGTTGTCCTCCGGTGCGCCGTCGAGGAAGCGATGCGCGATCGGCAGGTCGTCGAGCGCTGCCAGGAGCGCTGGCGTCACTGCGTCGACGCGCAGTTCGACGTGCAATCGCCCGGCCTCCAGGTCGTGCAACGCAAGTGTGCGCAGCACACGCCCCGCCTTGATGAACGAGACGCGATCGCATGTCGCCTCGACCTCACCGAGCAAGTGCGAGTTGAGAAACACGGTCGTGCCGCGTGCTTTCAGTTCGCGGATGAGGCTGCGCACCAACATGCGCCCGAACGGGTCGAGCGCCGACGTCGGCTCGTCGAGGATCACCAGTTCGGGGTCGTTCAGCAATGCCTGGGCCAGGCCAATCCGCTGAAGCATGCCCTTGGAGAAGGCCGAGAGCGGACGGCGGGCGTGTTCGGCGAGCCCGACGAGCGCGAGTACCTCGGGGATGCGCCGGCGGCGCGCTGCCGCGTCCATCCCATACAGCCGACCGTGGAGATCGAGCAGCTCGGCTGCCTGCAGCCATTCGTGGAAGCGGAAGTGCTCGGGCAGGAAGCCGATGCGCGCCAGCGTCAGCGGATGGCCGGGCGGCTGCCCGAGCACTCTGGCGCTGCCGCCGCTCGGCGCCACCAGCCCCAGCAGCATCTTGACTGCGGTGCTCTTGCCGGCACCGTTCGGCCCCAGGAAGCCAAAGACCTCACCCTTCGGCACCGCCAGGGTGAGATCAGCGACGGCAACTTTGGCCCCGTACACCTTGCGCAGGCCATCGGTCTCGATCACGAGCTCGCTCATTTTGAACTTTGAGGTACGAGATCATGCAACTCATACCTCCTCAAGCCCGGTGCAGCCCCAAGCCCGCCAGCGCGGGCTGCCCCGGGCGCCGTCGGGCTCAAGCCCTCGGCCAGGGGGAGGAAGCCCGCTGGCGCGGGCTCGTGCCCACCCCGCACGTGGCCTCCCTCCCCTCAGCCGGCCCTGGCAGGGGCCAGGCGACGCGCCACCACGGAACGCCTGTAACTTCAAAAACCTGCCTGGTTAGCGGATCGATTCGGCCATGGCGATCAGCTCAGCGTCGCGCACCTGGCCGCGGGCTTCGAGCATAGAGAAGCGATCGCCGTGTTGCCAGTAGAGCTGCCAGTGCCGCTGGCCGCTGTTGCCCCCGCTCACCAGCAGGGCCGGCCTGTCGTTCACTACTACCTGGCGGATGTTGTTCACATCGGCCGGGAATGGGAAGATCAGGGTGCTGCTCCAGTCGATCTGCCGGCTCAGCACATCGGCCTGCTCAGGCGGCATCCCCAGCAGCCGCAGGACAGCTTTGCCGAGCTGGGCGAGGTCGACCCCGTCCGGCAGGGTGACGGTCGGGCTGTGGCTCTGGATCAGGGTCATGGTGTAGTTATCGCCCTGGTAGCGCGCTTCGACGACTGGCGGCACATCGGCGGTGATCGGTGCGGCGCCGAGCGCGTCGGGCAGTGTCACATCGTTCACATCCATCAACGCAAGCAACTGGCGCGCTGCCTCGACATTGACCTGGAACTCGACGACCCTGCGATCGTGGACCACGATCTGCGTGGCAGCGGGCGCGGGATCAAGGGTCGGTCGCGCTGGCCTGAAGCCGGCCAGCGCAGCTGCCTCGTCGAGCGAGCCGACGGTGCGTGGAGCGGCCGGGGTGTTGATCAGCCTGGGCTGGGCAACGAACAGCGTCTCTTTGTCGAAGTTCAGTCGCTGGAGTTGCTCGATCCGCTCCTGGCTGATCGGCATGAACAACACCTGCTGAACGCGGAAGAGTTGCAGCAGCTGGTCGGCAGCAGCACGGACGGGGGGGAAGAGCAGCAGGCTGAGCACCGCGACGATCGCGGCCAGGGCGGCGGCCAGCGAACGACGTGGGCCGGCCCAGATACGAGCTGGAATTGACATAACTACCTCCGGGGATGAGCGTAGGCTAGCGGTCGATGTTGCCCGGTAGGGGGGTGCGGCTGCATGGTCGCGGCCCAGGCGGCCGCGCAGTTGTGGCAGGGCAGCATACGGATCAGGAACCGTGGTTGGGGATGCGAGCAGCGTTGCGACCTGGCCCGCCAGCGTGCGCTGCTCCTCGAGGCGGCTGCGGCAGGCAGCGCAGCTAGCGAGATGGGCCGCAACACCTGTGCGCTCCGCGTCAGGAAGCTCACCGTCCAGGTAAGCGCGCAGCGCGCCTTCATTATAACAGTGCATCATAGCTCCCCCGTATTGATTGAGCCTTCCCGCCCGGCCGGGGCCAGCTGTTGGTAGCTCGCCAGGAACGCACGCTCGGCGCGCACAAGCAGCGTACCGACCGATCCCGGTGCGATCCCCAACGCAGCGGCGACCTCGGCATACGAGAGGCCGGCGTAACGTAGCAACAGCAGCCGGCTCTGGCGCTCGGGCAGCCGGGCGAGCGCTGCGCGGACACGGACGCGCTCTTCGGTGCGCAGCAGCTCGGCGTGTGGGTCCACCGAGTCCGGCGGCACCGCGATCCGTTCGATGCGCCGCCGCTCACGGCCGGCGCCGCGCAATGCGTTATAGCCGGCGTTCAAGGCTACGCGGCAGAGCCAGGCTACCAGCGGGGCACCCGCTTTCGGCGCGGGCGGCTGGCGATAGAGCGTCAGGAACGTCTCCTGTGTCAGATCCTCGGCCTCCTCATGGCTGCCCATCAGGCTGTAGAGCACGCGATAGACCTGGGCGTAGTAGCACAGAAACAGGCTTTCGAAGGCTGCGGCATCTCCCTCACGTAAGCGCTCAAGGAGTAGATCGTCGGTGTTGATCACCTCGATTCCTTCCGCCCGGTGGCGGGCTGTGGACTGCGCGCCGTCTATCCTGGTAACACCGCTGCGCGCTCATTTGTGACAGCCGTATTGGAGAGCGTTTTGGGCCGGTGCAGCATAGTATTGTACCAGGCTAGCTGTTGGAAAGCCAGCGGACGGTCTCGAATCGGCATCCCGCCGATCTGCCTTCTCGTCCGCGGAGCGGGGCAAGTGCGGCGATCGCATCCGGTTGCGGTGTGCCTAATGATCGACCCGTGACGACCCATGCCTCGCTCTTTGTAACAGGAGTTCGGCGGTCAGCATGGTGCACCCCTCTTCCCGCTTTTGGGGTAGGTTTTTTGGCGATCACCGCACGCTCCCGTTACCCCCACTCCTGGCCGCGCCCCGCACGTGGGGGAAGGGATGCTATGGGTGCCGGGGCGCGGTGGCACCCCTGGCGTACTCCCCGCTTCTGCCTGCGGGAGCGGGGCAGGGGGTGCGGGGAGTGAGGTGGTGCTGGATCCCCCTGCTCCCTGACGCGGCGAAACAACGTTCTGGGAGGGCTTTGCCCTCCAAACCACCCCGTTTCAGACGGACTCTCAGCGATCAGGCCGGGGAGGGCAGCAGGTTCGGCACGTTCTCGATATAATCGAGGCTCTGGTGCCGGAAGTAGGTATTGTATAGCTCGGCGTAGTGCCCGCCGCGCGCCAGGAGCGATTCGTGGTCGCCTGCCTCGATGATCGCGCCCTTCCGCAGAACGATGATCCGGTCGGCATTTCGGACGGTGGAGAGGCGGTGGGCGATCACGATCGAGGTGCGGCCCCTGAGCACGACATCGAGCCCCTCCTGGATCAGCGCCTCGGTGAGCGGATCGATGCTGGCGGTCGCCTCATCCAGGATGACGATCGCCGGGTCCTGGAGCAAGACGCGCGCCAGGGCGACGATCTGGCGCTGGCCCAAGGAGAGGCTGGCGCCGCGCTCGCCGACCTCGGTAGCGAGCCCGTTGGGCAGGCTGGCGATCCAATCGCCGCCGCCGATCTGGCGCGCCACGCCCACAACGTCGGCGTCGGATGCCTCGGGCCTACCGTAGCGGATGTTTTCCATCACTGTGCCGTCGAACAGAAATGGGGACTGCGTGACGATCCCCAGGCGGGCGCGATAGTCGGCCAGGTCCAGGCTGCGGATGTCGTGGCCGTCGATCGTAATGCGCCCGCCCTGGAACTCGTAGAAGCGGGCGATCAGCTTGCCGATCGACGACTTGCCCGAGCCGGTGTGCCCGACCAGCGCCAGCGTCTCGCCAGCGTGGATGGTCAGCGAGAAGTGCTCCAGCACCTGCTCGTTGTCGTTGTAGCGAAAGGCGACGTCCTCGAAGCAGATCTCGCCGCGCAGCCGCGGCAGCGCGACCGCGCCGGTCTGTACAACGCGTGGCTCGGCGTCGATCAGCGCGAACACGCGCTCGCCCGCGGCCAGGCCGAGCTGAAACTGGCTCCAGAACGAGGCGATGCTGGTCAGTGGGAACCAGAACAGCGTCAGCCCCTGGATGAACAGGTACCAGCTCCCCGCGCTCAGCGCACCCTGGTGGACCCCGGCGCCACCAACATAGACCAGCGCCGCAGTGCCGATCCCGGCCAGGATGTTTAGGATCGGGAAGATGCTGCTGAACACGTAGCGGCTGCGCCGCGTAACCCGAAACGAGAGCTCGTTGACCTCCAGGAACTCGTCGTAGATCGCCTGTTCGCGCCGGAACGTCTTAGCGACCCGGATGCCACTGACGGTCTCCTGGATATGGGCGCTGACAGTGGCGCTGGCGCGCCGTGCGTGGGTGATCGTTATGCGGGCGATGGCTCGAAACGCCAACGCCGCACCGATGACGAACGGCGCCAGCGCCAGCAGGATCAGCGTCAGATGCACGCTGACGGTGAACAGGTAGCCGATCAGCAGGACGACCAGCAACAGCCGGCTGAGCAGATCCATCGTCAGTGTGATCACCTGGGAGAACGCCTGCGTATCCGAGGTGACCCGGCTGACGACCTTGCCGGACGGGAAGGCATCGTAGAACGAGAGATCACGCTGCAGCACGGCGTCGCAGGCATCTTCGCGCAGTTTCAGCACCACGTTGCCGACGGCCTGGGCGGCAAGGCGCTGCCGCACGGCGTTGAAGCCCCAGGACGTGCACGCCAGCAGCGCGATCAGCGCCGCGATCGCCAGCAGGCCGCCCGCCGAAGGGCCGTGCTGCAAGCGATCGAGGCCGTAGGAGATCGCGATCGGCAGGCCGGTGTCCAGCAACGAGATCAGCACGATCGCCAGGGCCACCATCAGCATCCGGCGCGCCTCAGGGCGGAAATAGCCCAGGATGCGTTTGACCAGTTCGCGGTCGCTATACACCCGATCGTAAGCCTCGGGATCGAGGCCGTCCATCAAAAAGCCCATGTCGTCTCCTGGATCGTGTCACGACCCCATGCGGTCTGTAGCTCCTCAACCTCCAGCGGCGGCAGCGCGATGTCGTAGCGGGCGAAGATACGGCGATAGTGCGGCGAGCGCCGTAGCAAGTCCTCGTGTCTCCCAGCAGCGACCAGCCGCCCGCGGTCGAGCACCAGGATGTGGTCGGCCCAGCGGATCTGCGAGAGCCGGTGGGTGATCAGCAGCGTCGTGCGGCCTTGCTGCGCGCGTCGGATCGCGCGCTGGATCTCGTCCTCGGTGGCGCTGTCGATCGCGCTGGTCGAGTCGTCGAGGATCAGGATGCGCGGGTTGTTCAGGAAGGCGCGCGCCAGGGCGATGCGCTGGCGCTGGCCGCCCGAGAGGGTCACGCCGCGCTCGCCGATATGGGTCTGATAGCCGTCGGCGAAGCGCATGATGAACTCGTGGGCCTGAGCTTCGCGCGCCGCCTGCTCGATCTGCTCCTGGGTGGCGTTCGGTGCACCGAAGGCGATGTTCTCGGCGATCGTGCGCGAAAAGAGAAACACATCCTGCTCGATCGTGGCGATCTGCGAACGCAGCGCCGTCAGGTTCCACTCGCGCACATCCACGCCGTCGATCAGCACACGGCCCTGCGTCGCGTCGTAGGTCCGATTGACCAGTTGAATCAGGGTGCTCTTGCCCGATCCGGTCTGCCCGACGATCGCGACGGTCTGGCCTGGCTTGATCTGGAACGAGATGTCGCTCAGGATGGTGGCAGATGGACGCTGGCCGACCGGCGATAGCGGTTCGCCAGTCGTCGGTTCGTGGTAATCGTAGCCGAAGCTGACATGCTCGAAGGTAATCGCCCCTGCGATTGGTCGCGCGTACCCATCCACGTTCTCGTCTAGCTCGGTCTCGGCACGGATGATCGCCAGGATGCGCTCGGCGCTGGCGATGCCGGCCTGGACCAGCGAGAACGAGAAGACCGAGATGAAAGTCGGGAAGCGGAGAATGTTCATCAGCCCCATGAAGGCCACGAGCTGGGCGAAACCGATGCGTCCCTGCTGGTAGAGCAGCGTCGCGTACAGAAAGGCCAGGCCAAGCGCGACGCCGTAGATCAGCAGCGGCAGGTAGCGCGCCTCGATCGCCCCCTGCTGGACGAAGAGGTCGCGGAACAGGCGGGCGTTGGCGCGAAACTTCTGGCGCTCGATGAGCTCACGCGCGCTGGCCTTGACGACCTCGATCCCGGAGATCGTCTCCTCGAGCCCGGCGTTGAGCCGTCCGAACTGCTCGCGCTGGCGGCGCGCCACCGGGTTGAGGCGACGCATGTAACGCCGGACAGTGATGATGTAACCGACGACGAAGCCGAGCGGAACGATGAGCAGTTCGAGGCGGAGCGTAGCGATGGTGGCCAGCGGCACGGCGATGCCAAGGATCGCTTCGAAGATCAATGTCCCACCGGGGACAATCATGCTGCCGAGCTGGCTGACGTCGTCAGTCGCGCGGGCCATGAGGTCGCCGACCCGTTGCCGGTCGTGAAACGTCTGGCTCTTGCCGAGCAGGCTGATATAGAGCTCCTCGCGCGCGTCGGTCGAGATCCGGCTGGCGATGTTCTCGGCCGAGAGGCTGCCCACCAGCATCGAGAGCCCATCGGTGATCAGCAACCCCAGGATCGTCAGCGCGATCGCCAGCAGCCCCGCTCCGCCGTCTGGGTTGAGCAGCTGCGCGGCTGCCTTGCCGATCATAAGTTGCGCCCGGGAGTAGACCAGCCAGGCGATGATGAAGCAGGCCACCGTCGTGATGAAGAAGCGCTTGTAGCGCCAGATATGCGACCAGATCCAGCGCAAAGCGCTGCGCTGATCGTAGCAATACGCGCTCTGGGCGCTGAATTCGCTCTTGGAAGCCATGCGATCCTCCATGGTGCCAGCGGGGGCGCGATCCGCCGATCGATGCTGGAGAGGGAGATGGACCGTAGCCAGCAACGCGTTGCATAGCGGGGCAAGATCGAGTCTACCGCTTCTCGGCCGGCCATCCCGAGCATCATAGCACCTGCGGGCACGATCAGGCATCATACTCGGGACCCAACATGGGTTACGTAGGACGCTCCATCCCTGCGCCGCAGCGGCGTGGAGGCAGCGAGCTGCGCTACCAACCCGGCAGCATCGCCCGCGCGTATCCTTGCAGGGATCAGTTTGGTACGCCCCGCATGTCGCTGCGCCGGCAGGAGTGGGGTGAGGGCTGGAATCGCATCCCGCCGCGGCTCGGCGAGCGCCATTCCCCGTTCATCCGCCCGCGCCCCTGGCTGCGCAGAGTTGAATGCCGGCAGTATCCGACTATTGGGCGATTGACAGGGTGCCAGGAGTCGGTCTATAGTAGTTTTTGCAAATAATCGCTCCTGCAATACATTGCAAGTACTTGCCCTACCGCAGCATCCTGTCCGTCGTCCAGCTGAAGTTGGCCGGTCGCCGCAGATCTGCGCCAGGGACAGACTACGTAAATAGGAGTGGGCGGATCATTGCTGCGATCACTAGCACATGCGATCGATCGCATGTACGAGTCGTTGCATGAGCGCGAACATCGCTGTACAGCGATGACGATCGCGCGCAGGCCGGCCCTTCAAGGCGATGGTGAACGATCCCGCTCCCGGCAACCGGTCTGGAACCGCAGGAGGGCATCATGCATATCCCCGACGGCTACCTGAGCCCCTCGACGTGCGCCGCGCTCTACGTTGCCTCGGCGCCGTTCTGGTACGTCGCGCTGCAGCGCGTCAAGCGGCTGCTCAACACGCGGCTGGTGCCGTTGTTGTCGGTCTTCGCTGCGTTCTCGTTCGTGATCATGATGTTCAACCTGCCGCTGCCGGGCGGCACCACCGGCCATGCCGTAGGGATGGGCATCGCGACGATCGTGCTGGGGCCGTGGGGATCGGTGCTGGCGATCTCGGTCGCGCTGCTGATCCAGGCGTTGTTTTTCGGCGACGGCGGCATCACCGCGTTCGGGGCGAATTGTTTCAACATGGCGATCGTCGGCTCGCTGGTGACCTATTGGGTCTACCGGGCGATCGCAGGTCGGTCGGCGATCACCTCTTCGCGGCGCGTCATCGCCGCGGCCATCGCCGGCTACGTCGCGATCAACGTCGCTGGGCTGCTGACGGCGATCGAGCTCGGTATCCAGCCCATGCTCTTCAAAGACGCCAGCGGCGCGCCGCTCTATGCGCCCTACCCGCTCGGTATCGCCATCCCGGCGATGATGATCGGCCACCTGACGATCGCCGGCCTGGCCGAGCTGATCATCACCGGCGGCGTGGTGGCGTACCTGCAGCGCAGCGACCCGGCGCTGCTCAAGCTGACTGCTCCCGATGCACGCGCAGCCGACGAGGGCGTGCGCGCCGTCGCCCAGAAAGGCGGCTGGCGCGCCACCCGCCCACTATGGCTGGGGCTGGCGCTGCTGATGATCCTGACCCCGCTGGGGTTGCTGGCCGCCGGCACTGCCTGGGGCGAGTGGGCGCCTGAGGATTTTCACGACCCGCAAGCGCGCCAGCAGATCCAGATCAGCTCGCTCAACGCGCCTGCGCCGGAGCGCGCGCCGGAAGGGCTGCAGCGGCTCGCCTCGATCTGGACTGCGCCGATCCCTGGGTATGCGCCCCCCTGGATGCAGAGCGAGACGTTCGGTTACATTATGTCGGCGCTGGTGGGCGCGGGGCTGATCATCCTGGCATTCCTGCTGATCGGTTGGATCGCGCAACTGGTGCGCAGCGGCCGCGATGCAGCGTTGGAGGCTGGAGATTAACGAATGACGGGTGCGGATCAACTGGCGGCGAGGCGGATGCCGATGCGCCGGCGCCGCAAGGGCTTCGTCGAGCGCACGATCGCCAGCCTGGCAGCCGCCATGGAGCGTGCGCTCTATGCCGAGGAGCTGGCCAGGGCCGACGGTTTGCTCCAGCAGCTTGATCCGCGCGTCAAGGTAGTGGGCCTGCTCGCGCTGATCGTCGCTGCCGCGCTCACACGGAGCGTCCTGGTCATCCTGGGGCTGTTCGCAGTTGCACTTGTGCTCGCGTTGTTCTCGCGGGTGCCTATTCGTACGCTGGCAGCGCGGGTATGGATCGGCGCGTTGCTGTTCAGCGGGTTGCTCGCGTTGCCGGCGATCTTCATCACCCCTGGGCGGGTCGCCTATCGTGTGCCGCTGTTGGGCTGGCCGGTCACGGTGCAGGGGCTTGGTGGTGCGGCCTATCTGGTCACCCGCGTCGAGACCACGGCCACGCTGGCGCTGTTGCTAATCCTCTGCACGCCATGGACGCACGTGCTTAAGGCGCTGCGGGTGTTGCGCGTGCCGGCGCTGTTCATCGTCATCCTGGGGATGACCTATCGCTACATCTTTCTGATGCTGCAGACCGCCCACGATATGTTCGAGGCGCGCCAGAGCCGGCTGGTCGGCGTGCTCGATGGCGCGGAACGCCGGCGCCTGGCGAGTGCGAGCGTGGGCGTCTTGCTGGGCAAAACCTTCCAGCTCAGCAACGAAGTCTATCTGGCGATGCTGTCGCGCGGCTTTCGCGGCGAGGTTTATACGCTCGACGAGTTCCAGATGCGCCCGCGCGATTGGGTTGGGCTGGTCGGGCTCCTCGGGCTGGCAGCCCTGGCCTTCTGGGTGGGGCGATGAAATGCTGAGTACTGAATGTTGAAAGATCAATGCAGTCTTCAATATTCAGCCTTCGGCCTTCGGAGTGTGCTGTGTCCACAACCGTTTTCGAAGTCCAGGACGTGGTCTATCGCTACAACCGGGATGTGACGGCGCTCAACGGCATCTCGCTCGCGATCGAGCGCGGCGTGCGCGTGGCCATCCTGGGTGCCAACGGCTCGGGCAAGTCGACGCTGCTGCGCATCCTCGACGGCCTCTACTTCCCCGATAGTGGGAGCGTGCTGGCCTTCGGGGAGCCCTTGACCGAGGAGCGCCTGCAGGATGAGGAGTTCGCCTTCGCGTTTCGGCGCCGCGTTGCGCTGGTGTTCCAGAACCCGGATGTCCAGCTCTTCAACCCGACGGTGTTCGATGAGGTGGCGTTCGGGCCGCTGCAACTGCGCTGGCCGAAGGAGCAGGTGCGTCGGCGCGTCACCGAAATACTCGATGCAATGGAGCTGTCGCACCTCAAGGACCGCGCACCGCACCGGCTCTCGGGCGGCGAGAAGAAGCGTGTGGCGCTGGCTTCGGTGTTGGTGCTCGATCCGGAAGTGCTGTTGTTGGATGAGCCGACCGCCGCGCTCGACCCGAAGAGCCAGAGCCAGGTGATCGACCTGCTGATCGGCTGGGGCGGCGGCGCGAAGACGGTGATCACCACGACCCACGATCTGGATATCGTTGAGGAAATCGCCGACTATTGCTACGTTTTCCAGAGTGGGCGTGTGGCCGCTGCAGGCCTGCCAGACGCGATCCTGGGCGACGAGCTGTTGCTGCGGCGCACGAACCTGATCCACGCCCACCGCCATGCTCACGCCGCAGATGGGCTTCACACGCACCCGCACCTGCACATCAGCCATGAGCACGCCCATTCTGGCGCACAGCAACACGATTGAGCCCTGCGACGGTGCGCCATGCCGTTGCTGCGAACAGCATGCGCAATCGTGCTGCGCTGTGCCATCGCCGTTGCAACTCTGAACAGGCCCTATACGTCCTATTCGCTGATCGGATGAATTACGGTCACCCTGCGGGCCGGAATAACGCCGAAAGGTAGGAGGAACTATGCGAACCGATTACAGCGAGCAGGACACCGAGCGCGCACGGCAGATCGAGCGCTCGTCGGCAGGCCAGGCGACCCAGGCCCTCAATCCGCTGCCATCGACTGAGGCGGTGCCGGTGCACCGGGCACGTGGGCAGAGTCAGATGGTAGCACTGGCACTGATCGTCATCGGCATCCTGCTGCTGCTGGGCCGTGTCCTTCCCGACCCAGGCGAACTTATGGGCGGGATCGTGTTGTTTACGATCGCGAGCTGTTTTCTGTTCTTCGCGTTCTGGCAGCGCGTCTATGGGCTGCTGATCCCCGGCTGTATTCTGGCCGGGCTGAGTGTGGGCGTCGCATTCGCCGCCACCACGGGTGGTGTCTCGGTGTTGTGGGGGCTGGCGCTGGGTTTTCTGGCGATCTTGCTCTTGGGGCGCAGTCTGTTCAACGTTCAGAGCAACTGGCCGGCCTACCCTGCGGTGCCGTTGTTCGCCGTCGGCGTGATCACGGCCATGGCGAATAGTCCATGGAGCGCGATCGGGTTGATCTGGCTGCCGTTCGTGCTGATCGGTGTGGGGCTGTACCTTGGGAGGGGGCGCCATCCCTGAGCCGCTGGATCTGCGCCGGCAGTCGCGACGGGGTTGGGCCAGGTGCGCGGCTGCCCGCGCGTACCGCGCCAGGCTCACGGAGCGAACCCGTTCCTCGTTTTCGTGGCGAACAGCCGAGGGCCGCACCGAACCTTCGCGCCGGGTGGGGAGACGCTCTGCCCTGAAACACTTTGCCCTTGGGGGCACTTGACAAACCTGCAGCGATGGTGTACAACCGTCCCGGTTGACGATACCGGCAGGCAGGCGTATGCAGCTCTCGGCATCCATGCAAGCCTGGCACCGGCGCGCCAGGCGCCTTCGGCGTACCATGCGGGCCCGATTACGGCGCGATGGTGCGACGGCCGCGCTGATGGTGGTGCTCGCGCTTGGGCTGGTCGAGCCGCTGGCGTGCATCATCCATTGCCAGTTCTGGCTGCCGTTCGTGCTCCACTCCCTCGCGTCAGCGCACCCCCACCACGCGCATGCCACGGTGGCGCCGAGTACCTCCGATCCGCCCCTGACGTCGGGCGGTGCTGCCACGCTGCCTGGTATGCCTGGCTGCCTCATGCGCCAGGGCCCGCTCACGGATTCCGACCTGCCCATCCCTGTGCCGGCCTCGCCAGTCCACGAGATGGTTCTGGCGATCGTGGCGTTGCTCGCCGTTAGCCTGCTGATCAGCATCCTGCCCGCACCCCCATCGGTCCATCCTCCGCCCGTCTCTTACCCACCGCCACCACGTCCACCGAATCTGCTTCCCGCCTAGCGCAAGCTCCATGCGGCGGAAGGGATGCGGATCGATGGCACTCGTGCTCCTGGGCCCTTTGGCTGCATCCAGACAGATCGCGCTGCACGTGAGTCTATCTGGAACATCATGGCCGAAGCGCTCGTGTCCGCACGGCGTGCCCATGCCGCTTGGCGCTTGCCGTCGTTCTGTGTCTGCGGCTCCAACTGTGGACGATCGCCTGTTTTAGCGTAGCGACCACCGTGGGCGCCTGGCCCTTTGGCTATGGCTCCGTGGTGCTGCGGTTCGGGTAAGCATTCCCCCACATCTGTGGGTATCGATTGCGAGAGGAGTTCTTCCATGCAACGTTTGTCCCACCTGCTCCGGTGCTCCATGCTCGCGCTGCTGCTCGCGGCGCTGTTCGTTCCGTTTACCACGTCGATCGCGCTGGCCCACGGTCATGTGGAGGTTGGCGATTACGAGCTGGTGATCGGCTTTCTCAACGAGCCGGCCTACCAGGGGGAACCCAACGGCCTTGAGCTGACGGTAACCAACACCAAAACAGGTGAGAAGGTCAACGGCCTGGCCGATACCCTTAAGGTCGAGATCATCTTTGGCAGCTCAAAGCGCGAACTTGAGATCAGGCCCCAGTTTGGGGAGGACGGCGCTTATACGGCTGATGTGTTGCCCACCGCGGCTGGCGACTATACCTGGCATATCTGGGGCGACATCCAGGGCACACCGGTCGATATCTCGATGACCAGCGGTCCCGACACCTTCGGAGCCGTTGAAGCGAAGAGCGTGGTCGCTTTCCCGGCGCCTGAGCCGGCGCCCATCGAGCTCCAGGCACAGGCCGCGGCTGCGGCGCGTACCGCGCAGCTAGCGCTCGGTGTGGGTATCGGGGGCATGGTGCTGGGGCTGGCCGGACTCATTGTGGGCGTCGTAGGTTTGCGCGCGCGCCGGGCGGCCCTCGCTGCCGGCCAGCCGCAGCGCGCCGCATAGGTGCGCCGGGGAAGCGCCAACGGCGTCGCTTCCCTGGTCGTCGTTTACAGGCGTGTCGCCTGGCCCCTGATGAGGATGAAGAACATCATCGGGTCGCCCCGCGGAGGCGGGCCTGGGAGAGCTAGCCCGCGGCTTCAGCCGCTGGGCGGGCGGGATGCCCAATGCCCGATTTCATAAGTAATCCTCATCAGGGGCAGGTTCAAGGGAGGCAGGCGAGGTGCGGGGCCGGCACGCGCCCGCGCCAGCGGCCTCCACATCCCGTAGCCGCGGGCTGCAGCCCGCCGGTGCCATTGCGGAACGCCTACCTAATATGAACTGGAAGGGAGCCACGCAATGTGGCGACGTATCTTTGCTCTGGCGTTCGCAATCGGGCTGGCGTTGCTCGGGTTGTCGACCGTCGAAGCCCACGCCAACCTGGTGCGCTCGGATCCACCTGCCGGTGCCCTCCTGACGGCTGCACCGAAGGAGGTGGTGCTGGAGTTCAGCGAGGAATTGGACCCCAGCTTCAGCCGGGTGCAGCTTTTCAATAGCAACAACCAGCTCGTCGATGCCGGGCCTGGGGTGATCGACCCGGTAGAACCACGGGTGCTACACCTTGCGTTGGGGGAGCTGCCCAACGATAGCTACACCGCGATCTGGCGCGTGCGCTCGGCGGTGGACGGCCACGTCACGCGCGGCAGTGTGCCCTTCGGCGTCGGTGTGGCAGTCCCTACCACCTCGTTGATCCCGCCGCCCGGCACGCCCGACCCGGCGACCGTATCGCCGCCGCTGCTCGATACGATCGCGCGCTGGCTCAACCTGCTGATGGCCGCTGTCGCGCTCGGCGCGCTGCCGTTCGGCGTGCTCGTCTGGCGCCTGGGGTGGCGTGCTGCGATGGCGGGCAACCGCCGATCGACCATCGCCCACTCTGGGCCGGAG
>FLYN01001148.1_pt1 | contig 35214 bp, 32 predicted proteins | sample 1122621 | NCBI WGS metagenome assembly FLYN01 (sample SAMEA4346792, study PRJEB14843) | hot springs metagenome | biome: Terrestrial Biome; feature: Habitat; material: Sediment | place: India | collected 2012-06-12 | depth 1760 m
CGTCTCGTCGTCTCACGTCTCACGTCTCGTCGTCTCACGTCTCACGTCTCACGTCTCGCATCTCGCGTCTGCCGTCTGCCCCCTGCCGTCTGCTGTTTATTGCCTGAGGGATAGCTGATGTTCAGCCGCACCACGCTCCAGGGCCTAGCCTTCCTGCTGATCCTCTCGCTCTTGCTAGGGCAGGGGCTGCTGGCGCTGGTCTGCGCACTGCTGCTGCTCACTGCGGGAGTGGCATGGCTGTGGGATCGCTGGGCGCTTGTGCGCGTCTCCTACGAGCGCGAGCTCAGCTGCGCGCGCGCCTTCCCCGGCGATGAGATCGAGCTGGCGATTCGGATCGCGAACCGCAAGCCGTTGCCCCTCACGGTGGTCGATGTCCGCGATACGATCCCCTCCGGACTGGCCGTCGTCGGCCACGACCTGGCACCCGACCGCGACGGGCGCCAGTTGCTGCATCGCTCTACCAGTCTGGGCTGGTACGAGGCGCTGACCTGGCGCTACCGGGTGCGCTGCCTGGCCCGCGGTGCCTACCGCTTCGGCCCGGCGCAGCTTGAGTCCGGCGACCCGTTCGGCTTCTATCGCAGCGTCCGTCAGTTCGCCCAACCCACCAGCCTGATCGTCTATCCACACCTGCTGCCGCTCGATGAGCTTGGTCTGCCGCCGCGCCATCCGCTCGGCGAGGTGCGCGCGCGCCAGCTCATCCACGATCCACTACGCACGATCGGCGTTCGCGATTACCACCCCGAAGACCCGCTCAAGGATGTGCACTGGACGGCAACGGCCCGCATCGGGTCGCTCCAGACGCGAGTGTACGAGCCGGCAACGTCACGTGAGCTGGCGATCTTCCTGGATCTCGATACCTTCGAGCGCTATTGGGAGGGCATCGACGAGACACAGGTCGAACGGCTGATCAGTGCCGCCGCGACGATCACCACGCTCGGGTTGGCGGCGGGGGATGCCGTTGGCCTGTATGTCAACGGCGCGCCGGCTGAGTTCGAGCAACTGGTGCGCCTGCCGCCCGGCCGCAGCCCGACGCAGCTTGAGCGGATCATGGAGACACTGGCCCGTCTGACGCCGATCTCGATCGCGCCGATCGCGCGTGTCCTGCATGTCAGCGCCAACGACCTGCCATGGGGCGCGACGCTGCTGCTGATCAGTGCGATCGCGCCGGATTCGACGCGTGCGGCGCTGTTGCGCCAGCGCGAGCACGGGCGCAACGTCGCCTGGCTGTATCTCGGCGAGCACGCCCCGCCAGCGCTCCCCGGAATCCTGATATATCATGCCCCACCGCGCAGCGATTGGCGTGGCGATGGGCCTGGGCGGCAGCGCCCCCCACGGCCCGTGTCCACGGAACATCCGTAGGCTGCTTTTGCACGCGAGCGATGTCGGCGCTGAAAGCGCCTGGTATCACCTCCAGAAGGAGGCACGATGATCCCCTGGCAGCGTGTTGTGTACGTCTTCGGACTGGCCGTGCTTGAGGCCACGCCGGTGGCCCTGTTGCTGCTGCTCGCCAGCGCGAGCGCTGCCTGGGCACCGCTGTGCCTGGTGGTGCTCGGCGGCGCGCTGGCCGACTGGCTGGTACAGCGCTGGATCGCGCCGGAGCGGCAGCGGCCGGTGCTGCTGATCGGTGCGCTCCTGGCCGCGCTCTGGGCAGTCAAAGGCCAGATCGGTGCGGGCTATGGCCTCCTGGCCGGCTGGGAGCCGGCGGTGCGCGCGCTGGTCTCGCCCGCCGCGCCACATGCCGGGTCAGCCTACCTGCTGTTCGTAGCAACCATGTATGCCTTCTGGCGTGGGCTGGGCCTCGTCGGGCACGATCGCACCAGCCTGCGCAGGTTGTTCGCACGTGCAGCCCTGGCACTCATGCTTATCGTCGGCCTCGGCCTCCTCCGGCAAGGGAGCTCCGACAGCGCGCTGATCGCCCGCGCGACGGTGATGGTGCTGGCGTTCTTCGCTACGGGGTTGCTTGTGCTCGCGCTGGCGAGCGGTGCTGGCGCCCCCACCACCCGGCTGCACCGGTTGGGCTGGCGCGGTCTGTTGACCCTCTGTGGCGCGATCGCGCTGGTGCTGGTGCCCGGGCTGCTGCTCGCGGCGCTCGCCGGAGAAACAATCACCCAGATCCTGCGCGCGGCCGTCGGCGTGCTGGTCGTGGTGGTGGTGCTGGTCTTCCTGCCCTTGCTGCTGATCCTTGGAGCAGCGTTCGAGCGCATGTTCCGGATGATCAACTTCGCGGAGCTCGCGCGCCAGCTCGCGCTGCTCCAACAACACCAGCAACACCAGCAACAGCAGGCCTCCGCAGCACTGAACTTCCTGCCGCCCTGGTTGGGTGGGCTGGTCCAGGTGTTCTTCGCCCTGCTGCCGATCCTCATTCTGGCGGCCCTGATCGTGATGCTCCGTCGCCGGGCGCGCTCGGCTGGCGATCGCGACGAGGAGCGCGAGTCGCTCTGGAGCTGGAACGGCCTGGCGTCCGACCTGCGCGATTTGCTTGCGCGCCTGCGTCGCTCGTCCGGCCAGGACGAGGGACTGCGGGCGGCGCTGGCTCGCCTGCGTGGCGCCGACCCGATCAGCCGCATCCGGCGCAGCTATATCCGCTTGCTATTGGCCGGCGAGGCCCATCACCACCCGCGCACGCCCCCGCAGACGCCGCGCGAGTACCAACCCACTGCCGAGGCCATGCTCCCCACTGCCACAGCGCCGATCACCAGGCTCACCGACGCCTACGAGCGCGCGCGATACCACCCGCCGTCCGCCACCGCTGCCGATGCCGAGGCGGCCGAGCAGGCGTGGAGCGAGATCGAGCGGATCGACCGCGCGCCGTGATCTCCGTCGGCCCATGCTCCGCGTTCCTTGAGGTATAATGAAAGGCGCTACGAGTGCTGGCCTCAGGAGGTACCCATGAAAGACGTGCTCCCGGCGATCGAGGAGTGGCGCGCGCGCGGCGAGCAGGTCGCTGTCGCCACGGTCGTCAAAACCCTTGGCTCAGCCCCACGCGGCGTCGGCGCCAAGATGGCTGTCTCATCGGGCGGCAGCATGGCCGGCTCGGTCAGCGGCGGCTGCATCGAGGGCGCGGTGTTCGACGCCTGTCAGGAAGCGCTGCGGACCGGCCAGGCGCGCCTGTTGCACTTCGGCGTTGCCGACGACGAGGCCTGGGACGTTGGCCTGGCATGCGGCGGGGTGATCGATGTGTTCGTTGAGCCGCTGAATTGGTGAACCATGAGCGCGATGACGATCTACGAGACCTTGCAAGCCGCCCTGGCCGCCGAGCAGCCCGTCGCCGTGGCGACCGTCGTCAGCGGTGCAGAGCAGATCGGTGCCAAGCTGCTGATCCGCCCCGACGGCACGACCCTGGGCACGCTGGGCAACAACCTGGACCAGGGCGCGGTCGTGCGCGATGCGCTGGCGATGCTGGCGCGCGATGAGCGCGGCATCCAGACCTATGCTTCCCCCACCGGCGAGGTTGGAGTATTTATCGAGACCTACCCACCGCCGCCGACCATGTTCATCGTCGGCGCGGTTCATATCGCTATCCCGCTGGTCACGTTCGCCAAGACGCTCGGTTTCCGGGTGGTGGTGATCGATGCGCGCGGCGTGTTCGCCACGCCCGAGCGCTTCGCCCACGCCGACGAGCTGATCCTGGCCTGGCCCGACGAGGTGCTCGCAGGCCGGCTCACCAGCAATAGCTACGTTGTGCTGCTGACCCACGATCCCAAGCTCGACGACCCGGCGCTGAAGATCGCCTTGCCCAGCCCGGCCCGCTATGTCGGCGCACTCGGCAGCCCCAGGACGCATGCGAAGCGCCTGGCGCGCCTGCGCGCCGAGGGCGTGCCCGAGGAGCAGCTCGCGCGCCTGCACGCCCCGATCGGCCTCAAGATCGGCGCCGCTACCCCCGAGGAGATCGCCGTCAGCATCATTGCCGAGGTCGTTGCCGCGCGGCACGGGATGACGGGGAAGACATGAGCGATGACCAACTTCGACCCGATTCCTGCACCTGGGCCGCTTTCAACGCCGCTTGACCCCGACGGCGGCTTGCTGTGCCTGTCGGTCTACTGGCGCCCAAACCCCGACGAACCAAACCCGGAGATGCCAGGCCAGAAGCTGAGCATGACCTCTTATATCCCCCTGCGGCCGCGCGCTGCATGCCTGTGTGGCCGTGGGAAGTCGTATGGTGCCTGCTGCCGCCGCAGGCGCTACTGGTACCCGATCTGCCCCAACCCCGGCCTGAAGGGCGATAGCCTGCTCGCCTGGCAATCGGCCACTTTTAGCAGTGTGGATGGGGCAGCGATCCGCGCGCGGCTGTTCGACGCGGTGCAGCTCCGTTGTGTGGAGGATAGCCCCACTCAATCGTGCCCGCGCGCTCCCGCTGGCAGGGTGGACCAGGGTAGGGAGGCGCGAGCGATGACCGTGTGGTGCCTGCTGCCCGCATCCCCTGCCCCGTTCCCAGGCTGGGAGCAGGAGGAGTGGGCGGGTGTGGCGGTGCACCGACATGCGCATATTTCTCCCCCGCCTGTCCTGCAAAGCAGGGCACGCGGGGAGAGGGCAGGGAGAAGGGGACCCCACGGTGGCATGTCATAGCGCCCCGTGTCAGCAGTAGCGGGGGATGTAGGATGGACTCCCCAACAGCGATCGCCGGCATCATCCTCGCCGCCGGCGCCTCCACGCGTATGGGCCGACCGAAGCAACTCCTCGACTGGGGCGGGCGCCCGCTGGTCCGCGCCGTCGCTGAGCATGCGCTGGCGGCGCAGCTCGATCAGGTGCTCGCGGTCGTTGGCAGCGCGGAGGGTGCAGTGGTGGCGGCGCTGGCCGGGCTGCCGCTGCGCATCGTCGCCAACCCGGCCTACGCCGAAGGCCAGAGCAGCTCGCTGCGGACCGGCATCGCTGCGCTCGGCCCCGAGGTTGCCGCGGCCCTCATCCTGCTCGGCGACCAGCCGTTCGTCACTCCGGCGATCATCGACCGAATCGTGGCAGCCTGGCGCACGATCGATGCGCCGATCGTCGCGCCGTTGTATCGAGGCCGGCGCGGCAACCCGGTGTTGTTCGCGCGCGCCCTCTTCCCCGAGCTGCTGGCGGTGGCCGGCGATCAGGGCGCGCGTGGCGTGGTTGCGGCCGATCCGGCGCGCGTGCACCTGGTACCGTTCGACGACCTACGCCCGCTGGCCGATATCGACACGCCCGAGGACTATGCGCGCCTGGCACCCGCATACGGCGCAGCAGAGGGGCGTTCAGCGCCCTGAATCGAGCACGGCGGATGCCATGCATCACAGATAATGAGATCCCGCGAGGTTCTCTATGTACCTGACCACCCTCCCCACCGAAGCAGCAGTCGGCCACCTCCTGCGCCACAACCTGACCGGGCCGAACGGCCGCAAAGTCTTCTCCAAAGGCCACCGCATCAGCGCGGACGATCTGCCACGCATGCGTGAGCTGGGCCTGAGCGCGGTGCGCGTGGCGGTGCTTGAGCCGGGCGATGTCCACGAGGACGAAGCGGCGCGCCGGCTGGCTGCAGCCGTCAGCGGCCCTGGGGTCGTCGCTACGGCCCCGGCGGCCAGCCGCGTGAACCTGCTGGCCACAGCCGATGGTGTGGTCGAGGTGAACGTCGAGGCGCTGCTGCAGATCAACGACATCGATGGCCTGACGGTCGCCACGCTGCCAGGCCACACGCTGGCCCGCGCTCGCAAGCGTGTGGCGACGATCAAGGTCATCCCGTTCGCGGTGCCGGAAGCAGCGCTGGCGCAGGCCGAGGCGATCGGCCGGGCGGCGGCAGCGGAATCCGGTGGCGTGGTGGCGCTGCGCCCCTTGCGTCGCTGCGCTGTGGGCGTGGTCCTGGTGGGCAGCCCAGCGGCGCGCGAGCGGGTCGAGCGTAGTCTCTACCCGGCGATCGAAGCGCGCGTGACCGGGCTTGGCTCCACGGTGCTGGCCACCCGCTACGTCGCGCCCGAGGAGCCGGCCGTCGCCGCCACGATCCGCGAGCTGCGGCAAGCCGGCGCCGACCTGCTGATCATCGCCGGCGAGACCTCGATCATGGACCGCGATGATGTCACGCCGCAGGGCATCCGGCTGGCCGGCGGGCGGATCGAGCACTACGGCGCGCCCGTCGAGCCGGGCAACCTCTTGTTGCTGGCCTACCTGGACGAGCCGGAGGGCGCGGTGCCCGTGCTCGGCGCGCCCGGCTGTGTGCGCTCACGCGATACCAACATCGTGGACCTGCTGCTCCCACGCTTGCTGGCAGGCGAGCGCATCGCGCGGCGCGATATCGTCGCGCTGGGGCACGGTGGCCTGCTCGAGTGACCTGGGACGGTTGGCCGCCGACCAGGACCTTCCGGGAAGCTTACACCCGGTGCGTATGATTCCAGCGCAGGACCAGGCCCGCCAGCAGCGCCAGCAGCGCCAGCACAAGCGGCAGGTTGTACTGTCCCGTGCCGCCGGTGCGCGGCAGCGTCGCCGGGAGCCCCACGATCGTCACCGTGGCGGTGCTGGTGTTGTTGCTGGGGTCATCGCCAGGCGTATCAGTGGTCAGCAGCGCGACGTTGTCAACCTGACCCGGCGTCGCATTAGCCCGGATCACCGTCGTGATCCGGATGATCACCTCCTGACCGGGCTCGACCGTCCCGATCACTGCGTGAACGGTCTGGCCGTTGACGGTGACAGTGCCTTGCGAGACCGTGGCGCCGGTGATCCCGAATACGCCAGGCACCTCGTCGTTGACCTCCACGTTGGTCGCCGGGAGGGGGGAGTCGTTGCGCACGATGATCGAAAAAACGACCGTGTCGCCTGGCCGGCCCGAGGGCGGCTCGGCCGTTTTGATCACCCGCGGGTCACCCGATGGGGCCGGCGAAGGCGTGGCCAAGGGCTCGGGGGTTGGCGAGGGCTCAGGACCTTCTCCGGGCGGTGGCGGGGGCGGTGTTGGGGTCGCTGGCGGCAGCCCGGGCGGCGTCGGTGTCTGGGTGGGTTCGATCGCGCCCGTCGGCGTCGGTGACGCTCCCTGAGTTGGCGTCGCGGTCGGAGGCTGGCCGGGCGTGGGGGTTGCGGTTGGCAGCGGCGGCGTGGCGGTTGGTGTCGGCACGACGGCGCCGCGCGCCGACCAGGCTGCAGGCGGGACGGCAGTGAGGCAGAGCAGCAGCAAGACACAACCGGCGGACCAACGTGCGATTCGTGGCATCGCGGGCTCCTTTATACTCAGGCGCATCCGTGAACCGGCAAGGCTCCTGCGTCGGTGGCAGAGGAGGTGGCGATTGCCGTCCGCTGGCCGGCTCCGCAGCTTCTGGCGCTGAGGGTGCACGGTGCGGGCGAGTCTGCGACACCCGTTGCAGACCCGCTCCGACACAATGGCCTATTGTACTACAGATCGGCGCAGCGTGCGCGGTCCCACTCCCCTTTCACGGCCGTGCCGGAGTGCCATCGGGCAGCCGTGCCACCGTCCATGCATCCAAAAAATCCTCGCACGGGTACTTTGCCGCCAGCGCCTCGTCGATATCGATGCCCAGGCCCGGCCGGTCGTTAGGGTACATGTATCCATCGCGTACCTCCGGGCAGCCGGGGAACACCTCGCGTAGCACGTCCGGAAAGTCATATCCCTCCTGGACACCAAAGTTCGGGCTGCTCACGTCCAGGTGCAGGTTGGCCGCATGCCCGACCGGCGAGACATCGCCGGGGCCGTGCCAGGCTGTGCGCACGCTATAGAGCTCGCAGAAGATTGCCATCTTGCGCGCCGGGGTGAGGCCGCCGATCGCGCTGATGTGCGCACGGGTGAAATCGATCAGCCCCTCGGCCACCAGCGGGATCCACTCGCGCTGATTTACAAATAACTCACCCATCGCGATCGGCGTGGAGGTCTGGCTGCGCAGGATGCGGAACCACTCGGTCTGCTCAGGTGCCAGCGGATCCTCCAGGAAGAAGAGCTGGTACGGCTCGAGCGCTTTGGCGAGCTGCACCGCCTGCATCGGCTGGAGCCGTTCGTGTACGTCGTGGAGCAGCTCGACCTCGAACCCAACCACGCTGCGCACATGCTCGAACAGCGCCGGGATGCTGCGCGCATAGCGCGCCGGATCGTAGTAGGCGCCGGGCTGCGCGCCAGCAGGCGAGCGGATAGGATGCCCGCGTCCTCCATAGCCGCCCAACTGGCAGCGAATGAACTGATACCCCTGCTCCTTGAACGCCAGGACCTTCTCGGCCACCTCCTGCGGCGTGGCGCCGTCGGCGTGCCGGTAGACCGCCGCCGCCTCGCGGCATTTGCCGCCGAAGAGTTCGTACAGCGGCATGCCCGCCAGCTTGCCCTTGATGTCCCACAGCGCCATATCGATCCCCGAGATCGCGTTGTTCAACACCGGCCCGTTGCGCCAGTAGGCGTTCACCATCGCGGTCTGCCACATGTCCTCGATGCGCTGGACCTCTTTGCCGATCAGAAAGGGCTTCAGATGCCGCTCGATCGCCGCGGCGACGGCATGGTGGCGTTGCGTGAACGTGGCACAGCCAAGGCCGTACAGCCCCGGCTCCGAGGTCTCGACTTTCACGACGACGAGCCGGATGCCCGCCGGCGCAGTCAGGATCGTTTTGACGTTCGCGATCGTTATGGGTGCCATGGTCCGCTCCTTATCGCATAGGGGGTACGTCCAGAGCCAATCATACCACAGGAGGAGTTGAAGGATAAAGATTCGCGTTCGGTTTTGCCAAAACCTCCCCCTGACCCCTACTTGTGCCATTGTTGACCAGCGTGGTACAATCGACATGCCGCGTGAAGAATATCTGTGGTTGGCGCGATCCTCAGCTCTATCCGCTGATCGTAGCGTGCAGGTGCCTCCGGTCACCGTATCGTGCAAGAGAGGAGCTGACCTATGACGATCGTCGCGCAAGTGTTGCAGGCCAAAGGGTACGACATCTGGTCCGTCACACCCGATACCTCGGTCTACGACGCGATCAAGATGATGGCCGACAAGGAGGTCGGGGCGCTGCTGGTGCTTGAAGACGAGAAGCTGGTCGGCATCATCTCGGAGCGGGACTACGCACGGAAGGTTATCCTCAAGGGCAAATCCTCCAAGGATACGCCGGTTCGCGAGATCATGACCTCGAAGGTGTATTATGTGCGCCCCGAGCAGACGATCGAGGAGTGCATGGCACTGATGACCGCCAGGCGCATCCGCCATCTGCCCGTGCTCGATGGCGACCGATTGATCGGTATCCTCTCAATCGGCGATGTGGTCAAAGCGGTGATCGCCGACCAGGAGTTCCTGATCCAGCAGCTCGAGCATTACATTACAAGTAGTTGATCGCTGCTTCTATGCTGATTATCGACGCCCATCTCGACCTGGCCTGGAACGCGCTGCAGTGGAACCGCGATCTGCTGTGCTCGGTCTACACGATCCGCACGCAGGAGGTGCGCGTAGCCGGGAAGGGCCGTGCCCAGGGCACCGTCGCTCTGCCGGAGCTGCGCCGCGGGCGGCTCGCGCTCTGTTTCGCCACGTTGCTGGCGCGCTCGACCGGCAACCCCATTCCGTACCTGGATTACCCCTCATACACTCAGTCCTACGGCGTCGCGCTCGGGCAACTGGCCTATTATCGGGCCCTGGAGCAGGCCGGCCATGTGCGTATCATCACTGATCGCGCGACGCTGGACCGGCACATGGCTGAATGGCAGGCCTGGGATGCCAGCGCCGAGCCGGCCGCAGCCTCGCCTCCGCTGGGCTTCGTTATCAGTATGGAAGGCGCCGACCCGATCGCCGATCCCGGGCAATTGCACGAATGGTGGCAGGCCGGCCTGCGCCTGCTGGGCCTCACACACTACGGGCCGGGGCGCTACGCCGGCGGGACGGGCACCGAGCTGGGGTTGACCGATCCCGGGGTCGCGTTGCTCGCCGAGATGGAGCGGTTGGGCATCCTGCTCGACCTGACCCATTGCTCGGATCAGGCGTTCTGGCAGGCGCTGGAGCGCTACCACGGGCCGGTGCTGGCCAGCCACAACAACTGCCGCGCGCTGGTACCCCACCAGCGCCAGTTCAGCGATGACCAGCTCCGGGCGATCATCGAGCGCGATGGAGTGATCGGCGCGGCGTTCGATGCCTGGATGCTCCAGCCGGGCTGGATCGTGGGCACCAGCACCAACGAGCACGTCACGATCGCCAGCGTCGTCGATCATATCGACCACATCTGTCAGCTGGCCGGCAACAGCCGCCATGTGGCGATCGGCAGCGACCTGGACGGCGGCTTTGGCCGCGAGCAATCGCCCTGCGACCTGGACACGATCGCCGATCTGCAGAAGCTACCCGGCCTGCTGGCCGAGCGCGGCTACAGCGAGGCTGACATCGCAGCGATCATGCACGGCAACTGGCTGCGCCTGCTGCGCCAGAGCTGGCAGCCCACTTGACCACCACGGCGCCCTTTGTTGCCCTCGCCGCGCCCATCGAAATGAGGAGTGGCCCGGGGCTACAGGCCCCACCGAGAACGCATGGAGGCCCAATGTACATCACCTTCTGTTCGGCAAGCTACGTCGCGCGCGCCGCGAACTATGCGTTGCACCCCTTCACGTGGGGCGAGGCAGAGCGCATCACCGTCGAGCGCACGACGGTCGAGGAGTTCGACGCGATCTGCCGTGATGTGGCCGCCGCTGGCTTTCGCTCGATCGAGATCTGGCGGGCGCACGCCTGGCCGGCCACGCTCGATGAATCCAGGGCCGCGGAGCTGCGACAGGTGCTGGTGCGCCATGGGCTGACGCCGGTCAGCTACGCGGGTGGCCTGGGCGGCAGCGACGCCGAGGCGATGATCCGCGCCGCGCGGCTGCTCGGGATCGGCCTGGTGAGCGGCGGGCTGCCGTCGGAGCGTGCCCCCGTGGTCGCGCAACTGGCCCGGCAGTACCAGGTCCGCATTGGGATCGAGAACCACCCCGAGCGCCATCCCGACGAGGTGATCGCCAAGATCGGTGCCGACGGCGATGTGCTCGGCGCCTGCATTGATACCGGCTGGTGGCTCACCCAGGGCTACGACCCGGCCGCGGCGGTGCGCGCGCTGGGGCCGTATCTGTTCCACGTCCACCTCAAGGATATCCGCGAGGCCGGCAAGCACGATACCGTCGCGCTCGGCGATGGGTTGCTGGACGTCGCCGCGGTCATCGCTGCGCTGCGCGAGGTGGGCTACACCGGATCGCTGAGCATCGAGCACGAGCCGGAGGACCACGATCCTACCCCCAAGCTCGTGCGCAGCCGCGAGCTGGTGGAGCGGCTGCTGCGGGAGCAGGCATGAACCATCAGGGCACAAAAGGCACACAGGCGAACGCTTATGGTTCCAGCCTGATGCCCTTTGTGCCTTTGTAGTTTTTGTCGACTGCCGTCACGATCGCGCGATGCAGCGCCACTCGAAAGGGTATGATGCTGCGGTGCTCGCGGCCGTAGTAGACATCGTTGGTCAGGCAGGCCACCACCAACTCGCGCTGCGGATCCACCCAGAGCGAGGTGCCGGTGAAGCCGGTGTGCCCGAACGCATCTTGGCTGAATGGATAGCCGGACATCTCGGGATCGGGCGACCAGAGCACCCAGCCGATCCCACGCCGGAGCACGCCGTCCTGCGCCTGCAAGCGAGTCATCTCGGCGACGCTGGCAGGCTGCAGCAGCGGGCGCCCTGCGTCCAGGAATAGCTGCCCGAACAAGGCCACCTCGGCCGCGGTCGAGAAGATCCCGGCGTGGCCAGCGATTCCACCCAGGCTGGCGGCGTTCTCGTCGTGGACCTCGCCGAGAATGCGGCGCCGGCGCCAGGCACACTGCTCGGTTGGCGCGATATTGCTGAGATCGACGCCAGGAGTATCGATCGGACGATAGCAGGTCTGCTGCATCCCCAGCGGATCGGTGACGCGTTCCCGCACGACCCGATCGAGCCCCATGCCCGTCAGCCGCTCCAGCGCCACGCCGATCAGGATCATCCCCAGGTCGCTATAGACGACCCGCGCGCCGGTCGGGTAGGCGAAATGCGTGCCGATGGCCATCCGCAGCGCGAGCAACGGATCGCCCTGCTGATACAGCGGGCGCCAGGCCGGCAGGCCCGAGGTATGCGTCAGCAGGTGTCGAAAGGTCACCTGGCGCGCATCCACGTGTTCCTGGCCAGGCGGCGCCGGCACAACCTCGACAAACGCTCCGGGATGGAGCGGATCCTCGTATGGGTGGATCGGGCGCAGGCCGCTGAACTCCGGCACGACCGTGCAGACCGGCTGATCGAGCGCGACGATGCCTGCTTCCACCAGTGTCATGAAGGCTATGGCGACGAACAGCTTGCTAAGCGATGCGAGGTCGAACAGGGTGTCGCCCCGCGTCGGCCACTGCCGCGTCTCGGGGTCCAGCCAGCCAAAGGCGCGCGAGAAGACGATCTCGTCGCGGAGGCGTACTTCTACCTGCGCCGCCGGAAAGACGCGCCCCACGGCATCGGCAATCGTGGCTTCCACCAGCGAGAAATCGACTGCCATCTGTGGCCTCCAACAACCACATCTATGCTCTCATAGGACACCAAACCGTGTCATCCCTTCGCTGTCCCTTCGCCTCGCCCAGGGCAGGGCTCACGGTCCTTCGGACTGCACCCCCTGGCCCGAGCCAGGACGAGGGCTCAGGAGGGCTCAGGGCTGAGTGCAGCGAAGCATCCCATCCTGCTGCGGAAAAGGCTCTTCATGGGTATCCTTCGCAAAGTGAAGGGCTCAGCATGACACCTGTTAACCCTTCACCGTTCATTCCTCACAACCTGCTTGATTATGCATTATAATGGGGGCCTCGCATTCGCATATCAGCAATCGGTTCGACAACAGCCGCCTGTGCCCACAACGATGCTGCATCACCTGCTCAGTCCCTACCCAACCCAACCATGACACCCGCCACCGACCACCTGACACCCGCCACCGACCACCTGACACCCGCCACCCACCACCTGACACCCGCCACCCATCACCCACCACCTGACATACTCTAGAGAGGTCACCGATGAACAATCTAACACTCCTCCCGCATCCACGCTCCCTCACGCCCACCGAAGGCCAGCACACGCTCACGTCGGGCCGCCGTATCGTCCTGCAAAGCGCCGAACCTGCCGCGCTACTGTTCAGCGCCCAGCGCCTGCAGGCCGCGCTACGCGAGCACGCCGGCGTCGATTGGGAACTCTCCGCCACCATGGCCGGCCCGGCCAGCGAGATCGGGGCGATCCTCCGCCTGGCCCCCGAACGCGTCGCGCATGCGCAGGGCTACACACTGGCGATCACTCCGGAACTGATCCTGGCCGAGGCACACGCGCCGGTCGGCATCTTCTACGCCATCTGTACACTGCTCCAGGTGCTCGCGCAGGCCGGGGCACAGCTGCCCTGCCTGCAGATCGCCGACTGGCCCGATTTCGCCGCTCGCGGCGTGATGCTGGACGTGAGCCGCGACAAGGTGCCGACCATGGAGACGCTGCTCGGATTGGTCGATCTGCTGGCCGGCTGGAAGATCAATCAGCTCCAGCTCTACACCGAGCATACCTTCGCCTACCGCAATCACCCGCTGGTCTGGGCCGATGCCTCGCCGTTCACCGGCCAGGAGATCCTCGAGCTGGACGCCTATTGCCGGCAGCGCTTCATCGAACTGGTGCCCAACCAGAACTCGTTCGGCCATATGCACCGCTGGCTGATCCACGAGCGCTATGCCCCCCTGGCCGAGCTCCACGGCAACTTCACCACGCCGTGGGGCACAATGGAAGGGCCGTTCAGCCTGTGCCCGATCGATCCCGGCAGTCTGGAGTTGGTCCGCAGCCTGTACGACGAACTGCTGCCCCATTTCTCCAGCCGGATGTTCAACGTCGGCTGCGACGAGACCTTCGATGTTGGCCAGGGGCGCAGCAAGGAGGCGTGCGAGCGCTACGGCACCGGGCGAGTTTACCTGGATTTTCTCTTGCAGATCTACACCGAAGTAAAGGCCCGTGGCCGCACCATGCAGTTCTGGGGCGATATCATCATCCAGCATCCCGAGCTTATCCCTGCGCTGCCCAGGGATGTCATTGCGCTGGAATGGGGCTACGAGGCCGACCACCCCTTCGGCAGCCGCGCCCCTCAGTATGCGGCCTCCGGCCTGCCGTTCTATGTCTGCCCCGGCACCTCGGCGTGGTGCAGCCTGGCCGGACGCACCGACAACGCGATCGGCAACCTGCGCAACGCCGCCGAGAACGGCCTGCACCACGGTGCCACCGGCTATCTGATCACCGATTGGGGCGACCGCGGCCACTGGCAGGTGCTGCCAGTCAGCTACCTGGGCTTTGCGGTCGGCGCGGCATGCTCCTGGGCGCTCGCCGCCAACCGCGCCATGGACGTGCCGCGCGCCGTGAGCGTGCACGCGTTTCGCGACCCGACGGGCGCGATGGGCCAGGTGGCCTACGAGCTGGGGAACGTGTGTCGCATTACCAACCTTGAGATCCCTAATGGATCGCTGCTCTTCTGGATGCTCCAACTGTCGTTCGACCAGTTGAACGCCTACGGGCGGTTGTCGCTCGCGCCCACTAATCCGAACCGCCCCACGCCGGCTACGTTCAATGCGACGATCGCAGCGATCGACCGCGCCATGGCGCCCTTGCAAAGCGCCAGGATGCAGCGACCCGATGCCCAACTGATCGTAGAGGAGTACCAGAACACCGCCCGGCTGATGCGCCACGCTTGCCGGCGCGCGATCCTTGCGCTTGACCCGGGCCAGACGAGAGCCGACCAGCTACGGCGCGAGCTCGACGCTGATATGCAGCAGATCATCGCGGAGTACCGGCGACTGTGGCTGGCCCGCAACCGACCGGGCGGCCTGACCGATAGCGTCGCCCGCCTGGAGAAGGCGCGCACAGATTATCAGGCGGGCTGAATGGCTAGCTCGCTTTTCGACGCCGGACGATGGGTGATATCGCCTCACGTCTTGAAAAAGGGGAACAATCGATCACGATTGGCCTCGGTCAGCGGCGCACCGTATTCGCACCCTTCGAACGCCTCGGCGTACTGGACGCGGCGCCCGACCGCTTCGCCATAGAGCGCGATCAGCTTGTCGCGGAAGCGGTCGGCGTCGCGGCGCAGGCGCGCGTCCATCCGCTGGCGCAACCACTCCCGGCGCGTTCCCGGCTCCGTCGGCACCTCGTCGGCGTAGCCGCCGTTGTAGGGCAGCCATTCGTAGACCTGCGATGTGTGGCAGTGCAGCATGTCCACTTTCTGCTCCACCACCTCGTCGATCGCCACCACCACGTCGGGCGTGAACGGATAGGGCTTCTGGAACGTGTCGCTGACGTACACGATCACCGGGTTGGCGGGCAGATGATCGCTGAAGGCGCAGATGTTGGGCACCGTGACCATGTAGGCCGCGTCCTGGATGAGCTGGGAAGTGTAGCGATGGTCGGGGTGATAATCGTTAGGGCGTGGGACCATGATCAGGTCGGGCCGGAACGAGCGGATCAACGCGATGATCTGGCGCCGATTCTCCAACGTCGGCAACAATTCGCCGTCGTGATTGTCCAATACCTCGTAGCGAATACCGATGACCGCGCCTGCGGCGGCGGCCTCGGCGCGCCGCCGCTGCGCCAGCCGTGCCCCGCCCATCTGATGGTGCCCGGCGTCGCCGTTGGTCACCGAAACGAACATGACCTCGTGACCGCGCTGAGCGTAGAGCGCAGCCACGCCGCCGGCCGTGAAGTCGCAATCGTCGGGGTGCGCGCCGAACACAAGCACGCGCAATCGTTCGTCTGCCATGGGTTTGCTCCTCGTTGCTCCGATCCATCACGGGGCCTATTGTACCGCAGCCGCCGGCCGCCGGACTCGTGCCCCCCTCTCCCACGCGTGGGGCACAGTGGGGGAAATAAAGATCTACGCCGCCCTGCTCGCCAGGCACCCAACCTTGACAACAATACACTCAAGTTCGTATAATGGGAACGCTACACGACCACCAACCAGCGCTCCGTGGCGCCTCAACGCGCCAGCCGCGACGCGGCTGACCTTCGTGCCGGCGCCCAGACGTGAGCTGAGGAGCCAGGCACCCTATGAGCTACCAGGACTACTACACGATCCTCGGGGTCGACCGCAACGCCAGCGAGGCGGAGATCAAGCGCGCTTACCGCAAGCTGGCGCGCCAATATCATCCCGACATCAACCCGGGTAATAAAGAGGCCGAGGCCAAGTTTAAAGCGATCAACGAGGCCTACGAGGTCTTATCCGACAAGGAGAAGCGCGCGAAGTACGACCGCTTCGGCCGCGACTGGCAACGCTACCAACAGGGCGGCGCCGGCGGTTTCGATTGGGGTACCTATGGCGGAAGTCCTTTCGGCAGCGGCGCCGACTTCTCCGATTTCTTCGAGACGTTGTTCGGCGGTGGGCGGCGCACCGGTAGCCAAAGCACCTTCCGCATGGACGGGCAGGACGTCGATCAACAGGTCGAGATCACGCTCGAGGAGGCCTTCAACGGCACCCAGCGCACCCTGCAGTTCCACGCGCCCAACGGCCAGCCGCGCAATATCACCGTGAAGATCCCGCCTGGGGTGGATACCGGCTCGCGCATCCGTGTGGCCGGCGAGGGCGCGCCGGGGATCGGCGGCGGCCGGCGCGGCGATTTGTATCTGGTCGTCAAGGTCCTTCCCCACAGCCGCTTCGAACGCCGTGGCGATGATCTTTATGTCAAGGCGCCGACCGACCTGTATACGATGCTGCTCGGCGGCGAGACGCGGGTGCCGGTGATGGGCGGCAAGACAGTGGCGCTGAATGTGCCGCCGGGCACCCCCAACGGGCGCACGTTTCGCCTGAGCGGCCAGGGCATGCCGCGGTTGCGCGCCCCCACCACGCGCGGCGACCTGTATGTGACGCTGGAGGCGTTGCTGCCCACCAACCTCTCGCCGCGCGAGCGCGCGCTGGTCGAGGAGCTGCGTGGGTTGCGCAAAGCATAAGATGTGAGCGCCTATCGAAGAGATGAGCGAGCGCTACTACACCATCAAAGTGGCGGCGGAGCTGTGCGGGTTGCACGAGCAGAGCTTGCGCATGTACGAGCGCCGGGGCCTGATCACACCCCGGCGGAGCCCCGGCAACATTCGGCGCTTCAGCGACGCCGATATCGAGCGCATCCGATTTATCAAGCGGCTGGTCGACGAATTGGGCGTCAACCTCGCCGGCGTCGAGGTGATCCTGCATCTACGCCAGCAACTCCTCGCTGCTCAGCAAGAGTTGGCGGTGCTGCGGCGCGCGCACGAGATCCACCTGCAGGAGCCGCCAGCCCGGCGCTGAGCTGCGTTCCTATCCCCTAGGTCCCACTCGATGAGGCGTTGGGGCTCGGTAGTCGAAGGCATCCGGTTCATCGTTCGTCGTTCTGCTTGTGGAGTAATCAATGCTACGCTACCCACTGACCCACCCGGAGATCCTGGCCGCGCTGGGACAGGCCGGGCACGGTTCGCAGGTACTGATCGCCGACGGCAATTATCCGTTCGTTACTGGGAGCTATCGCGACGCGCGGCGCGTTTACTTGAACCTGGCCCCCGGTATCCCGCTTGTGACGGATGTGCTCCGGGTGTTGCTCGATGCGATACCTGTGGAGCTGGCACGCGTTATGCTGCCGGACAGCGGCGAGGAGCCGCCGATCTTCGATGAATTTCGCGCGCTGTTGCCAGCCGGCCTGGAGTTGTATGGCCTCTCGCGCCACGACTTTTATGCCGCTGCGCGCAGCCCCGATCTGGCGCTGGCGATCGCGACCGGCGAGCAGCGCCTGTACGCTAACATCTTGCTGACGATCGGTGTCGTGCCGCCACCACGGACTTAGCGCCAATATTTTCCCAGTTGTCGTAGATCGCATCTTCCTCTACACCTGAACACCCCCACCGCCCGGCGGCAGAACACCGCGGGCCCCTGTGCGGCTTGGGTCCAGGTGAAAAAGTAAATGCCCATCAGGCTCCCGGCTGACCCGACCGGCGTTCCGCGGGGCCCTGGCGCCGGCGGGCACACGCCCCGTCGCTCCCGGGACCGCGCCCATGCCAGCAGGCGCGTGCAGGCCACCCCGGTGGACTTGGCGACGATAGCCGGAACCTTCAGGCTCCCGGCTGACCGCAGAGCTCATGCCAATAATGCTATAAAGTGTAATCCAAAGTCATCGATTGGTCAGTTCGCGATACACCGCGCGCGCCCGGGTATAGATGTGCTCCCAGGTCAGCGTGCGCAACACCCTGGCGCGCCCGGCAGCGCCGAGCCGCCGCGCTAGCGCGCGGTCGCCAAGCAACCGCCCGATCGCCGCCGCCAGCGCCGGCACGTCGCCGAACCGCACCAGCAGCCCATCGACCCCCTCTTCAATTACGTCGGGGACGCCGCCCGCCCGCGCGCCGATCACCGGTAGCCCATAGCACCACGCTTCCAGGTAGACGATCCCGAACGAGTCGGTGCGCGAAGGCAGCGCGAACACATCGGCTGCCGCCAGTGCGTCGCGCTTGACTGCCTCGGGCGCATAGGGAAGCACACGGATGCGGCGGCGAATATCTTCTGGCAGCCCTTCGTGAAACCGGGTGAAGTGTGCCAGCGGCGCCCCGATCAACGCCAGCGTCGCCGCGCTGCCCGCTGCCCAGAGTTGCCGCATGGCCTCGACCAGGTGGATCGTGCCTTTGTCGTGGGCCATCGCGCCGATCGCCAGCACCAACGGCCCGTCGACCTGCTGGGTGGCGCGGAAGCGCGCCGCGTCGCCGCCAAGCACCTCTTCTGGCGTCACCCCCACACCGACCTGGCGGATCCGCTCGCGCGCGACGCCGCGCGCCGCCAGGTAGTCGCTCTCCAGCCGGGTCATCGTGATCACCCGGTCGCTGCGCCGGAGCAGGTCGATCTGATGGCGCATGCTGTAGTAGCGCAGGATCGTGCGGTCGCCCGGTTCGCCCAGGTGGACGAACGGCGTGCAGATGAATGGGATGCCGTGCTGCCGCGCGAAGTCGAACGCCGGCAGGATCGCGAAGTCGAGCGTGATGTTGGCAGCGTGGATTAGGGCGACCTGCCCATCGCTGAGCTGGGCCTGCAGCGTAGGCCCTAAGCCGGGCAGCCGCGGGGTTAGCAGCGCCAGCCGGCGCAGCAAAGGTGTCGTGCCGGGCACGCGCCCGAGCTCGAGCATGAGCCGGCGCACGATCGGGTAGACCAGCGCTGGCCCGGGCAACCGCCGTACTGGCAGGCGCACGATCCGAACGCCGTGGTGCGTCTCCGTGGGCTGCTCGATCCGGCGCCTGCCGGGAGCCCAGAGATGCTCCAGATCGTAGGCGTCGGTCGCGATCACGGTGACGCAGTGGCCCTCGCGCACCAGCCGCTCGCCAAGCTCAGCGAAATAGCGCGCCGCACCGCTTGCCACCGGGTGATAGAGTTGCACGATATGGAGGATATTCATCAGATCAGTGATTGTACGCCGGCCATCCTGGATGCGTCAAGCCGTCTGCCTACCGCCCGGCCTGCCCAACCGCCGGCCAACGTCTCAGCCAGCTATCAGCTGCCCCCGCCTTGCTTTTTCGCTCCCGCATGGTAGAATGCGACCCGTCGATCGGCTTCTATTGAACTTGATCGTGTTCTACGCTGTATGGCCTATTCCTACGACCGGAACGACCCGCACGCTCGCCGCGCGCACCACGGGCGCCATGAGCTGCGCCGGCGGCTCCCGCCCGGCATGCTGCGCGGTCGGCAGCCGGCAGTACGGTCGCGTACGGTAAGCGTCGCGACCCGGCTGCTCTTCGGCCTGGTGCTGTGCATCGGATTGCTGATCCTGGGCGGCGCCGGCGCAGCCTACAGCGCCTACGCCCAACTGGCCGACTCGCTCAAGCCGCGCCTCGAGAAACTCCAGAACCCCCAAAGCTTCCAAACCACCCGCATCTACGACCGCAACAACGTCCTGCTCTACGAGTTCTTCGGCGCCGGCAAGCGCACCCGCGTCCCGCTCGATCAGATCTCGACCAACCTGATCAGCGCGACGATCGCGATCGAAGATAAGACCTTCTTCCAGAACCAGGGGGTGGACTACGAGGGCATCCTCAAGGCATTGTACCGCAGCCTCGAGGCCGGCGAGGAGACGGGCGGCGCCTCGACGATCACCCAGCAACTGATCAAGCGCGTGGTGCTCACCGACGAGGAGCGCGCCTACGAGAACCGCTACCGCCGCAAGCTGACCGAGATTATCCTGGCGCGCGAGCTGACGCAGCAGTACAGCAAAAAGGAGATCCTCGAGCTATACTTGAACGAGATCTATTATGGCAACCTGGCCTACGGGATCGAGGCCGCAGCAGATGTCTATTTCGACAAGCACGCCAAAGACTTGACCCTCGCCGAGGCCGCGTTGCTGGCCGGGCTGCCCCAGCTCCCCAGCTACTACGACCCGATCAACTACCTGGAAGGGAACGTCCTCAAAGGCATCCGCGTCGGCTCAGGCTGGCTCGACCCGAGCTACGAGCTGCCCCAGGATACGCCACCGCCCAAGTGGCGCCAGATCGCCGTGCTGCGCCAGATGGTCGACGAGGGCTATGTGACCGAGGCCGAGGCACGGCGCACGATCGCTCAGGACCTGCACTTCGCCAGCCAGGAGGTGCCGCTGAACGCGCCGCACTTCGTGTTCTATGTGCGTAAGCTTCTCGAAGAAGATCCCGAGTTCGGGCAGCAGTTCGCCAACCAGGGCCTGTCGATCTATACCACGCTCGACCTGAACCTGCAGCGCATGGTCCAGCAGAAGGCGGCTGAGCGGATCCAGGAGCTTGAAGAACGCAACATCCACAACGCTGCCGTGGTCGTCATGCAACCGAACACCGGCGAGATCCTGGCCATGGTCGGCAGTATCGACTACAACAAAAGCATCCCGACCAAGACTCCCGGTGAGACCGGTAATGTGCTCGATGGGCAGGTCAACGTCGCAACCCGCGAACGCCAGCCCGGCTCGGCGCTCAAGCCGTTCACCTACCTCTCGGCGATGGAAAGCGGGATGACCCCCGGCTCGGTGATCTGGGATGTGCCGACCGAGTTTCCACCCTTCGGCCCGCGGTCGTATAAGCCCGAGAACTACAATGGGCGCTGGAATGGCCCGCTGCGCATCCGGACCGCGCTCGCCAACTCGCTGAACATGCCGGCTGTCAAGGCGCTCAAGTTCGCCGGCATCGGGCATACCCTCGATCTGCTGCATCGCGCCGGGATCACCGGCCTCCAACATAGCCCCGACTATTATGGCCTCGCCCTGACCCTCGGCGGCGGCGAGGTCACGCCGCTCGATCTGACCACCGCCTACAACACGCTGGCGAGCGGCGGGCGCTATTATCCGCCGGTCGCGATCCTGAAAATCGTCGACAGCAACGGCAGGGTGATCCGCGAGTTCAAGCCGCCAGCGCCGATCGATCAGCCAGGCCCCTTCGATCCGGCCAAGGTGGCAATTCCGCCGCGGCCTGGCGAACAGGTGCTCAACCCTGACCATGTCGCGATCATCACCAACATCTTGAGTGACGACCAGGCGCGCCGGCCGGTGTGGGGCCTGAACAGCAAGCTCAAGCTCTCGCGCCCCGCTGCGGTGAAGACCGGAACGACCAACGATTGGCGCGATGCCTGGGCGGTCGGCTTTACGCCCTATGTGACCGTCGGGGTGTGGACCGGCAATAACAACAACGAGGTGACCGCTAAGGTCGAGAGCCTGACCGGGGGCGGCGTGATCTGGCATAACATCATGGAGGAGTTGTTTAAGCCCGAGTGGGAGCCGTTGCTGGCCGCGCCGTTCCCCGATCACAAGCTCCCGATCGACTTCACACTGCCGCCCGAGATCGTGCGCAGGCCGATCTGCGAGCTTCCTGGGCCATTCGGCGGCTACAGCGAGGAGCTGTTCTCGCCCGACATGCTCAAGCGCGCGCCAGCGCCAACCGATGATGAGGCACGTGCCACCAGCGTCGAGGCGCAGATGCGCAGCCTCGATGGGTGTGAAGTCTACCGCGAAGCGACGGTGGTGGCGCTCGGCGCACAGCCCGTCGCAGATGGGAACGGTAGTGAGGAGCGGTACTGTATCCCTGCCGAGGGGATGGCCATCCCCAACGACCTCCTGCAGACCGTCACGATCTGGAATGTCCCGACCCCTAACCCCGACGAAGAGCGGGTCGAGTATCGCTGGGAGGGGTCGAATGGCCTGATCGCCGATCGGATCCCCCCCTGTAGCGAGGAGATGATCGCGGCGATCGCGCCACCCGGCGCGGTGCGCATGCCCGACCTGCGCGGGTTCGGCGAGAACCAGGCCAAGGAGCGGCTTGCAGCGCTCGGCATCACCAATGTGTACGTCGATTATCAAACCCGTGAGCGCATCCCCGATGTCTACGACCAGTTCGGCCCCTACGTCGTCCTGAGCACGCTGCCCGCGGCCGGCGAGTGGGTCCCGCCTGGCACTACCGTGGTGCTCGGTATCCGGGCTCCCGATCCTGCGCCGGCCCCACCGCCGCCCGAGCCGCCCCCCCCCGAGCCATCACCACCGCCCGAGCATCAGTCATCCGAGCCGCCACCTCCCGCGCCCGCGGATGGCTGATCCCGTGGCGCTCGAGGCGTTCCACGCACAGCTCAAAGGTGCATCTGCCAGGTTCCTATCCGGATACCATCCCTTCGCGATGTTCAGGATAGGTCTGAGCCCTTCGCTTCCCCCACGCATTGCTCGGGGCAAGGCTCAGGCCTCGCTTCGCGCCGCGGCTGCGGCCGGTTCCCGAGCCAGGCGCGGGATGGCCGCAGCGCGAGGCATCCTGCCCCGCGCCGAGGCGCGCGAACCGGGTCTCCGGCCCCGCAAGGATACCCGCCGCGCAGAATCGCGGCATGCACCACATGAACAATGGCCTTGATCGCTTGCTGAATCCTACCCCCTTGTCCCCCCTTCGCTCCTTTACGAGGAAGCTTCCAATGCGGTAGGCTCGCCCGCGCCAGCGGGCTTCCTACCATGGAGCCGAGGGCTTGAGCCCGACGGCCAGCCAGATTGGGTATGACATAGCCACGAATGTGCCAGATTCACCACTCACCCCTCGCCTAGTATCGGCGATCCGGCGATAGCGGGCGTCGCCTTTCCTGACCTCGCCCGGATCGGTGCCCCATAGCGCCATGGCCCTCCGCCAGGGGGCTTGACTTTTTCTTTGGAATCGATTACAATTGCACCTGTAATCGATTCCAAATCGGACGAGTCTGTCTGTGGCCAACGCAACGATCAAAGATGTCGCCGAACGCGCCGGGGTCTCTGTGGCGACGGCCAGCCGCGCGCTGACCGGGCACCCCAACGTCAGTGCGCGGGCGCGAGAGCGGGTTCACGCCGCAGCGGCTGCGCTGGGCTACCAGCCGGACCCGATCGCCCGTTCGTTGCGTCGCCGGCGGACCAACCTGATCGGGCTGGTGGTTTCGACGATCGAGAATGTGTTTTTCACCGAGGTGGCGCGTGCCGCCGAACAGGCCGCCCATCGTCACGGCTACAACCTGATCGTCTGCAACACCGAAGAGGACCCGGCGCAAGAAAAGATCTATCTCTCGCTCCTTGATCGCCAGCTGGTCACGGGGATCATCCTGGCCCCGGCCCCGGGCACTGGCGAACACTTGCAACCGTTCATCGCCAACAACCTACCGATCGTCCTGATCAACCGGCGCCTGGCGCAACGGGCGATTCCGGCGATCACCTGCGACGACGCCGAGGCCAGCCGCCACTGCGTCAGCCTGCTGATCGCCGAGGGGCGCCGGCGCATCGCGGCGATCACCGGGCTGGCGGGTATCTCCACCACCCAGGAGCGCCTCGAAGGGTACCGGCAGGCGCTGCGCGATGCCGGGCTGCCCCTCGATCCATCGCTGGAGCTATCGGGCGGTGCCACGCTCGCGGGCGGCTATCGCGCAATGCGCGACTTGCTCCAACGTGCTGACCGGCCCGACGCCGTATTTGTCTTCAACAATCTCATGACCCAGGGCGCCGTCATGGCGACGCAGGATCTGGGCCTGCGCTGGCCCGACGATATCGACATCGCCGGGTTCGGTGCATTCCCGGCCTCCCGCCTCTACCGGCCACCGCTGACGCTCATCGCCCAGCCGACCCACGCCATGGGTGAGCAGGCCGTGGAGATGCTTCTCGCCCAGGTGGAGGGCCACGGCGATGCCCTGACCGATGTCATACTACCAAACCGGGTCCTGCCGCGCACCCACTGGGATCGTCCGGACGTCGGCGAGCGGTGATGCGCTGGTCAGGCCTGATCGATTGGCCGAAGATAGCAAAGGGAAATTGAGTATGCTCGTGCTCCTGCTCGTGTTCCGCCAGCGCCCGCCGCCGCCCATTTCATAACCGTCGGGCCCACTCACATTCCATTTTCCGCTCGTACCACACGTTACGCACACCCGTCGCGTGGCAGAGCATCTTTGCCCTGTCACTAAGGAGGTATGGCTTTGTGTTGCTTTGAGCAGGCACCTCGTTCGTCCGTTTCTCTGTTTGCCGCACTCCAGCGGTGCGCCGCTTGAGCAAGCCGGGCAGGGATCATCAGCCTGGGCTCCCACCAAACTCCACCGGCCTGCTCTTCCGGCGCCCGCGCGAGCCACCAGCGAAGGAGCGCATCGATGCCCCATACCGATACCAGCCAGGGAGTCGACCCGTTCGAAATTCGGAAGTTGTACAAATACCTGCGCGTTGTCGATGTCGCCGATGCGATGGACGGCATCGGCTATTTCAACATCGGCCTGGTCGATCGCGAGATCCGCCCGCTCTGGAACGGGATGAAGTTCTGGGGGGTCGCGCTGACCATCCGCTGCGTCCCGGCCAATCGCCCGATGTGGAAACTCAACACGACCGAGGAGATCGTCAAGGCCCACGGGATCTGGTTCAAACACGTTCCCCACCAAAATATCACCGAGCTTATCCGGCCCGGGCATGTCGTTGTCACCGACACCGGGAGCGCTGGCGAGGTCGGGTTCTGGGGCTCGGAGAACTCGCTCGGTGCCATCCGCGCCGGTGCGGTCGGGATCATCACCAACGGCTATTGCCGCGACACCGGCGAGGTCGAGCTCCAAAAGACGCCGATCTGCGCGCGCGGACGTGGGCGCACGATCATCCCCGGCCGCATCCAGGTGGTCGAGGTGCAAACGCCGATCGGGATCGGCGGCGCACAGGTGCGCCCCGGCGACATCGTCGGCTGCGATGCCGATGGGATCATCGTGGTGCCGATCGAAGTCGCGCCGGAGGTCGCCATCCACGCGCGCGCCGTGTTGCTCGCCGATATGCGTGCGCGCCGCAGGCGCTACGAGAGCCTGGGGATGCCGCTGGACGAGACCGTCGATTACGAGCAGGTCGAGGCCTACTACCGGCAGTTCGCATGACCGGGCCGGACACGATGCATCCGCAAGTCGAAGGAGAAGATGACGATGAGCGCAGATCAGACCAGCCCGGTGCTTTCGCGCCGGCATATGCTCCGGATGATGGCCCGCGGGGTCGCCGCGGCCGGGCTGGGGGCCCTCGCCGCTGCCTGCGGCGGCACACCTGGTACGCCCCAGGGCGCGGCGCAAGGCACCGCTCAGGCGCCCGCCCAGACCTCCGGGACCACGACGCTGCAGTTCATCACGCCCGCCGCGCTCGGCAAAGAGCGCGACCTCTACCAGTCCTTCATCGATGGCTTCCAGCAGGAAAATCCGAACATCAAGGTCAACGTCAGCTTCGAGGCCTGGAACGACTACATGACCAAGCTGCCGACCATCCTGGCCAGCGGCACCGTGCCCGACGTCATCCACCAGCACATGAGCATCGTTCAGGACTACGGCGCGCGCGGTGCGCTGCTCGATCTGACCCCCTTCATGCAGCGCGATAGTGTCTCGCCCGACGATTACATCCCGGCCTTGTTTGAAGCCTTTAGCAATGACGGCAAGACCTACGCGATCCCCAAGGATAGCGCAGCCTGGGGCATCTACTACAACAAGGCCATGTTCGATGCGGCCGGCATTCCATACCCCAAAGACGATTGGACGCTGGACGACTTCCGCACCTATGCGATCGAACTGACGCGCGACCAGAACGGCAACCCGGCCTCCAGCCCCAACTTCGATCCCAACAACATCAAGCAGTGGGGCTTTGTCTGGCTGGAGCCGACTCCAACCACCAGCGAAGTAACGCGCGGCTTCGTTAAGGCCTTCGGCGGCGACTGGTACAACCAGGATTATACCGAGACCCTGATCACCGATCCGAAGGTTCAGGCCTACTTCCAGCTCATGGCCGACTTGCGCTGCAAGCTCCACGCGACCCCAACCGCGGCGCAAGCTACAGGGCAGGGGGATCCGTTCCGCACCGGCCTGGTGGCGATGGCGCATAGCTTCCACGTGATGGACTTCTTCGCGCGTGAGGAGAAGGTCCAGTTCCCCTACGACGTTACCTTCCTGCCTGCCGGGCCGGGCGGCCAGTACGTCCCGGTTGGTGCCAGTGGTTGGGCCATCCCGGCCAAGGCCACCAACCCAGACGCTTCGTGGCAGCTTGTGCGCTACCTGACCAGCAAAACGATCCAGACAACCATTGGCCAGCAAAAGCGCTGGGGGGTTTCGCAAAAGGAGTCGATCGATGCGATCGTGCCGGACAATGCCATCTCCGGCTTCAAGAAAGTCCACGTCGACCCACTGCAAGGCAACAGCGACCGCACGGTGATCTCGTTCAAGTTCCCGGCCAGGCAATCCCAGATCCGCGAGGCCTACACCAGCGAGTTCGATGCGGTCTGGAACTGCACCAGCGACGATATCGCCGGCGCGTCCGCACGCGTCAAGCAACAGGTCGATCAACTGCTGCAAAGCTAACCCGCCCGAGGCTACGTAGCCCAGCGGTTGGGTCGGATGCGCAAGGCCGACGATAGCGGGCACCAGGCATGACTACCGGGCAGGAGGCGAGACGCGAGCTACCAGACGTGAGCCTGGGGCCGCGCGTCTTGCCTCCGCTCCTGAAGTCCACGGTCTGTCGGTTCTTGTTCGAGCAGTGGAAAGGAAAGATCGATGGCCATGCGTCTACAGTGGGTTCGTTCGCGTCCCACGCCACTCCAGCTGCGTGAGGCGCTGGACGGCTATCTGTTTATCGCGCCCTGGGTGATCGGGTTCGTGCTGTTTGTGGCTGGTCCGATGCTCGGCTCGATCGCGCTCGCGCTGATGCGTTGGGACCTGATCGGCCCCCCACAATGGGTCGGGCTGGCGAACATACGGTCGCTGTTCACCAACCGACTGGTGGGCCTCTCGCTCTGGAATACCGCATTCTACACGTTTCTGAGCGTCCCCCTCACGCTGGCGGTGTCGCTGGGTACGGCGCTGCTGCTGAATCAGCGGATCCGCTTTCAGTCCTGGTTTCGCACCGCCTTCTATTTGCCCTCGGTGATGCCGGCAGTGGCGAACGCTGTGTTGTGGTTCTGGATCCTGAATCCCGAGATCGGCCTGGCCAACAGCTTGCTGCGCATGCTCGGCCTGCCGAGGCTGCTGTGGATCTACGATCCTGAGCAGGCCAAGCCGACCTTTGTACTCATGAGCCTGTGGGGGGTCGGCAATACCATGATCGTCTTTCTAGCCGGCTTGCAAGGCATCCCACAATCGCTCTACGAAGTAGCCGCGATCGATGGGGCGCGCTGGTGGCACCTCTTTCGCTACATCACGCTGCCGATGCTCTCGCCGGTCATCCTGTTCAACCTGATCGTCGGCATCATCGCCTCGTTTCAGGTCTTCACCAATGCGTTTCTGCTGACCAACGGCGGCCCGCAGAACGCGACTCTGTTCACGGTGTTGTATATCTACCGGCTCGGTTTTGAGCAGGCCAACATGGGCGCAGCCTCGGCCCTGGCGTGGCTCCTCTTTCTGATCATCCTGGTCTTCTCGCTCCTGCAGCTACGCCTCTCGCGCGCCTGGGTCTACTACGAAGGAGGCGAGCCATGACGACCGATGCACACGCTCAGGCGCGCGGCCACACGAGCGTGCGACCCGCCAGCCGCCGGTCGATTGGCTTGTATGCCCGCCGCATGCTCCAGTACGCGGTCATGATCGCTCTGAGCGTGATCTTTCTCATCCCGTTGGTGTGGATGATCTCCAGCTCGCTGAAGCAGCAAGGCGATGTCTTCGCCTACCCACCGATCTGGATCCCCAACCCGCCGCAGTGGGGCAATTATGCTGAGGCGCTGCACCGTGCGCCGCTGCTGACCTGGCTCAAGAACACGGCGATCATTACGCTGCTCACGATCCTCGGCAATGTGCTGAGTAGCTCGTTCGTCGCGTTCGGCTTCGCCCGCCTGCGCTTCCCCGGTAAGAACGCGCTCTTCATCCTCTTGCTGAGCACCATGATGCTGCCCGAGGCCGTCACGCTCATCCCGCGCTTCATCCTGTTCCGCGCGCTCGGCTGGGTCGATACCTTGCTCCCGTTGATCGTCCCCGCCTTCTTCGGCGGTGGCGCCTACAATATCTTCCTGATGCGCCAGTTCTATCTCACCATCCCGCGCGATTTTGATGAGGCTGCCCGCATCGATGGCGCCTCGAACTTTCTGATCTGGTGGCGGATCGTGCTGCCGCTCGCGACGCCGGCGCTGATCGCGATCACCATCTTTTCGTTCGTCTACCACTGGAACGATTTCCTTCACCCCTTGATCTACTTGTTCAGCGAGGAGAAGAAGACGCTGGCATTGGGACTGCGTGCGTTCATCAATCCCGCCGACGCTTCCTGGCATATCAGCATGGCCGCCTCGATGTTTCTGGTCGTCCCGATCCTGATCCTGTTCTTTATCGGCCAGCGCTACTTCATCCGCGGCATGATCATGACCGGCATCCAGGGGCGCTAAAGCCGCACAGCGAGCAATCGGGCGGCCCCGCATCGTTTGGCTCGCGTGCGAGCGGTGCCGGCACCCAACCGGGGAGTCGATCGCTGGTCTGCTCCCGAGGGCCGTCCGGCGGAATCCATCCTGGCACACATGAGGAGAGCACGATGGTACCGACAACTTCGAAGGTGGCGATGGTGCACGCGATTCGACCGCCGGAGATGCGCCCGTTCACGATCGAGGAGGTGCCCATTCCTCCGCTGACCGAGGGCGCCATCCTCGGGCGGATGCGCATGGCCGGCATCTGCGGCACCGATGTCCACATCCTGCACGGCAAGGTTACGATCCCCATGCCCGCGATCCTCGGGCACGAGAACGTCGCCGAGGTGGTCGCGATCGGTGGCGAGGCGCCGCGCTATGATATTATGGGCACCAGGATCGCGCCGGGGCAGTTGATCACCTGGCTGCCGAAGTCGTGCATGCGCTGCTACACCTGCACCATCCTGGGCGACCCGGCCAAATGTGAGCGGCGCATCGGCTATGGCGGCTGGCTGCCGGCCGCCCAGCATCCCTACCTCGTCGGCGGGTTCGCCGAGTATGTCTGGTTGCTGCCCGATAGCGATGTCGTCGTCATCCCGCCTGACATCAGGCCCGAGGCGGTGGTGCTGGGCGACGCGTTGCGGATCGTGGTGCACGGCCTCGAACGCATCGACGGGCTGGCCTACGGCGACACCGTGGTCGTGCAGGGGAGCGGCCCGGTCGGCCTGATGGCGTTGCTGCTGGTGCGCGACGCCGGCGCCGGGCGGGTGATCGTGATCGGCGCACCGGCAGCGCGGTTGCAGCTCGCGCGCGCATGTGGCGCCGACGAGACGATCGATATCACCACGACCACGGCCGCCGAGCGGATCGCGCGCGTGCTGGCGCTGACCAACGGGCGAGGTGCAGATGTGGTTTTCGAGTGCGCTGGGGTTCCAGCAGCCGTGGCCGAAGGGCTTGAGATGACACGCGTCAACGGGCGCTACCTGATCGCCGGGCACTACGGCGACGCCGGCACAGTGCCGCTCAATCCGCACCTGATCAACAAGCGGCAGTTGCTGATCACCGGTGTCTGGTCGGCCAGCAACAGGCATTTCTTGCAGGGGATGCACCTGATGCGCACCATGCCGGTCGACCGGCTCGTCACCCACCGCTTCGGGCTCGCAGAGGTCAACGATGCGCTCATCGCGATGGAGCGGCAGGAAGCGCTCAAGCCGGTGATTGTGCCCTGATGGCGGTGGCGTCGGATGCAGGAACCGGCTCGGGCCGATCGCTGCATCCGATCGGCTACCCATCCACCAGACGGGAGGATAGAAAGGGTCTGCTGTGGAACGATTTATCGCCGATATTCCGCGCCTTGCGCCTGCCCTGGTCGCCGCGATGCGCGAGCAAGCCGCGACGACGGTTTATGAGGCGGCCGGGCAACAGGGCGCCATGGACCACACCATTCGCCCGATCGCGCCGGGGATGAAGCTCTGCGGTAGCGCACTGACGGTGCGCTGCCAGCCGGCCGACAACCTGACGCTGCACGCGGCGATCGCGCTGGCCCAGCCGGGCGACGTGATCGTCGCCGATGTAGGTGGCTGCCTGGAAGCGGGCCATTGGGGCGAGATCACGACCGTTGCAGCCCAGGTGCGCGGCGTGGCCGGGCTGGTGACGAACGGCGGCGTGCGCGATGTAGGGCCGATCAGCAGGCGGGGCTTCGCAGTGTTCGCGCCCGCGATCGCGATCAAGGCGACGGTCAAAGCAACGCCGGGGCTGATCAATCACCCGATCGTCTGTGGCGGGGTGACGGTCCATCCAGGCGACCTGGTGCTGGCAGACGACGATGGGGTCGTCGTGGTCGCGTACGCGCTGGTGGCGGAGGTGCTGGAAGCAGCGCGCCAGCGTGCGGAGCGTGAGGCCGAGGTCATGCGCCGGCTGGAGGCAGGAGAGCTGACGCTTGATGTGCTGGGGTTGCGCCAGGTGCTCGACCGCCACGGACTCGCGATTCGACCGCCGGTCGTCCATCCCGGCGACAACACACTGCCGGCCTGAGCAGGCTGTGCGTGTGCTGCCCGCCGTGGTCCGTATAAGTTGTCACCACCGCTCCCGCTCGCCGCGTACGGGGAGGGGCAGGGGGTAGGGTGGGGTCCATTGTAGCAGCCGCCCATGCAGCTGCACCGCGCCGTGTACGATGGATGAAAAAGGACCGCCAGCGGCTCTCGATTCGGGGGAGATATCCTTGCGGCTGCGCCGCACTCTGATGGATGAAAAGAGCCCTTCACCAATTCTTTATTCGCTGTTCTCTATTCTTTGTTCTCGGCTCGTGTTAGCAGTTTCAGAAACAAAGGCCATGACCGACGATCAGGCTACCTTCAGGCTCCCACAGGCGACCCTTGAGGCCTTCAGTTGCGAACTCTTACAAGCCACCGGTGTACCGCCGGAAGATGCTGCGCTGGTCGCACACTCGCTCTCCGAGGCCGATGCACGTGGCCTCAACAGCCACGGTGTGGTGCGCCTGTTGCCGGTGTATTTGCGGCGATTACAGGCCGGGACCACCAGGGCGCGCCCGAAGATCAGTGTGCTCCACCGCCACGGCGCGATCGCCGTGCTCGATGGCGACACCGGCCTGGGGCAGGTGGTCGGGCACACGGCCATGCGCCTGGCGATCACGGCAGCCGGCGAGTTCGGCTGCGGCGCTGTAGCCGTGCGCCGCAGCTCCCACTTTGGGATCGGGGCCCTGTTTGCCGAGCAAGCGGTGGCCGAGGGGATGATCGGCATTGTGATGACGAATGCCCCCGCGAATATGCCGCCGCACGGTGGGCGCGGGCGCTTCTTCGGTACCAACCCGTTGGCCGTCGGGATCCCCTGTGGTTGTGAGCGGCCGGTGGTGTTGGATATGTCGACGAGCGTCGCGGCGCGTGGCAAGATCGTGATGTTGCACAAGCTGGGCCTGCCCATCCCGCCAGGCTGGGCGATCGATGCGCACGGCAACCCGACCGAGGACGCCGGTGCCGCGCTGGCCGGCGCCGTCCTGCCGATGGCCGGCCACAAGGGGTCGGGGCTGGCGCTGGTGATCGATGCGCTCTGTGGTGTGTTGGCCGGCGCCACCTTCGGACCGCATATCGTTGATTTGTATGATGAGGGCGACCAGCCTCAGAACGTCGGCCACTTCTTTCTGGCACTGAACGTCGCAGCCTTTCTGCCGCTCGCGCAGTTCCAGGAGCAGATGGATCAACTCGTGCGCGAGGTGCGCACGCAGCCGCGCCAGCCGGGTGTTGATCGCATCTATGTGCCGGGCGAGCTGGAGTTCGAGCAGGCCGAGCGCAGCCGGCGCCTGGGGGTAGCGCTGCCAGCTGCCGGTGTGCGCGAGCTCGATGCATTGGCCCATCGCTTTAGGGTTGTGCCGCTGAGTGAGCGCATGCCCGCACCGGCATGAGATCTCACTCCAGCTAACCGTCAATGCAATTCGGGTTTGACGATCGACGATCCTCGTATCGATCGTCGATCGTCCAAAGGTGGATCCGATGTGCAAGAGCCTGTACGAAGAGGAGGTAACACGATTATGGCACCAGACAGCGGACGCAAGAAGGAGATCCTCGACATCGTCGCCAAGCTGCGAGTCACTGACATCCGCGACGGCCTCGACTGGGTCGGCCTGCACCACTTCGGCACCGTCTCGCCGGAGATCCGCCCCCTCTGGAGGACGAAGGCTGCCGGTTTCGCTCTTACGATGCGTCACGTGCCGACCCAGCAAAAGGTGCCTGAACTCACTCCGGACGAGTACACCAGGTGGGCCTACGAATACTGGTACGGCCAGGTCTTCGCGAACGACATGCCCGATTACATCGACGACACCACATTCCTGGTCGTTGACACGTGCAACACGCCTACGCCGGCCGTAGGCTCGATGGACTCGATGATCTGGGCAGCGCTGGGGGCGCGTGGGGTGCTCACGAACGGTGGAGCCCGCGACACCGACGAGATCCTGGAAACGAAGCACCTCCCCGTGTGGTCCCGATGGGTCGTCCAGCCGATGTACCAGGGCCGCGTCGAGTGGGGCGGGCACAGCGTCCCAGTAGAGATCGGTGGTCAGCTCATCCGACCGGGTGACCTCGTCGTCGCCGACGGCGACGGTGCGGTAGTGGTGCCGGTGGACGTCATCGACGACGTGCTCAAGTACGCCATCCAGGAGTCGGAGAACGACAAGCGTGCGCGAGGGATGCTATTCGACCGATTGGGGATTCCGCGAAACAAGAGCACCGAGTCGGTGTTCGACGTTCCGCCCCATCCGTATGCCCTCACCGAGGAAGCACTGGATCGTCGGCTGCATCGCTCTAAGGCGCCGGAGCTGCGGAAAGCCAAGATCGACTAAACCGAGGAAGCGCTGGAGCGCCGGCTGCGCTGCACCTGATGCGCTATCAAGCGAGAAGCGGCACCGCCGCCCTATCAAGCCGATCGAGCGGGCCCCAGCAGCTCCTCACTGCTCACGAGCGGTGCGGTTGTACATTAGTAGGCCAACGCGCGTTCCAACCGCCAGGGATGCCCAGGACGCCAGGCGTGCACGAACCGGCCTTGGCGCGCTCGGCGCTGTGGCAGTGCGGCGACGCATACGGCGCGTTGTAACAGTAGGCCGATCATCGTGTTCTGACGACTGGGGGTCGGTCGAGTTGGTTTCGATCGGTGGGTCTGCGTCATCCAGAAGGCGTCGAGGACGGCGATGATCGCGTCGGTAGGGTTGGGAGCCGCCGGGGCCACGCGGCGCGCCACCGTTGGAGATGATTGCCTCAAGCGCACTTTGCCAGTTTGGGGGATTAGCGATCGGATCGATCTCCAATCGCTAATCCCCATGCAGAAAGGTAAGGGACTGTAAAGCGGATGAGTGAGACATTCTACAATATCATAGACGGGAAACCGGCTGTCCTGCCGGATACCGTCTGGTTCGAATCCCGCAATCCGGCCGACACGCGCGATTGTCTGGGTCGTTTTCCCCAGAGCAGCCCACACGACGTGGCCCAGGCGGCCCAGGCTGCGCAGCAGGCTGCGCCGGAGTGGGCCGCGACACCCGCGCCGACGCGGGCGTCATTGCTGCGCGAGGCCGTCGCGGCGATCGAACAGTACGGCGATGAGTTGGCCTGCCTGATGACGCGCGAAATGGGCAAGCCGCTGCGCGAGTCGCGCGGTGAGATCGCCAAGGCCATCGCGGAGTGCCATTTCATGCTTGGCGAAGCCTACCGGCTCAACGGAGCGACCGTGCCAAGCGAGCGACGCCACGTCTGGGCGCAGACGGTGCGGGTGCCGGTCGGCCCGGTCGCCGCGATCACCCCCTGGAATTTTCCGCTGATCACGCCGCTGCGCAAGATCATGCCGGCGCTGGTGATGGGCAACCCCGTGGTGCTCAAGCCCTCCGAAGAAACACCGCTCACGGCGCTGCGGCTCGTCGAGGTGATGAACGCGGCTGGCCTGCCACCGGGGGTGCTCAACCTCATCAGCGGTGGGCCAGCGACGGGCGCAGCGCTGGTCGATCACCCGGCGATTCGGGCCGTAACGTTTACCGGCTCGACCGCCGCCGGGCGCGCGATCGCCGAGGCGGCTGGCCGCCGGCTCGTGCGTGTGCAGGCCGAGATGGGAGGCAAGAACCCCGCTGTCATCTGGGATGCCCCGGATCTGGCCGATGCCGTCCGGCAGGTGGTGGGCGCGGCGTTCGCATGTAGCGGGCAGCGCTGCACCGCGATCAGCCGGGTGATCGTCCCCCGTGCCGAGGCGCCCGTGGTCGCCGAGGCCCTGCTCGGCGAGATCGCGACTCTCCGCCCCGGCAACGGCATGGACCCGGAGACGACCCTTGGGCCGTTGATCAGCGCAGCGCATCGCGAGCGGGTCCACGGGTATGTCACGCGTGCAGCCGCGGAGGGTGCGCGGTTGCTCATGGGCGGTCGGCCGCTCACCGGGGGAGCGTTCGACAACGGGCATTTCTATGCCCCGACCCTGCTCTCCGATGTGGTCGGATCGATGGAGATCGCCCGCGCAGAAGTGTTCGGCCCGGTGCTCTGCCTGATGCCAGTAGCGAGTTTCCAGGAAGCGCTGGCACTGACCAACGACGTTGAATACGGTCTGGCAGCTGCGATCTTCACTCGCCACCTCGACCTGGCCGGGCACTTCGTCGACGGCGTTCAGGCCGGAATAGTGCACGTCAACCACGGCACGGCGATCGAGTCGCACCTGCCCTTCGGCGGCCTCAAGGCTTCTGGCCTCGGCCCCGGATCGATCGGAACGAGCACCAAGGAGTTCTTCACCGATGTCAAGACAGTCTATGTGAAGTATGGACCGGGCGTCGCCCTGGCAGCGAACACCGAGCGGTGAGTGGGTGAAGCCGCGAGACCTGAGGCGGCAGGCGGCAGACGGCAGCGGCAGACGGCAGGCGGCAGGCGGCAGACCGCAGACCGCAGACCGCAGTCGCGAGACGATCAGACGTGAGACGTGAGACGATGAGCC
>FLYN01001061.1_pt1 | contig 33745 bp, 29 predicted proteins | sample 1122621 | NCBI WGS metagenome assembly FLYN01 (sample SAMEA4346792, study PRJEB14843) | hot springs metagenome | biome: Terrestrial Biome; feature: Habitat; material: Sediment | place: India | collected 2012-06-12 | depth 1760 m
CGACAGCCAGCAGGCGGCAGGGTTCGCACCGCTGCCGCCTGCAACCCGGTCGGTCGTTTGGCAAGCCAGTCTTCGGGCGCCCGATAGCCGGTCAGATGCCTGCAGGTCATGCGGTACGGCCGCGCTTCCGATCGAGCTGCACTTCGCGGCCGATCGCCGCGCTCTTCAGCACCGCCTCCATCATCTCCTGCAGGATCAGCCCGTGGCGCAGCGGCGCCTCGCAGGGGATGCCGTCGAGGATGCAGGCGATGAAATGCTCGGTGAGCCGGTCCCAAGCCTCGGGCTCCGGGCCGCTCGGCGCCTCGAGCGGTATATCAACCGGCGCGCCGTCGACGGTGCGGTAGATCGTCGGCGGCTTGAAGCGTGCGCCGGCCTCGGTGCCGAACAGCTCGAGCTGCAGATCGTCGGGCTGGTGCGAGGCCCAAAAACTCTCGACGTGGAGCGCCGCGCCGTTCTCGAAACGAATCAAGCCGCCGGCGTAGTCGTCCGCCTCGTACTGCGCGGCGATCTCTGGCGGCTGAGGCCGCCATTCCCAGTAGCCGATCCCGCGCGGCCCAAACTTTGCGCCTGCAACGCCGCTGGCACTGATGGGCCTGGGCATCCCCATGATCCACCAGGCCATATCGAGCACGTGCACCCCCATGTCGCGGAACGCCCCGCCGCCCCGGCGGATGAACCCCAGGCTCCAGGTAGGGATGCCGCTGCGGCGGAAGCTCCACGCCCGGGCGTAGTAGATCTCGCCGAAGTCTCCTGCAGCGGCGAGCCGGCGCAGCTCGCGCGTCGCTACCCGGTGACGCGCCACCAGCGACATCATATTGACCACCCCGGCGGCCTCGGCTGCCACCACGAGCCGCCGCGCCGCCGGCACCGAGTCGGCCAGCGGTTTGGTGACCAGGACATGCTTGCCGTTGCGCACCGCTTCCAACGCAACCGGGACGTGCAGTTGGTTCGGCGTCCCCACGAAGATCGCGTCGATCTCCGGGTCGCGGCAGAGTTTTCGATAATCGGTGTAGCACTTGACCGGTGTGCCCAGCTCGGCAGCGAAGGCGCGCATACGCTCCTCGACCAGATCGCAAAGCGCCACAACCGCGCAGCGCGGATTGCGCGCGAACGCTCGCCCGTTGGTCCGCCCGATGCCCATCCCCACGATTCCAACATGGACACAGCCCATGGCTTGCTACTCCTGCTTGCTTTGCACGGATGCCTGAACGAGCGCGCTGCCGAAGGCAGTGTGCCTGCCTGGCAGGCAGCACGGCGCAGCGGATTATACCATTTCTTCACAAAACCCAAATTGCCTCTTGACAGCCCCGCGTTCGATGCGGTATACTTTGGGCACAATATTTGTACGCGATTGCACAAATCTATGGCGCGCTTCCGCACAACCCTCATCCTTAGCCTCCTCCTTGTAGCCCTGATTATTATCACGGGCTTATAGCTGTTTGGGAGGCGAGCAACTGAAGCGCACGCAGGTCGAGAGCACAGGCCCCTCCCAAACCCGGGAGGGGCCTTCGGTTTCCCAGGCGCTGCGCGGATCGTCGCTCGAGCGCGCGAAGGTACGGACGCATGCTGGATGGGATCAAGAAGCTGCTGGAACAGTCGTTGCTACCACGGAGGCCTATGCCTGTGCTAGTGCCGGTACGCCCGCCGCGCCGGGTTCGCTAGTTCCTCGCCGCCACAGGGCTGTGGCGCGCCCTGCCCGTGCTGCCGCCGGTAGCACGCGCACCACGAGCATCGCCGCTCGAACGCTTTGGATCAGGAATTGAACGACGGCCTGCCCCGTATGGGCAGCCGCAGAGACCGGGTCGTCTCCCCATTCCTGGAGCCGCCAGCGCGGGCGCTCCCGTAGGAGAGCTTTGCTATGCGTTCCGACACCATCAAGCGAGGGTTTGAGCGCGCGCCCCATCGCAGCTTGCTGCGCGCAACGGGCCAGATCCGCGATGAGTCCGACTTCGAGAAGCCGTTCATTGCGATCTGCAATTCCTACGTCGACATCATCCCTGGCCACGTCCACCTCCAGGAGTTCGGCCGCGTGGTCAAAGAGGCGGTGCGCGCCGCGGGTGGCGTCCCGTTCGAGTTCAATACGATCGGCGTCGATGACGGGATCGTCATGGGCCACGAGGGGATGCGCTACTCGCTGCCTTCGCGCGAGCTGATCGCCGACGCGGTCGAGACGATGGCCACAGCACACTGCTTCGATGCGATGATCTGCATCCCCAACTGCGACAAGATCACGCCAGGGATGCTGATGGGCGCCGCGCGCGTCAATATCCCGACGATCTTCGTCTCCGGTGGGCCGATGCTGGCTGGGCGCGATGAGCAGGGCAACACGAGCGATCTGATCACGGTCTTCGAGGCGGTCGGCAAACGTGCCGCCGGCCAGATCAGCGACGAGCAATTGCTGAAGCTGGAACAGATCAGTTGTCCTACCTGCGGTAGTTGCAGCGGCATGTTCACCGCCAACTCGATGAACTGCCTCTGCGAAGCCCTCGGTATCGCCCTCCCCGGCAACGGCACCATCCCCGCCGTCTCACCCGAACGCCACGAGCTCGCGCGCAAAGCCGCCGCCCAGATCCTCGAACTCTTCCGCCGCAACATCCGCTTTCGCGATATCGTGACCCCGACGGCGATCGATAACGCGATGGCGCTCGATGTCGCGATGGGCGGGTCGACCAACACCGTGCTGCATGTGCTGGCGCTCGCGCGCGAGGCCGGGCTCGATTATCCGGTCGGTCGCTTCAACGAGGTCTCCGACCGCGCCCCGCACCTCGCCAAGGTCTCGCCGGCCTGGGACGGCCCGCGCCAGTGGCATATCCAGGATGTCCACGAAGCCGGCGGCGTGCTGGCGATCCTGGCCGAGCTGGCCCGAAAACCCGGCGTGCTCCACCTCGACGCACTAACCGTCACCGGGTGCACGCTCGGCGAGAACCTCAAGCATGCCGAGAACCGCAACCCCGCCTGCATCCGGCCGATCGAGCGGCCCCACTCGCCGCGCGGGGCGTTGAGCGTGCTGTTCGGCAACCTGGCGCCCGAGGGCGCGGTGATCAAGGTCGGCGCGGTCGACCAGCACGAGCTGACGTTCCGTGGCCCGGCGCGCGTGTTCGACGGCGAGGAGGCAGCCACCAATGCGGTGGTGAACGGGCGCATCAGGCCCGGCGATGTGATCGTCGTGCGCCAGGAAGGCCCGCGCGGCGGCCCCGGCATGCGCGAGATGCTGGCGCTGACCAGTATGGTCAAAGGCATCCCCGAGCTGAGCGCCAGCACCGCGCTGATCACCGATGGGCGCTTTAGTGGCGGGACGCGCGGCCTGTGCATCGGCCACATCTCGCCCGAGGCGGCCGAGGGCGGCCCGATCGGGCTGATTCGTGACGGCGATGTCATTGTTATTGACCTGGCCGAGCGCAGGCTCGACGTCGAGCTCGCGGATGCGGAACTGGCAGAACGGCGGAAGCACTGGTCGGCGCCGGCGCCGAAATACCAGCGTGGCTGGCTGGCACGCTACACCAGGATGGTGACCAACGCAAGCAACGGCGCAGTCCTTGAGTAGGTATGCGTTGTGAGCGTTGAGTTGTCAACTGAAGCCCCTCGGGGCGAGCCCCTTCGGGCTGAGCCCTCAGGGCGAGCCCGGCCCCTGAGCTTGTCAAAGGGCGGGACGAGCCCTTCGGAACTCAACCCTCACCACTTGTAACGGGAGTAGTTGCATGTCAGACAAACGAACCGGCGCACAGATCATGTGTGAGGCCCTCATCCGCGAGGGCGTGGAGGTGATGTTCGGTATCCCCGGCGGCGCGATCATGCCGTTCTATTACGCGATGTGGGATTATCGCGACCGGCTGCGCCACGTGCTCTGCCGCCACGAGCAGGGCGCCGGTCACGCTGCCGAAGGCTATGCTCGCGCCACCGGCAGGCTGGGCGTCTGCATCGGTACCAGCGGCCCCGGCGCCACCAACCTGGTCACCCCGATCGCTGATGCCTGGATGGATAGCACGCCGCTGCTGGCGATCACCGGGCAGGTCTCCAGTCTGGTGCTCGGGAAAGACGCCTTCCAGGAGACCGACATCACCGGCATCACCATGCCGATCACCAAGCACAACTACCTGGTCAAGAACGTCGACGATCTGGCCTACGTCTTCAAGGAAGCGATCCACATCGCGACGACTGGCCGGCCTGGCCCGGTGTTGATCGATGTCACCAAGGATGCCCAGCAGGCCTCGACCGTGCCGAACTGGGATATCAAGCTGAACCTGCCCGGATACAAACCGACCTACCAGGGCAATCGCAAGCAGATCCGCGAGGCCATCCGGCTGCTGCTCGAGGCCAAGAAGCCGCTGATCATGGCCGGCAACGGCGTGATCATGTCGGGCGCGACGGCCGAGCTGCGCGAGCTGGCCGAGCGCACGCGCATCCCCGTGATCACCACGCTCCACGGCATCGGCGCGTTCCCCGAGGATCACCCGCTCAGCATCGGCATGCCCGGCATGCACGGCTGGGTCCACGTCAACCGGGCCATCCAGGAGTGCGATGTGCTGTTCAACATCGGCGGGCGCTTCGACGACCGCGTGACCGGCAAGGCCTCGACGTTCGCACCACACGCCCGGGTCATCCACGTCGATATCGACCCCTCGGAGATCGGCAAGAATGTCCGTGTCAGCGTGCCAATCGTCGGCGATGCGCGCAATGTGTTGCAGGCGCTGCTCGAAGAATTGCCCGATCGCGAGGCGCTGGCCGATCTGCATGGGCATGCCAGCGATTGGATGGAGCACATCCGCGAGATGCAGGCCCGCCACCAGCCCAAGCAACAGTACTTCAAGCGGCCTGATGATATGGCGCTGCCGCCGTACGATGTCTATGCCGTGATCAATCGCATCCTCAACGAGCGCGGCAACTATCGGGTGGTCACCGATGTAGGCCAGCACCAGATGTGGGCCGCACAACTGATCGACTGGAAGCGCCCGCGCACGCACATCACCAGCGGCGGCGCCGGCACGATGGGCTTCGCGGTCCCGGCGGCGCTAGGCGTGGCGATCGCCTACCCCAACGAAACGATCTGGGCGATCGTCGGCGACGGCGGCTTCCAGATGACGAATCAGGAGATGGCGACGATCGTGCAGGAAGGCATCAAGAACGTGAAGGTGGCGGTGATCAACAACGGCTACCTGGGCATGGTGCGCCAGTGGCAGGAGTTGTTCGAGAACAAGCGCTATAGCGGCACGCCGCTCTCCGGCCCCAACTTCGCGCGCCTGGCCGAGGCGTACGGCTGGAAAGGGCTGACGGTCACTCAGGTCGCGGAGGTCGAGCCGGCGATCGAGGAAGCGTATGCCACCGACGGCCCGGTGCTGATCGATTTCCAGGTCGAGCGCGAGGTCAACGTGTTCCCGATGGTGCCGCAGGGCAAGAGCATCGGCGAGATGATCACCGAGTCGCCAACCGCATGAGCATGGGGTTAAGGATTAAGGGCGCGGGCAGGAAAGCGCTCGCCTTCTATCCCTGAACCCTTCACACCAAGGAGCATCGCCTTGAGCAAAAAACATACCATTGTGGCACTGATGCAGGACCGCCCCGGCGTGCTGAACCGCGCCGTGAGCCTGTTCCGCCGCCGTGGGTTCAACATCGAGAGCCTGGCGGTCGGCCATAGCGAGACGCCCGGCGTCAGCCGCATGACGCTGGTGGTGGAGTCGGAGGATGTGGAGCAGGTCACCAAACAGCTCTACCGGCTGATCGAGGTGCTCAAGGTCAGCGACGTGACCGACGATCCGACGGTGGAGCGCGAGATGGCGCTGATGAAGATCCACGCCCCGCCCGCCAGCCGCGCCGAGATCGTGGCGCTGACCAGCGTCTTCGGCGCCAAGATCGTGGATGTGGGCATCAATACGATGATCATCGAGATGACCGGTGCCCCGCCTAAAGTCGAGAACTTTATCGAGGTCATCCGGCCGTTCGGGCTGAAAGAGATGATGCGCACGGGCCGCATCGCGATGGTGCGCGGCGCGCACACCCATCAGGCGCCCGTCGAGGTCGCCGAGACGGGCAACGGCCACGTCGTGGCCCAGACGGCGCCGCTGAACTAGTCTAGGGCGGCGGGCAGCGGCCAGGCGTGCTGCTCGCCGCTGTCACCAGGAGGCAGCCCCATGGAAACCCAAACCCAACCGCGGTTCGAGCAGCTGCAGGAAGCCGTCCAGCGCGAGTATGTGCCCGCCGAAACGCCCGACACCTCGTTCCGCATGGAGCAGGACGAAGTGGATTGGTGCGCGTGGTGGGCCGAGTACGGCGAAATGATGGAGTAGAAAGAACAAGGAACAAAGAACAAGGAACACCGGACAAAGAACAAAGGACAAACGAAAGGTACGATCGTCGTTGCTCTTTGTTCTCCGTTCTCCGTTCTCTGTTCTCTGTTCTGAACAATCGAGGAGATCATGGCACAGCTCTTCTACGACAACAACGCCGACCTGGAGCGGCTCAAGGGACGACCGATTGCCGTGATCGGATTCGGCAGCCAGGGCCACGCCCACGCGCTGAACCTTAAGGATAGCGGGCTGGATGTACGTGTCGGCCTGTACGAGGGCTCGAAAAGCTGGGCCCGGGCCGAGGCTGCCGGCTTGCGCGTGCGCCCGGTCGCCGAGGCAGCCAAAGAAGCCCAGATCATTATGATCCTCACGCCCGATACCGGGCAGGCCGCGCTGTATCGCGACGCGATCGCCCCCCATCTGAGCGCCGGCAAGACGCTCATGTTCGCGCATGGCTTCAACATTCGCTTCGGCCAGATCGTCCCGCCCACGGACGTGGACGTGAGCATGATCGCGCCCAAGGCGCCTGGCCACCGCGTGCGCGAGGTCTTCACCCAGGGCGGCGGCGTCCCGGCGCTCGTCGCAGTCCACCAGGACGCCTCAGGGCATGCACTCGAAGACGCGCTGGCCTACGGCAAGGGATTGGGCTGCACGAAGGCCGGTGTGCTGCTGACCACCTTCGCCGAGGAGACCGAGACCGATCTGTTCGGTGAGCAGGCGGTGCTGTGCGGTGGTGTCTCGGCACTGGTCAAGGCCGGCTTCGAGACGCTGGTCGAGGCCGGCTACCAGCCCGAGGTCGCCTACTTCGAGTGTATGCACGAGCTCAAGCTGATCGTCGACCTATTCTACCAGGGCGGCCTCAACTACATGCGCTTCTCGGTCTCGGATACTGCCGAGTATGGCGATTACATCGCCGGCCCGCAGATCATCAACGAGCAGACGCGCGCGGCGATGCGCAAGCTGCTGGCCAACATCCAGAGCGGCGCGTTCGCCGAGGAGTGGATCGAGGAGAACCATAACGGCCGGCCGAACTTCAATCGCATGCGCATGCGCGACATCGAGCACCCGATCGAGCAGGTCGGGCGCGAACTGCGTCGCATGATGCCGTTCGTGAACCCCAAGGAGGTGACGCCTGGGCAGGGCGGAGCTTGAGGAGAACAAAGAACAGAACATGGCGAACAGGTATACCCATCGCACCCTGATCGTCTGGCAGCGAGCGCAAGAGCTAGCGCACCAGATCATTCGGTTTATGCAGCGAATCCCGCAGAGTTGGGCAAATGCTATTCTGATGCGCCAGATCATCGCCTCCGCCACGTCGGCTGGTGCGAATATCGCCGAGGGCCATGGGCGTTATACGCCCGGCGCGCATCGGAATCACCTGCTGATTGCCCGCGGATCGCTTGCTGAAACTGATAGCTGGCTTGATCAGCTGCGCCGGGCGGGGCATCTTACGGCTGCGGAAGAGGCTCTGCTCCTGCAAGCGTGTACCGAAACCGCGGCAATGCTCAGAAGTAAGATTGGGATGCTCGGCAACCTCAATCCAGGGAAGTCCGTCACAGCCGCAAGAGGATCGCGAGGCCTATCGCCTCTCAGAAGCTCCGGAAGAGCCTCCCTTCGCATTTTCATCGGAGGACTACCCGTGATACACCACACTGCCGTCAGCTATCCTTTGCGCTCTGTTCTCCGTTCGCTGTTCGCTGTTCGCTGTTCGCTGTTCTGAGAAGGAGCATATGCTTATGGAGCCTCACGTATCCGATCACGTACGTATCTTCGATACCACCCTGCGCGACGGCGAGCAGGCCCCCGGCTGCACGATGACGTTCGAGGAGAAGCTGGAGGTCGCGCGCCAGCTGGCTCGGCTGGGGGTCGACATCATCGAGGCCGGCTTCCCCGCCGCCTCGCCCGGCGATTGGGCCGCCGTCCACGAGATCGCGCGCGAGGTCGGTACCCCCAACGGCCCGGTGATCGCCGCGCTGGCCCGCGCCAACCGGGACGACATCGACAAGGCATGGTCGGCGATCCAGCCCGCGGCGAAGAAACGCATCCACACCTTTATCTCGACCTCGGATATCCACATCGAGCACCAGCTCCGCTCGACCCGCGAGGCAGTGCTGGAGCGCGCGCGCGAAATGGTGCGCTATGCCCGCTCGCTGTGCGAGGACGTCGAGTTCTCGCCCATGGACGCCAGCCGCTCCGACCCGGCGTTTATGTACCAGGTGCTGGCCGCTGCGATCGAAGAGGGCGCCACGACGCTCAATATCCCTGATACCGTCGGCTACGCCACACCGGAGGAGTACGGCGAGCTGATCGCCGGCATCCGCCAGCACGTCCCCGGCGCCGATCGCGTCGTGCTTTCAACCCACTGCCACGACGACCTGGGCATGGCCGTCGCCAACAGCCTGGCCGGGGTGCGCGCCGGGGCGCGCCAGATCGAGTGCACGATCAACGGCATCGGTGAGCGCGCCGGCAACGCTTCGCTCGAAGAGGTGGTGATGGCGCTGCACACCCGCGCCCAGTTCTTTGGCCTGCGGACCAACATCAACACCCGCGAGCTGGCGCGCAGTAGCCGCCTGGTCAGCACGATCATCGGCGTGCCGGTGCCGCCCAACAAGGCGATCGTCGGCGCCAACGCCTTTGCCCACGAGTCGGGGATTCATCAGGACGGTGTGCTCAAGAATCGCCTGACCTACGAGATCATGAGCGCCGAGACGGTCGGCCTGGACGGCAACGTGCTGGTGCTGGGCAAGCACAGCGGGCGGCACGCGTTCCGCAAACACATCGAGGAGCTGGGCTACCAGTTGAGCGAGGACGATTTTCAGCAGGTCTTCGCCCGCTTCAAGGAGCTCTGCGATAAGAAGAAGACCGTCGACGACCGCGATATCGAGGCGCTGATCGCCGGTGGCACCCAGCACACCCCCGAGATCTACAAGCTCGAACACGTCCAGGTGACCTGCGGCACCGGCGTCACGCCGGTCGCGACGGTCCGCCTGCGCGGCCCGGGCGGCCAGGTGGTCACCGACAGCGCCCACGGCACCGGCCCGGTCGACGCGGTCTACAAGGCGATCAACCGCGTCGTCCAGCGGCCCAACGAGCTGATCGAGTTCGCGATCAACGCGATCACCGAGGGCCTCGACGCCGTCGCTGAGGTGACGGTGCGCATCCGCGAGCAAGGGGCCGCGGAGGGCAGCGCGGGGCAGCCGCGCGGGCCGCGCGTCTTCAGTGGCTACGGCGTCAACACCGATACGATTGTCGCTGCCGCCGAGGCCTATATGGGTGCGCTCAACAAGATGCTCGCCGCGCGCCAGGAGCGCATCAAGGCCGAGGCGGTCGCATATGCCGCCGGCTACGATAAAAACGCCCCGCTCTACGCCGTGGATCTGTTCGGCAACAGCGTGCTCGGCCAGGCCGAAACGTAAAGCGGAAAGCCCAGCGATGATCATCGCCTACCTCGGCCCGCCCGGCACGTTCAGCGAAGAAGCTGCGATCGCCTATGGCGGCCCAGATGCCGCGTATCTGCCGCTCGCGAGCATCCCCGCCGTGGTCACCGCCGTCGAAACCGGCGCGGCCACGGTGGGGGTGCTGCCGATCGAGAATGTGCTGGAGGGCAGCGTCACCGCCACGCTGGACCTGCTCATCCACGAGACCGAGCTGCGGATCGCCGGAGAGACGGTCATCCCCATCCGACACTACCTGGTGGCACGCGCGGGGATCAGCCTGCCGCAGATCAAGGTGCTCTACGCGCACCCGCAATCGCTCGGCCAGTGCCGCCGCTTCGTCGAGCGTTGCCTGCCCGGCGTGGCGACGATCGCGTCGCTCAGCAACAGCGCCGCGCCGGCCGAGGCCATGGCCGACGAGCGTCCCGCCGCTGCGATCAGCACACTGCGCGCCGCCGAGTTGAACGGCGCGCAGATCCTGGCCCGCGATATCCAGGATCGCGCCGGCAATGTCACGCGCTTCATCGCGCTGGGCCGCGAGGATAGCCCGCCGACCGGCGACGACAAAACCAGCATCTGCTTCGGGTTCGTCGAGGATCGCCCCGGCATCCTGGTGGGCGTGCTGGAGGAGTTCGCGCGCGAGAACATCAACATGACCAAGCTGGAATCGCGGCCGAGCAAGGCGACGCTGGGCGAGTACATTTTCCTGGTCGATTTCAACGGCCATCGCGCCGATCCGAAGATCGCCAGCGTGCTGGAACGCATCCAGGCGAAAACCGGGCTGTTCAAGCTGTTCGGAAGTTATCCGCGGTGGCGCGCACAGTGAGCGCTGCGGGGCGATCGGCGGGGCTGCGCCCTGCAGCGCGATTCAGCGAGGCTGGTTGCACAATGGTTCATCAGTGTATCGCGATCCCTGAAAACGAGGTGGTCCCGGCAGTCGCTCCGCGCGAGCGGCTGCCCGCCATTTGCACCGCTAGCCACGCTTGCTGATGACCTGTGGTGCTAATTCTGCTGAGTACAAGGAGCTAGCGATGCAAATCTTACTGTACGATACGACCCTCCGCGATGGCACGCAGCGCGAGGGGCTCTCGCTCTCGGCCGAAGACAAAGTCAAGATCGCTCGCGAGCTGGATGCGTTCGGCATCCACTACATCGAAGGCGGCTGGCCCGGCTCGAACCCCAAGGACGCCGAATTCTTCAAGCGGATCAAGCAGGTCGAGCTGCGCCACGCGAAGATCGCCGCCTTCGGCAGCACACGCCACGCCAACAGCCGCTGCGAGGACGACCCCAACATCCAGGCGCTCGTCGCCGCCGACACCCCGGTCGTCACGCTGGTCGGCAAGAGCTCCATCCTGCACGTCGAAAAGGTGCTCGAGACGACGCGCGAGGAGAACCTGCGCATGATCGCCGAGAGCGTGGCTTACTTCAAGCGCCTGGGCAAAGAGGTGGTCTACGACGCCGAGCACTTCTTCGATGGCTATAAGCTCGATGCCGCCTATGCACTGGCGACGATCACGGTGGCCGCCGCAGCCGGCGCCGATTGTATCGTGCTCTGCGACACCAATGGCGGCGCGCTGCCGGATGAGGTTGCCCACATCATCCGGAGCGCCCTGGATCATGTCCGGACGAAGCAAGCGAACCCTTCGCCGCTCTTTGGGATCCACACCCACAACGACGGTGCGCTGGCGGTGGCGAACGCGATGGCTGCAGTGCAGGCCGGGTGTGTCCAGGTGCAGGGTACGATCAACGGCTACGGCGAGCGCTGCGGCAACATGGATCTGATCCCGTTGATCGCCAATTTACAGCTCAAGCTGGGTTACCACTGCGTGGCCCCCGAGCAACTGCGCCGCCTCACCGAGCTGTCGCACTTCGTCGCCGCGGTCGCCAACCTCAATCCCGATACCCACGCCCCCTACGTCGGGCGGAGTGCGTTCGCCCACAAGGGCGGCATCCATGTCGCAGCGATCGCGAAGGTGGCCGAGAGCTACCAGCACATCGACCCCGAGCTGGTCGGCAACCAGATGCGCGTGGTGGTGAGCGAGCTGGCCGGACGCCGCAATGTGCGCATGCGGGCTGAAGCGCTCGGGCTCGAGCTGAACGGCAACGAGCGCGCGGTGTTGCAGCGCATCAAGGAGCTCGAGAACCAGGGCTTCCAGTTCGAAGCCGCCGAAGGCTCGTTCGAGATGCTGGTGCGACGCGCGGCGCCCGACTATGAGCCGCCGTTCGAGTTGCTCGACTTCACCGTGATCGTCGAGAAGCGCGGCGCCAACCCGGTGCTGGCCCAGGCGACCGTCAAGGTGCGCGTCGGCGACCAGGTGATGCACACCGCTGCCGAGGGTGCCGGCCCGGTCAACGCGCTCGACCGCGCCATCCGCAAGGCGCTGCTGCCGCACTACCCCGAACTGGCCGACGTCCACCTGGTCGACTACAAGGTGCGCATCGTCGACGAGCACCTGGGCACCGCGGCAAAGCCCCGCGTCGTGATCGAGTCGGCCCGCGGCGATGAACGCTGGAGCACCGTCGGCTGCTCCGAGAACATCATCGAGGCGAGCTGGCAGGCGCTGTGGGACAGCCTGGAGCTGCCGTTGTTGCGCAGCCGCCGGCCGCCGATCCGCAGCCGGCAAGCGCCAACCGAAGCGGTCGAGACATGAGCGGCCAGATGCTGCGCGACATCGCGCGCCATCGGGCGCACATGCCCGAAGGAACCAATCGCTTTCTCAATGCGCGCACGCTCGCGACGGCACACCGACGCCTGGCCGCGTTACTGCGGCCCGGTATGCGCGTGCTCGACATCGGCTGCGGCACCGGCGCGATCACCCGCGGGATCGCCGAGACCGTCGGGCTGGATGGCGCTGTGGTCGGGATCGATATCAACCCTGGCCTGATCGCCGAGGCCAGCGCAGCACACGGCGATCTGCCCAACCTCTCGTTCGTGGTCGCCGATATCGAGCGCTTCACACACCCGGCGGCCTTCGATATCGTCACCGCAGCACGTGTCCTGCAGTGGCTTGTCGATCCGCTCGGTGCGCTGCGGGCGATGGTCGCGCTCGCGCGGCCGGGCGGGCGCGTGGTGGTGCTCGATTACAACCACGAGCGGATCACCTGGCAGCCGGAGCCACCGGCCAGCATGCACGCGTTCTACGCGGCGTTCCTGCGCTGGCGCGCCGAGGCCGGCATGGACAACGCGATCGCCGATCACCTGGCCGGGCTGTTCGCCGCCGCCGGCCTGGAGGCGATCGCCGTAACCCCGCAGCACGAGTCAACGCAGCGCGGCGACCCGGACTTCACGCTGCGCGTCGGGCTCTGGGCCGATGTGATCGCCACCCGGGGGCACCAGATGGTCGCCGATAGGGCGATCCGTGAGGCCCAGCGGGCGCAGGCCGAGGCCGACTATCGCGCGTGGATGCACGAGACGGCCCAGGCGCAGACCATGTATCTGCTCGCGGTCGAGGGGCGACGGCCGTCGTAGATCGGCTATAATGTGGCTGGCGGCACAATGCTAACCGTCGTTTCACACAACAGGAGAACTCCCATGCCGATCACTCCCACCAAGTACATCTGGTTCAATGGCGAACTGGTGCCCTGGGAGAAGGCCACCGTTCACGTGATGACCCACGCGCTGCACTATGGTTCCTCGGTGTTTGAAGGGATTCGCTGCTACGATACGCCCAAAGGACCGGCGATCTTCCGGCTCACGCCCCACACCCGCCGCCTGTTCGACTCGGCCAAGATCTACCGCATGGATATCCCCTACAGCCGGGCGGAGATCAACGAGGCATGCAAGGCGGTTATCCGCGAGAACGGCCTCAAGAGCGCCTACCTGCGCCCGCTGGTCTGGCGGGGGTATGGCGAGATCGGCGTGTTCCCGCTCAAAAACCCGGTCGAGGTGATGGTCGCCGCGATCCAGTGGGGCGCGTATCTGGGTGCCGAGGCGCTGGAGAAGGGCGTCGATGTCGCCGTCTCATCCTGGACCCGCGTGGCGCCGAACACCCTGCCGGCGACGGCCAAGGCAGGCGGGAATTATCTTTCCTCGCAATTGATCGTGATGGAGGCACAACGCCACGGCTACGCCGAAGGCATTGCGCTCGACGTCACCGGCAATCTGAGCGAAGGCTCCGGCGAGAACCTGTTCGTGATCCGCGATGGCGTGCTCTTCACCCCGCCCATCACGGCCGCGATCCTGCCCGGCATCACCCGCGACGCGGTGATGACGCTGGCGCGCCACCTGGGCTACGAGGTGCGCGAGCAGCCTTTGCCGCGCGAGGCGCTTTATATCGCCGACGAGCTGTTCTTCACCGGCACCGCCGCCGAGGTCTCGCCGATCCGCTCGGTCGATGGGATTACGATCGGCGAGGGCCGGCGCGGGCCGATCACAACCGCCATCCAGAAGGCGTTCTTCGGCCTGTTCACCGGCGAAACCGAGGACCGCTGGGGCTGGCTGGAGTATGTCTGAGGCGTGATCAGCCAACAAGCTGACCAAATGACAAGCTGACAGGATGATAAGGGGAGCCGGAAGATCCTGAACCATAGCGATTTGGAGGTCTGGGAGTGGCTCGCTGTCGACTGGTGAACGCCGAGACGTTGGAGCGCTGCGCCCGTCCTGATGCCTTCGAAGCGGTGTTGAAACTGCACGGACCATTCGGCATTTGACCACTACCTGGAGGTCTATCAGCGAGCCTTCGAGATCGCTGTGCCCATCTTCCCGCTGTCGAAGTCGCTCCCAAAAGAGGAGGCGTACGCGTTGACCGATCAGGTATGTCGATCGTCACGCTCCGTCTGCGCGAACCTGGCCGAGGCGTGGCGTAAACGACGCTACGAAAAGGCTTTGGTCAGCAAGCTCTCTGACTCGGAAGGCGAGGTCGCCGAGACGCGGGTGTGGATCGCGTTCGCCGCCAGGTGTGAGTACATCCGGCGTGACGAGGCCAACGAGATCTCACATGCATACAATCAGATCAGCCGAACTCTGGTCGGCATGATCAAGCATCATGAAACCTGGATCACCGGTGATGCAGGCCAGGCAATCCACGAGGAGTCGGAACCCTACGGTGATCACTTCTGATTTGGTTCATCTCGTCATCTTGTCAATACTTTGGAGCACAACCTATGACCCCACCACGCACCCTCTTCGAAAAGATCTGGGACGCCCACGTCGTCCGCCCTGAGACGCCCGAGACGCCGGCGATCCTCTACATCGACCTGCATCTGATCCACGAGGTCACCTCGCCGCAGGCGTTCGCCCAGTTGCGCGCGCGCGGCCTGAAGGTGCGCCGCCCCGATCAGACCCTGGCGACGATGGATCACTCGACCCCGACAACGCCACGCGGCCCCGATGGGGTCATTCCGGTGCTGGATGCGCAGGCGGCCGCGCAGCTCAATCAGCTCGAGCGCAATTGTCGCGAGTTCGGCATCCCGCTGTTCGCGCTCGGCAGCGATAGGCAGGGGATCGTCCACGTGATCGGCCCCGAGCAGGGGCTGACCCAGCCGGGCATGACGATCGTGTGTGGCGATAGCCATACCAGCACCCACGGCGCGTTCGGCGCGCTGGCCTTCGGCATCGGCACCTCCGAGGTCGCTCACGTGCTGGCGACGCAGTGCCTCATCCAGAACAAGCCCAAGACCATGGAGATCCGGGTCGATGGCCGGCTCCAGCCGGGCGTGACCGCCAAGGACATCATCCTGGCGATCATCGCCCAGATCGGCGTCGGCGGCGGCACCGGCCACGTCTTCGAATACACCGGCACGGCGATCCGCGCGCTCTCGATGGAGGAGCGCATGACGATCTGCAATATGTCGATCGAGGGTGGTGCGCGCGCCGGCATGATCGCGCCAGATGATACGACCTTCGAATACGTCGCCGGCCGGCCCTACGCGCCCAAAGGCGCCGATTGGGACGCCGCGCTGGCGGCATGGAGGCAATTGCCGACCGACGCCGGCGCGCGCTACGATGTACAGGTGACGCTCGATGCTTCCGCACTCACGCCGATGATCACCTATGGCACCAACCCCGGGATGGGCATGCCGATCGATGGGCGCATCCCCGACCCAAGCGAGCTGCCCGATCCGAGCCAGCGCCAGGCGCTGGACAAGGCGCTGCGCTACATGGATCTGCGCCCCGGCCAGCCCTTGCTCGGCCATAAGGTCGACGTCGTGTTCCTGGGGAGTTGCACCAATTCGCGAATCTCCGACCTGCGCCTGGCTGCGCGCGTGCTGAAGGGCCGCAAAGTCGCGCCGGGTGTGCGGATGCTGGTCGTGCCGGGCTCCCAGCAGGTGAAGAAGCAGGCCGAGGCCGAAGGGCTGCACGAGATCTTCAAGGCCGCCGGCGCCGAGTGGCGCGAGGCGGGGTGCTCGGCATGCCTGGGGATGAACGACGATAAGGTACCGCCCGGGGCGTATGCGGTCAGCACCAGCAACCGCAACTTCGAAGGGCGCCAGGGGCCGGGCGCGCGCACCTTCCTGGCCAGCCCGATCACGGCTGCCGCCGCAGCGGTGGAGGGAGTTGTCGCCGATCCGCGCAAATATGTCGGCTAGCATCAAACGGCTCGACTGCCCACCGCGGCCTGGAGCCACAGAGGTAGGTTGCTGGTCTCTGCGCCTCGACGCCTCTGTGGTTCGATCCGCGGTTGGACAAGGACTGGAGCCGGGATACGGCGGACATCCGCTGCCACTTCGGTGATGGCAATACGAGCACGCAGATGACAATGAGCTGCCCACACTATCTGTCCGCTCTGGTCGTTCCGATTGTGACCGCAGGATGCGTGGCGGGATGTGGCGGGCCAGCGCTCGTGCCTGCATCGACACCAGCAACCGCTGCGCCCACGCCGACCGCACTGCCCGTCGCGTCGACCGTCGCCCCGCCTGCTACAGCGGAACCCACGGAGGAGCCTGCTCGTATGGAGGCGACAACACCGCAGCCCGCCAGGCGAGTACCAGGCGGGATCGTCTACGCTATCCCGGCCATGGAGCCGGTCGTCGCGACGCACACGGATGTGCCCTATAGCACCGAGGACGAGGCACTGAAGCTGGATGCGTACGCCCCGCCGGGTCTTGCCCCCGACGCCCAACTGCCGGCGGCACTCTTCGTGCATGGCAGTGTCCCGGCGCGGCGCAACTTCAAGAACCACGGGCAGTATGTTTCGTGGGGCAAATTGATCGGTGCCTCAGGGCTGATCGCCGTCGCTTCCAATTGGGATTACCCGGACGCATCTGGCATCGAGCGCCTGATCGCGTTCGTGCGCGAAAACGCCGATACATTTCAGATCGACCGCGAGCGGCTCTGCATCTTCGCCGTCTCAGCCGGCGTAGCGCAGGGGTTTGCGGTTGCGTTGAAGGGCATGCCGCCCTACGTGCGCTGCCTCGTCGGCTATTATGGCGACCCCAGCCCGGCGCTGGAGGTGATCCCGCCGGACGGCGTGGCGCAGCTTGCGCCGATCCTGCTCGCCAAGGCCGGGCGAGACGAGCCTACGCTGAACGAGCGGATAGACCAGTTGTTCGTCAGCTGGCCACGCACAGCGCCCAGGTGACGCTGCTGGCACACGATAATGGGGTGCATGGCTTCGATGTCCGCAATGACGATGACCGCTCGCGTGAGATCATCCAACAGACGGTCGCGTTCATCACGTCGCACCTTGTACACTAACTGCTTGAGGAACAGAATGGAACCGATCACCACCTTCACGTCACGGATCGTCGCCCTGCCGATCGAAAACATCGATACGGACCAGATCATACCCGCCCGTTTTCTCAAGACCACCGACAAAGCCGGCCTGGGCGACGCGCTGTTCTCCGACTGGCGTTACGACGCCGACGGCAACCCCCGGCCCGACTTCGTGCTTAACCGGCCCGATGTGCGGGGCGCGCAGGTCCTGGTCGCCGGCCACAACTTCGGCTGCGGCTCCTCGCGCGAGCACGCCGCCTGGGCGCTTCAGGGCTATGGGTTCAAGGCGGTTATCAGCACCTACTTCGCCGATATCTTCCGCAACAACGCGATCAAGAACGGGCTGCTGCCGATCCAGGTCGACAATGAGACCTACTACCAGCTCGTCAGCCTGTTCGAGGAGGCCCCGACAACGGCCGTCACCGTTGATCTGGTCAGCCAGACGATCGCGCTGCCCGATGGCCGGCAGGTCCCGTTCCCGATCGACCCGTTCGCCAGGCACTGCCTGCTCAATGGCGTTGACCAGCTCGGCTTCCTGCTGGCCGAGGAGCCGGCGATCGTCGCCTACGAGGCCGGCCACCCGCCGCGCGTGCGTACCCTCTGAAAAACTACCGCCATGACCCCACCACAAACGCACAAAGGACGCCAGGAGCTTCTCCAGATCTGACCGTCCCTGGTGCTCTGGGTGTCTTTGGGGTTAAGTCAGGAAACATAACGACATGCGCCGCATCAATCCGGCCTGGGAAGAGGGATGGCAGATGCAGGGGTCAAGCCCTGTCGCTGTGCTCAGGGTGACCGAACGGGGTACCCTCGACGTGAACTGGTCCGTGGCATCACGCGCACAGGAGGCGGCATCATGAGCTCCGCAGCCGGGTTTGAGGAACTGCCGACGCTCGAGACGGGGCGGCTCCTGCTGCGCAAGCTGACGCTCGACGACGTGGCGGATATATTCGCCTATGCTTCCGACCCTGAGGTGCCGAAGTATATGCCCTGGGAGCCGCATCGCTCGATCCAGGATACCCTGGACTACCTGGCACACGTCATGGAGCACTATCGGGAGCGCCGGGCTAGCCCATGGGGCATCGTCCATAAGGCCGATGCGAAGCTGATTGGGACGTGCGGCTATGGCTACTGGAATCGCGATCACAACCGGGCCGAGATCGGCTACGTGCTGAACCGCTCCTATTGGGGTCAGGGCTATATGACCGAGGCAGTCCGCGCGATCGTCGGCTTCGGCTTCAAGGAGATGGGCCTGAACCGCATCGAGGCCCGCTGTGAGACTCCCAACATCGCCTCGGCGCGCGTGATGGAGAAGGTCGGGATGCAGTTCGAGGGTGTGCTGCGGCAGCACGTGTTCGCGAAGGGCCGCTATCGCGATATGAAGCTATACTCGATTCTCAGGAGCGAGTGGAGTGAGGGATTAGAGATTAGAGATTAGAGTTTCGATCTCCAATCGGCAATCTGCAATCTCCAAAAGGAGTATCAAAACATGCACGCCACCATCACACTGCTGCCCGGCGACGGGATCGGGCCCGAGGTCGTCGCCGAGGGCGTGCGGGTGCTCCGGGCCGTCGCCGATCGCTGGGGCCATACGTTCGAGCTGCGCGAGGCGCTGATCGGTGGCGGCGCGATCGATGCCACCGGCACCGCCCTGCCCGACGAGACGCTGGCGTTCTGCCGCGCATCCGCCGCGGTGCTGCTCGGCGCGGTCGGCGGGCCGAAGTGGGACGACCCGAACGCCAGCGTGCGCCCCGAGCAGGGGCTGCTCGGGCTGCGCAAGGCACTGGGGCTGTTCGCTAATTTGCGCCCGGTGGTCGTGCACCCCCGGCTCGTCGCCGCCTCACCGCTGCGTCCCGAACGGCTCCAGGGGGTCAACCTGCTGGTCGTGCGCGAGCTGACCGGCGGGATCTACTTCGGCGAGAAGCGCCGCGCGCGATCGGCAGAAGGTGAGGAGCAGGCGATCGACACCTGTGTCTACACCAGCGGCGAGATCGAACGGATCGTGCGGGTGGCCGCGAACCTGGCGCGCGCGCGGCGCGGCAAGCTCACCTCGGTCGACAAAGCCAACGTGCTGGAGACCTCGCGGCTCTGGCGCAGCGTCACGACGCGCGTGGTGCGCGAGGAGTTCCCCGACATCCAGCTCGAGCACCTGCTGGTGGACGCCTGCGCGATGCACCTCATCCGCCGCCCGGCCGAGTTTGACGTGATCGTGACCGAGAATATGTTCGGCGACATCTTGACCGACGAGGCCTCCATGCTGGCCGGCTCGATGGGCATGCTGCCTTCGGCCTCGCTTGGCGACGGACGACCGAGGGCCGACGATCGGCCGGCGTCCTCGACACGGATGGGCCTCTACGAGCCGATCCACGGCTCGGCACCGGATATCGCCGGCAAGGGGATCGCCAACCCAGTGGGGACGATTCTGAGCGTAGCGCTCTTGTTGCGCTATTCGCTGGGGCTGGAGCCCGAGGCACGCGCCGTGGAGGCCGCAGTCGCTGCTGCGCTCGACGCAGGCTACGTGACCGCTGATGTCGCCGCGCCGGGCGAGCAGGCGTACACGACGAGCGAGGTCGGGCGCGCCGTGGCCACGCGTATCGCGGCTTCCTGATCGGCCCGCCGGCCACGTGGCCCTAGCGCCCGCCGGTTGTTATGTCAATATTACGTGATCGCCTGTTGGCGCTCTACGACGCGCTTCAGCAGCACTTCGGCCACGAGCCGCACTGGTGGCCGATCATCACCGAGACGCCCCAATTCGAGATCCTCGTCGGCGCTGTGCTGGTTCAGCAGACCCGCTGGCGCACGGTCGAGGGCGCGATCGCGCGGCTGCGCGACACCGGGTTGCTCACGCCCCAGGCACTTGCTACCGCCGACACCGCCACCCTGGCGGCGCTCATCCGCCCGTGCGCCTTCCACGCCCAGAAAGCGCCCGGCCTCCAGGCGATCTGTCGGCATCTCCTCGATCGACACGGCGGTGATGTCGCGGCGCTCTTGGCCCAGGATCGTGCTACGCTGCGCGCCGAGCTGCTGGCGCTCCCGCGAATCGGCCCCGAGACCGCCGACACAATCATGCTCTATGCCGGCAGCCACTCGCTCTTCATCGTCGATGCCTACGCCCGGCGGCTGTTCGCGCGGCTCGATCTCGTGCCGGGCTTCGATTTCGCTCGAGCGCGCTACGACGCGGTGCAGGCATTGATTGAAGAAGCGCTGACGGATTCGATCGCACAGCGGAGCCCACCGATCGCAGATCATGCCCTTCCAAGCCCCAACCTGCAATCTGCGCTCTGCACCTTCTACCGCGACCTGCACGCGCTGATCATCGAGGTGTGCATCCACCACTGCCTGGCGACCAATCCGCGTCAGGACCAGCCCGGCCTGCGCCCCACGTTCGTGGACCCGCGCAAGTGCGTCACCCACTGCGTCGCCTGCCAGGGCTGCCCACTGCGCGGCATGTGCGCCGCCTACGCGGCGGGTGTGAGCGCCTGAGTCCTGCCGCATCCCAGGTTCCGGGCCAGCATCGACAAAAGAAGCGCGTGGCTATGATGCACAACGATCGCGGCCGCTGTCGGGATCAGGACGAGCGCCGTTGCGATCCCCATCAGCCCCACGCCGCGCGCCACAAGCGCGTCGCCGCAGGCTCCGGTTGCGGCAGAGGTCGTTGCTACTTCTCAACACCGGTGACGACCACGCCTTGCATGAAGAAGCGCTGCGCTAGCAAGAAGATCGCCAGCGGCAGCGCCATGGCCATCACAGCGGTTGCCTGGATCAACTCCGGGCGTTGCGCGTAGAGCGCGTTGAAGGTCTGCATGCCGACCGAGATAGGCCACAGCTCGCGGGCGCCGGTCAGGTAGATCAACGGGCCGAAGAAATCGTTCCAGGCCCAGAAAAAATGGAACAGACATACCGCGATGATCGCTGGCGCTGCCTGTGGCAGGATCACCGAGACGAGCGTGCGGAACGGGCTGGCACCATCGATCATGGCTGCCTCATCCAGATCGCGTGGGATGCCCAGGAAAAACTGGCGCAGCAAGAAAACGTTATAGGCATTGGCGAAGAAATGCGGCACCAGCAATGGCAGCCAGGTGTTGGTCCAGCCGATGCGCTTGAAGATCGCGTAGGTCGGAATCTGCGTCACCTGAGGCGGCAGGATGATCGTCCCGATCAGCACCAGAAACAGAACGTTCTTGCCCGGGATGCGGAAGCGCGAGAACCCATAGGCCACCAGCGTCGACGAGAGCACCGTGCCGATCGTGCCGATGATTGCGATGGCAAAGGTATTGAAGAACAGCCGCCCAAACCGGATCGTCGCCCACGATTCACGAAAGTTCTCCCAGTTTGGGCTGAAAACCCAGACGCGCTCGAGCGTACGCCAGCGCCCGACCCACTCGATCGGCACGTCGGGGCTGGCCGGGTCGACGAACGTGCTCTGCTCGCGGCCTTTCTTGATCAGCGCCCAGTGTCGGACGCCCTGCTCGGTCGGCACCTTGTAGATATCGTACTCCTTGCCGTTATAGAGGTACGTCGCCGGCCTGGCCGGCCAGATCGGTTGGCCCGTCTCGACGCCCTTACTGCGCACGGATGTGGTGAGCGCGTAGGCCATCGGCATGAGATAGGCAGCCGCGAGCATGAGCGTGAAGAGCGTCACCGTGCCGATAGCGAGGAGCTGGCGCATGTGGCGGGCGAGATACGTCGATCGTGCTGGCGGGGCGGCGGTGATCTGTTTCGCTTCAAGCGCCATGGTCATGCCTCCTCCCCAGCATAGTAGACCCAGCGCCTGGCGCTGGTGAAAAGCCCAATCGTCACCAGCAGCGCGACGACGAACATTGCCCAGGCCAACGCGGAGGCGTACCCCATTTGGAAGTACACGAATGCCTCGCGATACAGATTCACCATATAAAACAGCGATGCGTTGTTCGGCCCGGCACCGTTGGTAGGCCCGTAGAGCACCAGCGCGCGCAGAAACTCCTGGAAGCCGCCGATAATGGCGAGCACCAGATTATAGAAGATCACCGGCGAGATCAACGGCAGCGTGATGGTGAAGAAGCTATAGATCGCGCCCGCGCCATCGACACGCGCAGCCTCGTACAGCTCGGTCGGCACCTTCTGCAGCCCGGCCAGCATGATCACCATCGTATTGCCAATACCCCACAGCCCGATCAGCGTCAGCGTCGGGATGACCATGTGCGGGCTGTTCAGCCAGTCTGGCCCGGCGATGCCGAGCGCCTCCAGGATGCGATTCATCCAGCCCGACTGCGTGTTCAAGACCCCCTGCCAGATCATAGTGGCAGCGACCAGCGGCAGAATAGAGGGCATGTAGAACAGGGTACGGAAGATGGGTTTGCCGAGCAGGTGCCGGGAGTTCAGCAAGAGCGCGAACAGCAAGGGCAGCGCAAGCGACAGCGGCACGGAAATCGCCAGGAAGCGGAGCGTCAACGCAAACGACTGGTGGACGTTCGGGTCGTCGAGCATACGTAGCCAGTTGGCGAACCCGATAAAGCGCGTACGCTTCGGCTCGAGCAGGTTGAAGCTGGTAAAGGAGAACACCAGCGATGCGGCCATCGGGGCCGCGAAGAAGAGCACAAAGCCGATGATCCAGGGCGCCAGGAAGACCAGCCCCCAGTTCCGCTCGCGTCGGGCGAGCTTCGAGGGCTTCTGCCGGGCTGGTCGGGTGATCCTCGACGGTTGGGGGAGGGCTGCCATGGCTCGCTCCAATCACCACCTGCGGGTGGGTTCGACGATAGACGAGGGACGAGGAATGGTCGCTGCATCGTCGTTCGTCCGCCGTCTATCGTCGTGCGCGCTGCGGATGGGGTTCAGCCACCGGGCACTAGTTCTGCACTTCGTCGAAGGTGCTCTGCAGGTTCGTCACCAATTCATCCAGCGCAGCATCAACGTCGAGATTGGGGTCGCTGCGCAGCGCCGTGGTGAACGTCTGCAGGGCGTTCTGGGCCTTAACGTAGTTCGGCATGTCGGCCTCGTGGCTGGGATCGTCCGGGTACGCCAGGCTGTCGAGCGCCACCTGCCAGTGCACCTTGGACGCGTTGGTCGTGGCGAACTTCTGATCGAGGTTGGCGAAGTACGCGGCCTGCTTGCTCTGCACCGCCGGCATCGCGCCGTAGGCCTCGATCAACTCCGGGCTTTCCAGCAGGTAGAGCAACACCTTGAACGCCTCCTGCGGGTATTTGGTGCCCTTCATAATCGAGAAGGTGTCGGCGTGCAGCTTGGAGGTCACCTTGCCCGCGTACGATGGCATCACGGCGATGTCCCAGTTCGCCACATCTGCGATGCAGCAGGTATACCAGATATGTGTCCAGGCCATCGCCAGCTTGCCCGAGTTGAACACATTGCTGTTGCCGAACTCGTCGCTGTTGACGTAGGAGTCGTGCGGCGCAAAGTGATCTTTGAAGAAGGCATCATGCCACCAATGCGCCGCTGCGCGCCAGACATCGGGGATCTGCGCCGTGCCATCCGGGCCAACGACCGAGCCGGGGCCGAAGAGCGTGCCGAGCGAGCGGATGTCCTGGTTGACCCACTGCCCGTGGAAGCCAAACTGGACGATCTTATCCGGGTTGAAGTCTGGGCTGGTGGCATCGTTGCCGGCCTCGTCGACCGTCAGCTTCATAGCGAGCTCGCGCAGCGTTTCCATATTCCACTCTTTGCCGTCGTACTGCGCGCCATAGGTCTGCGGTGGGTACGGCAGGCCAGCCTCGTCGAACAGGTCCTTGTTGAAGTAGATGAACGAGGGGTAGATCGCATAGGGCAGGCCGATCTGCCCCTGGCCTTCGACGTTGTAGAACTTGACCAGGTTCTCGGGATATTGGCTCAGATCGACGTTGTTGGCCTGGATCAGCTCGGTCAGATCCAACAACTGCCCCGCGAAGGCATTGCGGCCACGTACGCCGACCGGACCGATGATGTCGGGCACGTCGCCGGAGGCGATCCGCGTCGCCAGCACGTTATACGCCTGTGTGTTGTCGACGATTTCGAGCGCCAGATAGATCGCGTCTTGCGACTCGTTGAACTTGCGCACCGCCTCTTCTTCGAGCGGAATCTGGGCTGGCTGCGTGCCCGCGCCCAGGCCGACAAACCATTTGATCACGACGCGAGAGCCAGCCTCTTCCGGGTTGAAGGTGTTCACCGCCACCGGCGTATTGGTCGGCGCCGGCGCCGGCTCGGCAGCTTCGGTCGGCGTCGGGGCCTCCGTCGGCGCTGGGGCGGTGGTTGGTTCAGGAGCCGGCGTCGCTTCAGCCGCGGCGGTCGGCGCGGCGACGGTGGCCGCCACAGGCGCAGCCGTGGGGGATTGGGCAGCGGGCGTTCCGCCGCAGGCGGCCAACAGCGCTGCCAGGATCACCGCCAGCGTGACCAGAGAGAGCACTCGCTTTGCCATGGATCGGGCCTCCTTCGTACCTAGCTAGACGGCATGTGAGCGAGGCATAAGCCTGCCATGCGAGCAACGTTCGGGCACCCTGCTTTGGGAGCGCTTCCACAAACGAGCCCAATGATGCGGGTATGCTGTGTATCGGAGCTTCCTCCTTTCGCTAGCCTACTCTAGAGGGCTTGGAGCGCCGCACGAACGGCGGACGACGAGGTAGGTGGGCAGGCGAACCTGCCGTGGGGTATATTCGCGTTGCTCGAGTTGATCGATGAGGAGTTTCACGGCGGTGGCGCCCATCTCAGCCACAGGCTGATGCACCGTCGTGAGCGGCGGTATCGCAAATGAGGCGATCGGGAGATCATCGAAGCTGACCAGCGCGATATCACCTGGCACGGCCAGCCCGGCTTCGTGGATGGCGCGCAAGGCACCGACCGCCATCGCATCGCTGGCGACGAACACGGCCGTCGGCCGGTGTGCCAGGCCAAGCAGGCGCAGCATGCTACGATACCCACTCTCCTGCGTGAAATCGCCCTCGACCATCAACTCTGGCACGATCGGGATGCCAGCCTCCAGGAGCGCCCGCTTGTAGCCATCGCGGCGATCGATGCTGGCAGCCATCTGCAGCGGTCCGGTGATCGTGGCGATGCGCTGATGCCCGAGCTTGACGAGGTGGGTGACCGCCTGGTATGCGCCGCCCTGGTTATCGGCGTCGACCAGTGAGAGATCACGGAAGTAGGGGTGGCTGCCGATCAACACCAGCGGCGTGCGGTCGCGAATGAGCAAGGGCAGAATCGGGTCGTCGATATCGCTGGAGAGCATGATCACGCCGTCGATGTGCCGACCGCGCACGACGCGGTTGTAGAAACCCGCCTCCATATCACTGGTGACCATCGAGAGCATCAGGAAGTAGCCATGGCTGTTGCACGTCTCGGTGATGCTCTGGATGACTTGCGGGAAGAACGGCTCGGAGAAGATCGTGGCCGCGCTGCGCGGGATAAGCACGCCAACCACGTTCGTGCGGCTGCTGGCCAGGCTGCGTGCGGCGGCGCGCGGCGCGTAGTTGTGCTCGCGCATCACCTGCAGCACCCGGTCGCGCACCATGGGCCGCACGCTGGGATGGTTATTCAACACGCGCGAGACCGTCGAACGCGATACGCGGGCCAGTTCGGCGATCTGCTCAATTGTTAGTTGCGGTGCCACGTCAGGAGCGCTCCCACCAATTACGCACAACCGATCCTGGCCTGCTATCGCCATCAGTGCCCAATAGCGACCAGTACATTGGCTCCAATCGGCGGCTACGCTGAAGGCGCCAAAATTTGAGATCGCTCTCAACCTGGGATGCTACTATACTCGATCTTCGGCCGATTGTCAAGCCAGGGCTCTGACCACCAGGGCCACATCAAGTGCCCGCTTGGACGAGGGGGTCAGGAGGGCTGCGCCTTCCCTGCGATCGCGCCGTTGACGCGGCAAAAAAGGGACTGGAGAATACGTGAGCCGCCCCAGCACCCCTCACGAGAGGGGCCAGGGGTGAGGAGGAACAGGTTGCTGCGCGCTCCCCCACCCATATTTGGGATCGCTCTCATAACCACTACAAGCCCGCACACACCGGGAGCTTTTCCCGGTGCCCACGGGCTATCTGAGCAGGATCCAACGTTCTGCTATCGGCCGCCAGGCCGGCGGCTCGGCCGGCCGATGATCGGCAACCCCATGATCCCCATGAACGCCACCGACGATATCGCCATACCCACCGCGACCGATACCGGGCGGTACAGGAACGAGATGGTGTGCTGCCCCGGTGGCACGACGATGCCGCGGAACAGATAGTTCGTGCGATAGATCGGCGTCGCCGCGCCATCAATATAGGCGCGCCAGCCTGGGAAGTACATCTCGCTCAATACCAGGAAGCGCTGCCCGGTGGTGGAGGTTGTCAAGACGATCTGGTTCGGGGCGTAGTGCGTGATGCGTACCTCGGCTGGCCCACTTGCTATCGGCGCGATTCCGTCCGGCGGCTGCTCGGCCTCGATCAACGCCAGGCGCCGCCCATCGAACCCCGGCGCAGTCACAGCACGCAACACGGCTGCGGGGTCGGCCTCGCTGCGCACGGCGTCCACAAAATAGGCCCGCGGGTAGACCTGGCTGTTCTCATACACGCGCACCTGCGGGTTTTCGTATACCTGGCGGAAGGTCCTGCCGATCTGCGGCTGCACATCGCTGGGGACCAGCAGATACTTTACGTTCAGCGCGCTCAGGATCGGGCTCTCCGGCTGCAGCAGGCGCTCGTCGGTCAGGTAGCCGTAGGACACATCGGCCACGTCTGGTCCGAACAGGTAGTCGGTGTAGCGGCGCGGCTGAAGTGAGTTGAAGCCGTTGATGTCCTCGATCCCATAAACCATCCCCCAGCTCACCGCCAGCGTTTCTTTGGCGGCGTTGTTCTCCAGCGCGTTGTTGGTCAGGAACGTGGCTTTGCGGAACCGGGTGGCATCTTGCTTGAGAAACGCGACCACCGCGGGCACCTGCTGGTAGATCTGCGGATCGGTGGTTGGATTGAACAGCGCGGCATAGCTCCCCAGATCCAACACGATCAGCGCCGCCGCCAGCGCCTGCGTGCACGGGCCAGGCCGGCGCCAGCTCCACCAGGCTAGCAGCGCGGCGCCGGCCAGCGCGAACGCCAACGGCACATAGGCGTTCGGGCGGTGCCATTCGAGCTGCGCCAGCTCCCAGGCGTCGATACCCAGCAACGAGGGGGAGGTTGTCTGTTGCGCAAAAACGACGACCGCCACCGGAATCAGCACGAGCGCCGCCGCAATCACCAGCAACCCCCGACGCCGTGCGGGTGCGGGCTCGATCAGGCGTTGCATCCCGAATCCGGCGAGCGCCGTCAGCGCGAAGGCCGCCAGCACGATCGCGCGCTCGACATCACGCAGCTTCCCGATCACCGGCGTGGCATAGATCAGGTCGGCAAGCGGCGTGAAGCGCCCGGCTGCCAGCAGCACGCCCATGAGCAACAACAGCGCGAAGTAGCACAGCGTGAACCAGCGCCGATACACACTGGCCGAAACCGGCATGGGCTCCTGCTCCCCATGTCTGCGTGTCTGCATGTCACTCAGTGGCAACCGGGCGAGGCCGAGCAGACCAACAAGCGCCAGCGCCAGCGGCAAGATTCCCACATACGCCGAATGCTCCCAGGTCTTGACCGCGGTAGCGATATCCATCGGTTGCGCGGCGTAGGGGCCGGCCTCGATCGACCCGTAGAGATAGGGGAACAAGAAGAGCAGCCATTCGCTGCCGTGCATCGAGCTGCCGAACACAAACTCGAAGCTTGCTTCGGCGGCGCGCGGCGACAGGCGCGCCAGCTCGATCCAGGGGAGCAACTGGACCGCGGCCAGCCCATAACCAAGGGTGTAGATTGCGGCGAACCGCAGCGGCAACCGGACCAGCCAGCGCCAACGCCTGGTAGTTATCGTGCGCTCGACGGCGCGCACCAGCGTGTAGAGGCTCAGTGCCAGCGCCGTGTAGATCGGCACCTGCGGATGGCCCGCCATCGTTTGCAGGGCCACCGCGACCGCAGCCGGTGCCAGCCAGCCCAGACCGGCGGCGCGCAACGCGCGATCGACGGCGTAGAACACCCAGGGCAACAACGCCGCGCCGCTGAGGATCGAGAGGTGGATCACCCGCGCGGTCATAAAACCGCCAAACATGTAGGCGACCGCCGCGACGAACGCCGGGAGCCGCTGGAGCTCGAGGCTGCGCATGGCCAGGTACATCCCCAGGCCCGCGATGCAGAACTGGAGCAGAAAATCGTAGTTCAGCGCCACGACGCCCGGCAGGAAGAAGAACAGCCAGTTCGGCGGGTAGAACAGCGCGGTCTGCCCGTCGCCGATCAGCGGGATACCGCTGAAGGTATACGGGTTCCACAGCGGCGGGTGGCCTTGCGCGACGAGGTCCGCAGCGAGTTTGTGATAAGGGTAGAAGTAGTGCTGAACGTCGTGGTAGTAGAAGGTGGCGCGCACCAACGTCAGCGGCGCGAAGACGACCAGCGGTAGCAGGAGCAACCCGAGCACCACAGCTGCATCCCCACGCCGCCACAGCGCACGCCGGGCAGCGACGACACGTGCCACCAGGGGCCCGGTTGTCACGATCTCCTTGCCCATAACGCAGGATGGCGCACACCTGCCGGCGCACGTCGCGCGACCAGGATCCACTGGAACCCGAACAACGTCGGTGCGAGCAGCAGCGCCACCCGCTGGAGCGCCATCAGTGTCGCCAGGAGCGTTCGGCTCAGGCCAGCGGGCCAGATCTGCTCCAGCGGCACCGGCGTCGGCCTGACGCGAACGACCTCCAGGCCGGCGCCACGTAGCAACTCCATGGCTGTATGGCGGGTGTAGAAGTGCAGGTGCGTGCGGTCGAAGATCCCACGCTCCATCTGGGGGAACTGGCCCACAAGCAGCAACAGCCGCGCAGCAATGTGTGCGACGTTGGGCAACGAGACGATGAAGAGCGCGTCGGGCGTGGCCGCGCGCTGGAGCGCATGCAGCACCGCTTCCGGATCCAGCGTGTGTTCCAGGACATCGGCGCAGACGACGACGCGATAGGTGCACGCTGGCAGCTCAGCATCCTCGATCGCGCTGTTATAGACCGTGCGGTAGTACGGCCGGGCATGAGCCGCCCAGGCCGAATGCGGCTCGACTGCGTCGACTATGATCGGATCGCGCTGCAGGAGAATGCCGAGGACCCCGTGTGCCGCGCCAACATCTAACACCGGGCTACGTCCGATGCGTCGAACGAGCCAGGCGATCTGCTGGTGGCTACTCTGTGGGTCGTTGTGAAGAGCGTAGTGCAAGGAGCGGCTTCCATCGGTTGCACCAGGCGAACAATAGGGTGGCCTTGACACATTGGTATGCATACGGGATCCCATTGACATGGCAGATCTCGTCGCCGTAGTAGGTGGGGATCGGCACCTCGACGATCCGATAGCGGCGCCGCAGGAACTCCAGGATGATCTGGGTATCGAAATGCCAGCTGTTTGTCAGGCGATCGAGGTCGATCGTGCGCAGCGCGTGGCAGGAGTAAGCACGATAGCCGGAGTGGAATTCCGAGAACCGCGTGCCGAGCAACCGGTTCTGGATGGCGGTCAGGATCTTGTTGCCGACGTATTTGTAGAGCGGCATATGGCCGCGCAAGGCAGCCCCCGGCTCGAGCATGCGCGACCCCATGACCATCTCGGCCTGCCCAGCCTCCAGCGGCGTGAGCAGCCGTTGCATCACCTCTGGCGCGTATTGACCGTCGGCGTGCAACAGGACGACGATATCCAGCCCGCGCTCGATCGCGTAGGCGTAGCCGCGCTTCTGGTTGCCACCGTACATCAGGTTCACCGGATTGCGGTGGACTGTCAGCTTCGCGGCGGCGGCGGTGCCGTTGTAGTTGAGCCCAACTTCGTAGGTGTGATCGGGGCTGCAGTCATCGAAGACAAAAATCTCCTCAACCTTGGCGACGATATCGGAGGGAATGCGATCGAGGACCGACGTGAGCGTCGACTCCGCGTCGTACGCGATCACAAAGATACCAATGCGCTTGCCCACGATCGGGTCTCCTTCTCATTCGCTCACCGGCGTGCCCGGCGAACGCTATGTATACCACAAAAGGTGGGGATGTGGCAAATGATGTGCCGCTACCCGGCTTATGAGCCCCCAACCTCGGCACCCACGCTCACGTGCGGCGCTCCGACAAACGTGTAAACTGGATTACTTACACTTATTGCTCTTCCCGTTCCCCCGATCCTGATGATAGACGCCGCCGTCCAGGGCACAGGTGACCTGCCCGTACACTTGACTCGTCCGCGCTCCTAGCAGCGAGAGACTTCCAATCACCACCACCGCGATGAGCACCAGGATCAGGGCATATTCGACCAGCCCTTGCCCGCGCGCCTGCCGGCTGCGCAATGGTGCTCGCCGCACGATGTGTACGATGAGCGCCGTCAATGCATCCAGAACCAGTGCAGCCAACCACCTTACTGTACTCATAAGGTCCTCCTTGACCGGATCGAAACAACGATGGGGAAGACCGATGGCAATGCCTATACACTGTATTGTAGTACATTGCTATCCTCTTCACCATAGGTTATTGGTCATCGGTGTGCGTAGTGCTATTGATCCTCGTGGCACTTCCGCCCATGCTATAATGGTCGTGTCGTTCCGCCCTCACCTGAGAGGCCGTCTGAAACGCCGCACTGCGGGGGCGTGGGGGCCGGCCCCCCACACGAATGCATCTTCGCCGCACCTCAGATCGCCCGCAGCCGCACCAGCGGCAAGCGCAAGCACCGGCAGCACGCCCTCGGGTGGTCGGTTCGCCGCGCGGTCAATCCTGTTCGAAGTGCGTGGGCTCAGCGTATCGCAGATCCTCAAATCATACGGAGGCAACGATGCCAAAGACAACGATCGTCTCGATGATCGGCCTGGCACTGCTGCTGACGGTATTGCTGGGGTGTAGCACGCTCGGCCTGGCAGTGCGCGAAGGCCTGGTCCAGGAGCTTTTGATTCGCTTCCCACCCGACACGCGCTACCAGCTGATTCTGCGCATCGGCAGCGATGCCGTACCATGGGACCGTAGTGCGGGCCGCCCGATGGCGATCAACCTCTGGGCACACGGGCGCGGGACCGACTGGCATATCATCTCGCTTGTCCATGTGCCACTGGGCGCCAACGAAACGTGTGTGGAGTGTTGAGCCACGCACCAGGAGCGGGGGCGGGAGAGATTACGTATTACCTGGAGGAGGACCGATGCGCCTGAGCGAGGACAAGATCCGCCGCATCGCCGAGCGCCTGCACGACGAGCTCGAGCAGCGCGGCCTGCTGGCCTATAAAGATCCACCCGGCCGTCGCACCGGCGAAGGTCGTGCGGCACGCGTCAAGGTGATCTACGAGTTTATCGTCGCCGATTTGAAACAAGAAGAAGCGATCGACGCCGAGGTCGAGCGCATCCTGGCGAGCTATTCGCGCGAGATCAAGGGCACCGAGCGCGATGTGCTGTTCCGCAAGCACAAGGAGGAGGTTGCCCGCAAGCGCGGGTATATCCTCTGAGCGGGCTTAGGTGGCTCCGAGCCAGCTTGCGCGATCGCGATGGGTATCTCCTGAAGTAGCTCGACCGGAGCGACGAACCGTACGGCCAGGTGCAGACGCCCGCTGGAGATTCGTCAACGAGGCGCTGGCCGTGGCTCGCTGCGCCGACAGGCAGGCGGGGGCTGCAGCCCCCTCTTGGCCTGCGGGGGGAGCAATGACGGCGTGCTGGTACGGAGAGCTGCGCCCGCCGCACTAGCCCGCAAGAACGATACCCCGCCAGCCTCCTACCTCCCGCTCCCGGGCTGGGAAACATGGGGATGAGGCTGCGGGGCATTCTGTGCGATGGCAAAAAACCTACCCCCCTAAAGGGGCGAGGTGATGGCGCCGGAGCCGCAGGCCGGCACTACTCGTAGCGCAACGCCTGGATCGGGTTGAGGCGTGCCGCTCGCAGCGCCGGGAAGAACCCGAAGCAGACCCCGACGCCGGTCGCAACAACCGTCGCCAGCACGATCGAGCTGAGAGTCACGAGCGCCCGCCCATCCTCAGCGCCCATCCCCTGGAGCAGGAGCGTGCCGATCGGCGAGAGCGCGAAGCCAAGCCCGACCCCGATCGTGCCGCCCACCAGACACAGCACGATCGCCTCAATCAGGAACTGCAGCAGAATATCGCGCCGCCGCGCCCCTACCGCTTTGCGCAACCCGATCTCGCGCGTGCGCTCGGTCACCGACACCAGCATGATGTTCATGATCCCGATCCCTCCCACCAGCAGCGAGATGCCGGCGATGCTGCCCAGGAACACCGTGAAGCCGGCCGTGATCGCGGCAGCTTGGGCAGAAACCTGCTCCAGGTTGAGGATCGTGAAATCGTTGTCCTGGTAGGTCAGCCGGTGGCGCGCACGCAGCAGCATCGTCACCTGCCGGATCGCGTCATCCACCTGGTCGCGGCTGCGCGCCTTGACGCTGATCTGCGACACATCGACCCGCGACGAGATCTGGTTGCGGAACAGGCGGCTCTGGGCCGTCTGAAACGGAACAAACACCGTCTCTGCCGGATCCGAGCCCAGCCCGAGCGCACTGCGCCGGTCGGCCAGCGCACCGACGACCTCGAAATTGACGCCGTTGATCGTGATCCGCTGACCGATCGCGTTCTCGATGCTGCCGAACAACTCTTCGGCAGCCTGCCTGCCGAGCACTGCCACGCGCGCGCGATTCTGGTCCTCGGCCGCCGAGAGCAGGCGCCCGGCCCCCAACTCGCTGGCGCGGATCGCGAAGTAGCTGGGCGTTACTCCCAACACCTGGTAAACGAAGCGGTCGGTGCCTGTGCTGATCGTTGCACTGCTGCCGAATTCGCTTGCTACCATCGCGACTGCCGGTGCGGCGCCCGGTTGCATGATCGCTTCGGCATCGGCGGCGGTCAGTTGGGGCGGAAGAGCGGTGTCGGCTTTTTTACTATCGATCATGGGGAAAATATAAAAGGTCCCCACTCCCAGCTTGTTCAGCTCGCTATCGAGAAACTGCGCGTACCCATTGCCGAAAGCCAGCAGCGTGATCACCGCGGCGACGCCGATGATGATCCCCAGCATCGTCAACACCGCGCGCAGCTTGTTGGCCCGCAGTGCGGTCATGGCGACACGAAAGGCTTCGAAGAGATTCATCACACGCTCCACAATACCGAAGGTTGAATAGTGCCTGCTGCATGCGCCCTGATTACGCGGCTACCAGCCCCGGTGCTTGCGCGATCGCTGCGGCCGGTGTGCGCACCACGTCGTCGCTCGCCACCAGCCCATCGCGGATGCTGATGATCCGCCGGGCATGGCGGGCGACTTCGGGATCGTGCGTCACCAGGATCACCGTGATGCCCTGTTCGGAGTTGAGCCGCGCGAAGATCTGCAGGATCTCGGCGCCAGTTTTGGTGTCGAGCGCGCCGGTCGGCTCGTCGGCCAGGATGAT
>FLYN01000961.1_pt1 | contig 33011 bp, 28 predicted proteins | sample 1122621 | NCBI WGS metagenome assembly FLYN01 (sample SAMEA4346792, study PRJEB14843) | hot springs metagenome | biome: Terrestrial Biome; feature: Habitat; material: Sediment | place: India | collected 2012-06-12 | depth 1760 m
TCTGGTCTCTGGTCTCTGGTCTCTGGTCTCTGGTCTCTCGTCTCTCGTCTCTCGTCTCTAGTCTCTGGTCTCTGGTCTCTGGTCTCTAGTCTCTCGTCTCTCGTCTCTGGTCTCTGGTCTCTGGTCTTTATTCTTCACCCTAGCTCACCGGCCCCCCACCGGGCCGCACGAACACATCGTTGACCTCGGCGGCCACCGCTGCCGGCGGCTTGGCTGCCAGCAGGTTGTCGAAGAGCAGCAGCCGACCGCTGCGAACGACCTCGTCGGCATACAGGAACATGGCCGCCGACCAGGCCTGCTGCGCGAACCCCATCGGATGACCGCTCTCGCCGTGCATCCATTCGTTGAACTCCCACTCCTGCCCGATCCCCTGGCGGTTCGCTTCAGCCAGCGCCAGTAGCAGTTGCTCGGCTTCCGCCAGCCAGCCATGGCGGACCAGCGCCGCGACGTGGAACCCGCCGATCATCGGCCAGATGCCGCCGTTGTGATATTGATGCGGCAGGTTCAGGTTGCGGCTGCGATAGTACTCGCGCCAGTTGCTCTCGCCAGGGTAGATCGGCGGGTGGATCGCTTTGGTCGGGTACGGCTCGGCCATGCCGACCTGGCGCATATAGCGCAGGATATGCTCGGCGCGATGGCGATCGGCCACCCCGGTCAGGATCGCCAGCAGGTTGCCCAGGCTGTCGCACCAGTCGCCGTACTCGCGAAACGCGACCCAGGGCAGGTAGAACGGGCGGCTGGAGATCGTGCCGATGTTGTGGTAGAGCATGAACCATTCCAGGCGGATCGCTTTCAAGCGCTCCAGGTGCTCGGCGAAGTGCTCGGCGACCCAGCAACGGTCGATCCACATCAGCGAGTTCAGCCGCTCGTGAATCCCGGCGGCGTCCACCTCCAGCCGGTGGCAGGGCTCATCGGCGGGCAGCGCTTTGGCCAGCTCCTGGTGTGCCAGTGCCGCCGCATAATAGAGCACATTGTCGTAGAGCGTGTTGTAGCGCACCGCCAGCAGGTCCATCCAGTCGCCCGCCTCGGGCACTTCCAGCAGGCCGCATTCGTTCATATCCTGGTATTCCAGCCAGAGCAGCGCCCGGTCGATGCTGGCCCAGTGCCGCAGGAGAAAGCCCGTGTCGCCGGTGAGCCGGAAATGCAGGTAGTGCCCCAGGATGTACCAGAGGTTGGAGTCCACCGCGCCGGCGTTCTCGGTGCTGACGTAGCCGGTGTCGGGGTTGATGTTGAGCTGGATCAGCCCGCGGCGCGACTGAAACGCGCTCATGGTCTCCAGCGCGGCCCGCCCGGTGGCGATCAGCTGCGGATCGCCCGCAGCAGCGGCGCCCAGGAAGGTGATCACATTATCGCGCGCCCAGATCTGTGGGTAGCCGGCAGCCAGCCCCGAGGCGCGAAAACCCCTGGCGGTGGCACAGCGGTGGAGCACCTCCAGCGCCCGGGCGCGGGCTTCGGCGAGCAGACAATTCCGCTCCATAGCGAGGCACCAGCAGGCGGCTCAGGTCGGCTCTCTTCTCTGGCAGCACTGTGCGCCTATTATAGCACCAGATCGGGCCATCGCTGTAAGGGCACCGATCAACCCGCTCCCCGGCGGGGCGGAGGGCACCCCCGCGGAACTCCTGTTATTGATTTGCGCATCGATCGCTCGCATTTCGATCAGGTACTACGGCGAGGAGCATAGTTAGAATCTGGTTAAATCAACGAATCAGCGGCGAGCGAACCAGTGATGCTGCCGAAACCTCCTCTGAAAGGTATCGCTGGTCCTGTGAAAGTTGAGCACGATGATCCATGAGGTCGTTATCACCGGCATTGGGGTAATTCTGCCGCAGTGCGATAGCCGCGAGCTGCTTTGGAAGCAGCTCCGCGACGGTGAGTCGCAGTTGCGCCTGCACGCGCATCCCGGCTCCGCACGCGATGTCTGCGCTATGGGACGGGTGCAGGAGTTCGATCCGCACACCTACCTGTGCGAGTTCCCCGGGCGTTTCTATATCCGCTATCCACGCGAGGTCCAGTTCTACCTCGCCTCGCTGATCCTGGCGCGCGACGATGCCGCACTCGACCTTAACGCCCTCGACCGCGACCGTGTCGGCCTCTTCGATGGCACCTCGCGCGGGAACTTCGAGTTCTGGTACCGGCGCATCCTGGCCGAGCGCGACCAACTGCCCCGTGAGCTCTACACCCGCCAGGAGCTGATGCTGGGCACGCCTGGCCAGGCGGTCGGCCTGGCTGCCGCGCTGCTGCACATCCATGGCCCGACCTATACGTTCACCGCCTCGTGCTGCTCGGGCGCGATCGCCATCGGCCATGCCTACCGCGAGATTCGCAGCGGTGAGATCGATGTCGCCTTCGCCACTGGCCACGATGCGGCCTTGATTGCCCCGCTCTACCATATGTACCAGGACGCTGGGCTGCTGAGCCAGGAGCGCGAGGATCCACGGTGTGCGGTGCGGCCGTATGTCGGCCATTCGACCAATGCATTTGGCGAAGGGGCGGTGACGCTCCTGCTGGAAAGCCGCGCCCACGCCGAGCGCCGCGGCGCGCGCATCCTCGCCGCCCTCGGTGGCTACAAATACGGCAACAACGGCGACCATCCGACCCATGTCGATAGCACCGGGGCGCGGCCAGCGCAGATCATCAACGCCTTGCTCGATGCAGCACGCCTTACTCCCGACCAGATCCAGTTCGTCGTCGGGCATGGCAACGGCGTGCCGGCCAGCGACAATGCCGAGATCAGCTACATGCGGCAGGTCTTTGGGCCACGTACGCTCGCGGTGCCGCTGATCTCGACCAAACCGATCTATGGCCATACGCTGGGCGCAGCCAGCGCTCTGAACGTCGCCGCCGCCGCCCTGATGATCTATCACAACTACCTGATCCCGACGATCAACATCGATATCGATCGTCTTCCCGACGGGATCAATCTCCAGCCCAACCACGGGCGGGCCCACCGCTGCGAGGCCGGCCTCGCAGTGGCGATGGGGCTTGGTGGGCACAACGTCGCCGTGCTGGTGCAACGCCCAACACCAGGCTCCATCGGATGTTCTTGACAAGGGACTCACTATGCGACCAGACACGACCATGAACGCCCGCCGCGACGCCGCCTATGTGTGCGAGATCGTCGCCACCGGCTATGCCTACCCGAGCGAGTGCATTGATAACGACACCTATTTCGCCCGCTGCCGCTTCCCGATCACCACCGATCGCGCCGCGCTCGAGCGCGAGACGCGCATGCACACCCGCTACTGGTGTAGCGCTACCGAGAACACCTGGACGCTCGCCCGCCAGGCGGTCGCGATGGCCCTATCAGCCGATCCAGGCCTGCGCGATGAGATCGATGTCGTGCTGGTCGCATCCGGCACGACTATGCCGGTCCTGCACCCGCCCGAACCCGACAACGCCGGCGTGGCCGACCTGGCACCGCTACTGATACGCGAGCTCGGCCGCTCCGATGCACTTGGCCTCGACCTCAAGGCCTGCTATTGCACGGGGTTCCTGCGCGGCCTCCAGGTGGTGGATGGGCTGCTGCAAAACCCCAACTACCGCGCCGGCCTGGTCGTCGCCACCGAGCAGGGCAGTCGCTTCGCCGTCGCCGAGACTAACCGATCGACCTTTTGCTTCATCATGGCCGATGCGGCCGGCGCGGCGATCGTGCGCCGTCGCCCACCGGCATCGCGCGTGGGGATCGTCGACTACGTCGGCTCTACCGATGCCAGCAAGCACGATTGGGTCGGCATCGGGCCTGACGCCGCCTCGACCGTGATGCGGGGTGCGCGGGTAGCGCAGGCCACACACGAGATGCTGATCCAGTGCGCCCGCACATTGCTGGACCGCAACGGCCTGCGCGTGGAAGATGTCGATTGGCTGGTGCCAATCCAGACCCACGCGCGGGTCATTGATGCTCTGTGTGCAGCGCTCGAGTGGCCGCCGGAGCGCTTGCTTTGGTTTGGCGACCGCACCGGCTTCGCAGGGAGCGCCAGCATCCCTGCCTGCCTGGCCGAGCAGATCCACAACGGGACGATTCGCAAAGGCGATCTGGTGCTGTCGCTGGCGGTCGGCGCCGGCATGAACTGCGCCGGCACGCTCTACTATTGCTAAATCGCCCCAGACCGAGATCATGGTGACATCGAAACTCATGCCTCTTGCCGAGGCCGTTCGCACCTATGTGCGGCCCGGCATGCACCTCAACTTCGCTGCGACGCCGGGTCGCTCCAACGCCGCGGTGCGCGAGGTGGCGCGCTGTTTTCAGGGCACCAACCCGGGCTTCGTCCTGAGCAGCACCGGGTTTCATTCGCTGGCCCATCTGCTGGGCCTGCTGCGCCTCGGCAAACGCTACATCGCCTGCTTCTTCGGCGACAACTACCCCCGCCCGCGCCCCAACGCGCTCTATACACAGTTGCTCCAGGAAGGGGCCGCGATCGAGCATTGGTCGCTTTGGTCGTATGTCACCGCGCTCCGCGCCGGAGCGCTGGGCCAACCCTACGGCTTGACCACCTCCCTCGCCGGGACAACCCTCGGCGCTGAGCTCGCCGCCGCCGGGCAATTTTTCCAAATCCCAGACCCACAAACGCCACAACGCAGCCTGGGGCTGATCGCGGCGCTGCGCCCGGATATCACCTTCGTGCACGCTCCGCTGGGCGATAGCCACGGCAACCTGGTCTTCTCCGCCCCCTACTCGGAAGGTTTCTGGGGCGCGCTGGGGGCGGCCTGCGGCGTGATCGCGACCGTCGAGCGGGTCGTCGCGCCAGAGGACCTTGCCGCGCTCCAGGAGCCGATCAAAATCCCCGCCCAGCGGGTGCTCGCGGTGTGCGTCGAACCGTTCGGCGCTCACCCGCAGCCGCTCTATACCGCGCCCGCGCTCGGTGTGCCGGGCTATCGCGACGACTTCGAGCACTATCTGCTCTGGCGCGCGATGACGCAGGACGCCGCGCTGTTCGAGCGATTCGCCGATAACGTGCTTCGCGCCGAGGACGGAGCCGCCGGCTACCGGGCGTTCGCCGGGGTGGAGCGGTTGGCGAGCCTCACAGTTCGGCAGCCACCAACCCGGCGAGCGCTGTCGTCTGCTGCATGCCGCCCAGGCGAAGAACCGAATCGCCTGCGCCCCTCCGATGTGGCGATCATTCGCGCGGCACGCACGATCGTGGCACGCGTGCGTGCGCAGGGGTATCGCAGCGTGCTCGCCGGCATCGGCCAGTCCTTTTTCGCCGCGCGCCTGGCCAGGTTCTGGCTGGCCCAAGATGGGATCGAAGTGGCGGTGATGGTCGAGACCGGCCTGTACGACCTCGACTGCGGCCCCGCGGCGGGCGGCTTTCTGCTCGGCTACGACACGATCGCGCGAGCCCGCCGTCTCTCGGCGGTGGAGGACGTGCTCGGCACCCTGACCTGCGGGGCCGACAACGCCTGCCTGGGCGTGATCGGGGCTGCTCAGGTCGATCCGCGTGGCAATGTCAACACTACCCGCTTGTCGGATGGCCGGCTGCTGGTCGGCTCGGGCGGTGCCAACGACATCGCCTCCGCTGCAGCGGAAGTGGTCGTCGTCACAACTTGCGATCGCGTGCACCTGGTGCCGCAGGTCGATTACATCACCAGTCCCGGGCGCGGCGTGCTGCACGTGGTGACCGATCTGTGCACCTTGCGCCGGGCGACGGCCGCCGAAAGCACCTGGACGGTCTGCGACATAGGTTCGGCGGAGGCGCAGAGCGCAACCGCAGTGCTCGATCAGATCCGTGCCAACTGCGCCTGGGAAATGATCGTCCCGGCGCAGCCCGAATGGATGCCGCCGATCACGGCGCACGAGCTACGGCTACTGCGCTCGCTCGATCCGGAGGGCATCTATTGGTAGCACACAAGGAGCAATGATGAACGAGGTCGCTATCACCGGCTTCGGCAGCTATCTGCCGCGCCTGATGCACACCAACGAGACACTGCCGCCCCTCGACACACCGCTCGACCCGCAGGAGATCGCGCGAATCGGGGTCTACCGACGCGGCTGGGCAGGCGACAACGAAGGGATCGCCGAGATGGCAGCGATCGCCGCGCAGCGCGCCCTCGAGCGCGCGGGGATGGAGGCCCAGACGCTCGATCTGATCATCCTGGCGAACTGGACGCAGCGCCGCTATATCCCCGAGTTCGCGCCACGGCTCAAGCAGCTCCTGGGCGCCCGGCGCGCCTTCGCCTTTGATGTGTGCTGCGCCTGCGCGGGGTTTATCTATGGCCTGGGCATGGCGCAGAGCTTCCTGCAGAACCCGCGCTACGCACGCGCGCTGGTCGTCGCATCCGAGACCACTGCGCAGCGTGCGCGCCCCGGCAGCAAGGCGACGCTCATCCTGGGGGATGCGGCGGGCGCATTCGTGCTCGAGCGCGCGGCGGGCCACGGTGGCCGGCTGATCGACTACGAGCTGGCCACCGACGGCGAGCACCACGCGATCATGGACATCAGCCCCCAGGGGTACGTCCGGACCCATATTCCCCAGCGCGAGCTGAACGCGCTCGCCAGCCGCTCGATCGCCGGCGTCGTCGAGCAATTGCTGGTACGCAACCGGCTGACGCTGGCGGAGATCGACTGGATCGTGCCGCATTCCGGCACCGCGGGTGTCCAGGCGATGATCGCCCAGACGCTGGCGGTGCCGCGCGAGAAGATCCTGACCAATTTCGCCACCGTCGGTAATGTCTCGTCGGCTTCGATCCCCACCGCGTTGGACGAGTTCGTCGCCGCGGGGCGGATCCGGCCCGGCGATCTGATTCTCTCGGCTGCTGTCGGCACCGGCTGGTATGCCGCGGCTATGCTCTACACGGTATAAGCGATGGAGCCACCCATGAAGAGCCCAACCCTTGCCGGCAAAGTCGCCGTCGTTACCGGCGTGACCTCGGGGATCGGCGCGGCGCTGACGACGCGCCTGCTCGCCGAGGGCCTGACCGTCGTCGGGGTCGCACGCGATGCCGCGCGGCTGGCGGCGGCGGCGGCACGCTGGGGCAGCGCCTTTCACCCGATCCAGGCCGACCTGGCCTCGCCCGAGGCGCGTCAGTGCGGCATCGAGGCGCTGGTCGCGCGTTTTCCCCGCGTGGACCTGTTGGTGAACAACGCCGCCGAGTGCGTCTACGAGACGCCGCTGGGGCTGGGCATCGAACGCTGGCGCGAGTTGCTCGAGGTCAACCTGCTGGCTGCGATCGCGCTGGTGCAGGCGTTGGTGCCTGCGCTGCAGGGGCATGGCCATGTGGTCAATGTTTCATCGGTCACGGCCCGTTTCCTGGCGAACGCGCGCTTCGCGCCCTATGCCCTGACCAAAGCCGCCATCGAACGCTTCACCGAGGCGTTGCGCCTGGAGTTGCAGCCGCTGGGGATCAAGGTTTCGTTGCTGGCGCCGGGGCTGGTGGATACACCGATCTATGATAAGGTAGCCGGGTTCGAGAAGGCGCGCGCCAGGCTGGCCGAGCAGGTGCCGACCTGGCTGCGGGCCGAGGATGTGGCCGAGGCGATCGTGTGGATGTTCGGCCAGCCCGCGCACGTGCTGGTGAGCGAGCTGGTGCTCATGCCGCGCGACCAGCCGCGCTAGCCCGCCATGACTGCGCCATGGCGCTTAATTAGAATGCTGATTACTCCTTTGTTCGGTTGCCCGTATTACGCACCGCAGCGACGTAGAGGACGCCGAGCGAGGATCCATAGATTCCCCATCTCTACGTCCTCTGCGCCGCTGTGGTGAGAGAAGAGGATAAAGTGGCGTTATGAACGACGATCAACTTATCCAGCGTTCGGAGGCCTATCTCGACGGGGTGTTTGGGCCCGGCGCGGGCCGGCGGCACACGCAATTCCTGGAACATCTTGAGAGTGTGGCGTTGCGCGAAACCATGCATCGCTACCACCTGCTCGAGGCCGACACGACGCATCTCTCGGTCGAAGAAAATTACCTGCTCGGCATGTGCGTCTTGTGCGCGATCAGGAGCTACAGCACAGCCGGGATGTTCGCCAAGACGCTGCTCCATCTTGGGGTGCGCAAAGAGAAGATCCTGGAGGCGATCACCCGGCTGAGTATGTGGATCGGCGGGATACCGGCAGCCGAGGCGGCTGCCCATATGCAGCGCGCCATCCACGACTACGAGCAGCGCGGCCTGGCTTCCATGGAGGCCTGGTTCCCACCACTGCGCAGCGAGGCCGCCCATGGCTGATCGCCCTGCCATCCTGGCGCAGCGCTGCGGCCTGGTGCTCGGCATGTCTGGCCGCAACAGCCTCGGCTACCAGTGTGCGGCGGCGGTGCGCTCCTTCGGCGCCGAGGTCGCGGTGACCTACCGGCCCAGTCGACGCGAGAAGTGCGCTCCGCTGGCCGTCGAGGCCGGCTGTACCCTCCACTTCGGTGTCGACGCCGACGACGAGGCGTCGCTGGCTGCTGCCATGCAGGCCCTTAGTGCTGCCTGGGGCCGGCTCGATTTCCTGATCCATACCCTGGTGCATGTGCCCGCCGGTGTGCTGGCGCGCCCGCTCGTCGAGCTCAGCCGCCACGACTTCCACGCGGTGATGGATAGCGGGGTCCATTCGCTGATCATGGCCTGTCGGCACGCCGCCCCGCTTCTGGAACGCTCGCCCAGCCCGCGGGTCGTGGCGCTCACCTCGGCCTCCGACCAGTTGATGACGCCCAACTACCACGTCGTGGGCATCGCCAAAGCAGCGCTCGTTGCCGCGGTGCGCTACCTGGCCTACGAGCTCGGGCCGCGCGGAATTTTGTGCAACGCGGTCAGCTTCTCGCTTCTGCCGACTGATGGCGCCATGCGGGCGATCGGGGCCGAGACGGCCAGGGCCACGCATGCGGCGCTGGCCCGGCGCGCGCCCACGCGCCGGGCGCTCGAGTTCGCCCACGTTACCAACACGATCGCGTTCCTGGTCAGCGCTCTGTGCGAGAATATGACCGGCGAAGTAATTACGGTGGATGGAGGATTCGCGCGCACGTACCTGCGGGGCTGATCTGGCTGTCGCAGGCGAGCATCGCGCTGTGGTGTTCCCGTCCGCCTGATATACTGGAGGTAGGCAGTGACCGTCCAATCCAACAGCCTGGGCCCGACCTACGAGCAAACACAACAGGCCCTGTTTGTGCAGATCCTCCGTGCGGTGCGCATCGGCGTGATCGCGGTTCTCGCGATCAGCTTGCTGAGTCTGGCCACCCCGCCGCTGCGAACCCCGCCGATCATGGCCCTTACCGGCATCGTTCTTGCCGAACTGGGGGTGACCGAGCTGAGCTACTGGTTGCTGCGACGTGGCCGGGCGCGGCAGGGCGCGATCTGCTATGTGCTCTTGACCCTGGTCATGGCGACCCTGGTCGGGGCAGTGTTGCAGCTGCCGGCCTTTGTCGCGGCGATCACCGCGCTGATGGTGGCGATGGGCGCGCTGCTGATCGGGCCGCGCTATGCGGTGGCGCCGGGCATCCTGGGTATTGGGTGTTATGGTTTGCTGACGATCGCCGGAAAGCTGGGATCGTTTTGGCAGCTCGGGGTGCCCCAAGGGACATGGCTGATCACACTCGTCCAGATCGGGTTCGTGGTGGTGGCGCTGAGTGTCGTCGTCGCTGTGAGCGTGCTGACGAGCGCGCGCCTGCAACAGGTTGCCACCGAGGCCCAGGTGCGCGCCGACGAGGCCGAGCGCGCGCGGGCCGAGCAGGCCCATCTGGCCGGGCAGCTCGCTGCCCAGGTCGAGGAACAGCGCCGCCTGCTGGAAACCATTCGCGAACTGGAGGTTCCGGTCGTGCCGGTGCTGGAAGGTGTCCTGGTGCTGCCGCTGGTCGGCCATCTCGACAGCCAGCGGTTGCAGGTGATCGAGCGCCATGTGCTCGAGCAGATCGCATCGGAGCGGGCAACGCTGCTGCTGGTTGATGTCACCGGCATCCCGATCTTTGACACCGCCGTTGCTCGCGGCATCCTGCGCCTCGGGCAGGCGCTGCGCTTACTCGGTACGCGCATGGCCTTGACTGGCTTGAAACCCGCCACAGCCCAGACGCTGGTGCAGCTTGAAGTCAACCTGGGGAGCATCGATACCTATGCGCGGATCCAGGATGCGCTGGCGGAGTATCAGCAATCGGCCGCCCTATGGTGAGCCTGGTGCAGCCTGACAGGCCGGCTCGTCGTTGGCAGTGCCGACATCCATAGCGGTCGCTGGCGTTGTTGGAGCGAAAGGGCGCGCTTATGCCGTCGTATCGCGAGTATCTGCGACCTTATCTCGCTGCCGATGGGCGCCTGAACGACTTCCTGCGGGTGCGCAATGGCCGGATCATCTTCGCCGATACGCTCGACCTGCTCGAGCTGGCCCGGCAGTACGGCACACCGCTGGAGGTTTCGTTCTGCCCACTGATCACCCGGCGCGTCCACGCGATGCACGCGTACTTCGCGGCCGCGCGCGCGCAAACTGGCTACCGCGGTGGGTTCGTCTACGCCTACGCGACCAAAGCCAATTTTGCCGAAGAAGTCGTGCGTACGGCGCTGGCAGCCGGGGCGCACTACGAAACCTCCTCCGCTTTCGATGTGCGGATCGCCCAGACGCTGTGGCGGCGCGGGATCTTGCCATCGGAGCGATTCGTCTTCTGCAACGGCTCCAAGGAGCAACCCTATATCAACGCGATCCTGGAGCTGCGGCAGGCCGGGTTTGTGAACGTGGTGCCGATCCTGGACGATCCCGCGGAGTTCGAGGCGCTGGCGGGGTGCGCTGCGCCGCTGCTGCTTGGTGTGCGCGAGCGCAAAGACCCCGGCGACCTGGCGGAGGGAATCACCTATGGCTACGACCGTTTCGGGATGTTGCCGGACGAGCTGGAGCGGTTGGCCGTGCGCGTTGCCCAGACGCACCATCGGATCATCCTCTACCACGCGATGGTCGGCAGTCAGCTCGAAGATCCCGCCCACTGGATCGGCGAGGTGATCGAGTCGCTCGAGGGCTACGCGCGGCTGCGGGCCCATGCCCCGGCCATGGACTACTTCAACTTCGGCGGTGGGATGCCGACCGGGGCCTACCGCCTCGATTTCACCTTCGACTACGCTGCCTTCGCCAGGCAGGTGTTCCAGGCGGTCGGCGCGCGATGCGATGCGCAGGGCATCCCGCACCCCCACCTGGTCGGTGAATTCGGGCGCTACACAGTGGCCGACCACGGGCTGCACATCTTTCGTGTCGGCAGGATCAAGCCGGGCCACGCCGGCATGCCGCCGTGGTACCTGGTCGATGGCAGCCTCATGGTCGCGCTGCCGGATATCCTGATCGTCAAAGGGCAGTCGTTCATCGTCCTGCCGCTCACCCACCTCGATGCTGAGGCCGGGCCGGTGGTATTGGGCGGGCGACGCACGTGCGACTCCGATGACTTCTACCCGCGCCCGGGCGCCCCGCCGCTCGTGTTGCCGCTGGTCGGTGTGGACCGAGACCATCATGGCGAAACGGTGGCACCTGTGGATCATCCGACGTTGTCGATCCCGGCAAACGCGGCGCCCTTGCTGGTCGCGTTTTTTGGCACGGGCGCGTACCAGGCGATGCTCGCCGGTGAGGGCGGCGCGCATCACTGCCTGGCCCCCGAGGCGCCCAAGCTGATCGTCGAGGAGCAGGATGGCGCACTGTTCACCCGCGTGATCGGCGAGCAGAGCTGGGCCGATGTGCTGGGCGAGCTGGGGTATCGCTAGTCCAGTTGCAGTGGCGCTGCACGTTCGGAAATGGGTGTGGGCCATCCCGGAATATGGTACAATGCGCGGCGGCGTGCTCGATCAGCATGCCGCCGTTCTTGTGTTGACGACAGGCTGGTACGCGATGCACACGGCTGATGACGAGCGATTCCTGCGCCTCGCGATCGCGTTAGCGCATCAGGCGCGCCGGCAGGGAGCCGACCCGTTCGGCGCGGTCCTGGTCGCGGATGGCGCCGTGGTACATCAGGTCTACGACCGCAGCGTGGCGTATTCCGATCCCACCTGCCATGCGGAACTGAGCCTGATCAGCGAATACTGCCGGGCGCAGCGCCGTTTCTCGCTCGAGGGCTATAGCATCTACGCCAGCACGGAGCCGTGCTCGATGTGCGCAGGCGCCATCCATTGGGCGCGCATCTCGCGCGTGGTCTTCAGCGTCACCCAGGCGATGCTGCAACAGTTGAGCGGCGGCCATCCCAAACCGGGATGCGCCAGCATTATCAACAGCGGGCATCGGCAGGCCGCGATCATCGGGCCACTCCTGCCCGACGAAGGGCTGGCGGTCTTCGATGGCTATACATTCATTCCGAAGGTCGAACGGCATCGGGCGCTTGCGATCGGCGGCGCAGCCAGCCGCCCCGCGCGCTGAAAGCGCCATGGTCTGCAGTGCAGAACAGGATGCGCATCGGGCAAGAGACACGAGGGGGCTCAGTGGTCGAAGATCGCCGGCAGATGCGACTCTGGGAGAGCGCCGCGGTCGCCGAGGACCCCAGGTATCTGTCAAGGCAGCTCATCACCTACCTTGGAAACAAACGTGCTCTTCTCGGCCCTATCGGTGTCGCGGTGGAACAGGTCAAGCGCCGGCTTGGCAAGCCCCGGCTCCGGGTGGTTGACGTTTTTAGCGGGTCGGGTGTCGTCTCGCGTTATCTGAAGGCCCATGCTTCGCTGTTGATCAGCAACGACATCGAGGATTATGCGGCTGTGATCGCGCGTTGCTACCTGCGCAACCGCAGTACTGTTCATTCTTCGATGCTCTCGGAGATAGTCGCTCAACTGAACGCGATAGTGACCGAAGTGCCTTTTCCTCCGGGGTTTATCGAAGAATTATACGCCCCAAGGGATGAAAGCAATATCACCAGCCAAGACCGGGTCTTTTACACGCGGGAGAACGCCAGGAGGATCGATAATTATCGCCGTCTCATAGAGATGGTGCCGTTGGAGATCAAAGAGTTGCTTTTGGGCCCTCTGTTGAGCAAAGCCTCAGTTCATGCCAATACAGCCGGAGTTTTCAAAGGATTCTACAAGAACCGACGCACCGGGGTCGGACAGTTCGGAGGTAGCGGATCCGACGCGCTCACACGCATCTTGGGTCGAATAACGTTGGATGTTCCCGTCCTCAGCCTGTTCGAATGCGAATATGCGGTGTTTCAAGAAGATGCAAACGTGTTGGCGCGTAAGATCAAGGGCTTAGATCTGGCCTATATTGATCCGCCCTATAACCAGCACCCTTATGGCTCTAACTATTTCATGCTTAACCTTATCGTTCGGTATCAGCGGCCTGCGCATATCAGCCGTGTCTCCGGAATACCAACTGATTGGCGCCGATCTGGCTACAATGTGAGACACAAATCCCTGCCGTTGTTGAAGGAGCTCTTGAACACGATCGATGCCCCTTTTCTCTTGGTGTCTTTCAACAATGAAGGGTTTATTTCCCCGGAGGAGATGCGCGCGATGCTCGACGGCATTGGATCGGTAGAGACGATCGCTCTGCCCTATCATGCATTTCGCGGAAGCAGAAACCTGAACAAACGATCGATTCACGTCACTGAGTATCTGTTTTTGGTCGAACGAAGGTAGTGCCGTATCGGCGCGAAGTTCTCAAGATCCTACGTCGGTTTATTCCCATGATCCCTTACGATCTCTACCGGCTGCTGCAATGCCCTACCTGCGGCTCGCGCGACCTGGTCGTGACTGACGTCGGCGTGCACTGCGGCGCCTGCCGCAACGACTACCCGTGCCACGACGGCTACCTGGATCTGATGCCGCGCGGTGTCGCGTTTGACTATGTCTCCAAATACGTCGCCGAGGAAGCCGAGCTGGCCGAGGAGCTGGATTACCGCGAGCTGGCGCCGCCGTTGCTCGCCGCTGGTGTGCGCAACCGTGCGCTCGTGCGGTTGCTCGGTCTGCGCCCGGATGACGTCGTGCTCGACAACGGCTGCGGCAGCGCCAGGTTCGCAGCCTGGAACGTCGATCGGGTCCGCCTGATGGTCGGCTCCGACCCGGCCACGCTGTTCGCCGATGCGGCGGTCGAGCGGGTCGCGCTCGCCAGGGCCGACTCGCGCCGCCTGCCCTTCGCCGACAACCGCTTCGACAAGGCCTTTTCGATCGATGTGCTAGAGCATTTTCCACGCGATGTGATCGATGCCTACCTGGCCGAGACCGCGCGTGTGTTGCGGCCCGGCGGGCGGTTGCTGGTGTTCTCGAACACCCGCGAGCCTTCCGCGCTCCAGCCGCTCGTCGACCTCAGCCGCCGGTTGGGCCGGTTATTCGTGCGCGCCGGGCTGTACGACTTCCAGCGCGAGGCCCGCCGCAAGTCGGACCACGTCAAGGCACTGGCCACGTGGGATGATGTGCTCGACGCCATGCGCCAGGCCGGCCTGCGCCCCGTGCGGGTGGTGTTTTGGAACAGCGTGTTCACCAGCTTCGTTGAGCATGTACTGATGAAGTTGGGCGAGGTCCTCCTCGGAAGGATGCACAATGAACGCAGCACGATACCGATGCAGCAGAGCGACGAGCCGATTCATCGTGCAGCGCTCATCGTTCAGCGTTCGCCGGGGACCGATCGCGAGATCCGGGCGCGGCGGCGGGTGCGCAGCTACCTGGCGAAGCGTGGTCCGGTCTATTATGGATTGCTCGCCATCACGTTGCTGATGGAGCTCGATCTGTGGTTGTTCGGCGGGCTGCGATCGGGCAGCTATTTCATCGTCGTCGAAAAGCCCGCGCCTCCGGCAGTGCCGGCGCATGCCCATGCGGCAAAGCAGGCCCAGGAGCCTGTTTGAAGCGGACCATGCGAGGAGAAGGGTAGAAGCTCTGCCGAACCACCAGCTCCGATAGCCTCTAACGAAGGCCGTCGTATCTTGCACCTGCGATCTCTGATGCGACCGCTTTACATCTCACCTACCGGCCGCGGTGGCGTCGACTTCGGCATCCAGAACATCCTGCGCGCAGTGCGCCGCGCCGGCCTCGAGCAGGCCGAGCTATTGCGCCTGCCCGAGATCTACAACTTCGCGCCGTTCCTGATCCCGCGCGGGCTGCCGCGCGGCTGGTGGGCCGGCTTCGACATCATCCAGGGGCGCTCGCGGGTAGCCTTCGCGCTGCGGGCGCCTGGCCGCCCGCTGGTGACGACGGTGCATCACCTGACGAGCGACCCCGACCTGCAACCCTACAGCTCGGTCGCCCAGCGCCTGTTCTACCGCCTGATCGAGCGTCGCTACGACGGCTGGTCGATCTGCCTGGCCGACGCGGTCGTGTGCGTCTCGCGCTATACCCAACGGCAGGTCGAGCGGACCTACGGCCGCTGCGACACGGTGGTGGTCTTCGACGGCATTGACACCGACGTGTTCACACCGCCGCCAGGCTTCGTGCGGCGCGACGACGGGTTGCCACCCTCGGACGCGCGCATCCGGCTGCTGTTTGTGGGCAACCGCACCCGCCGCAAAGGCTTCGACCTGCTGCCACAGATCATGGACCGCCTGCCGCGCGACTACGTCCTGTACTACACGAGCGGCTTTCAAGGGGTGGACGAGGGGCCGCCGCACCCGCGCATGATTCCGATCGGCGCGCCCGATCGGGCCGGGCTGGTCGCTGCCTATCAATCGTGCGACATCTTGCTGTTTCCCTCGCGGCTGGAGGGCTTCGGCATCGCCCCGGCCGAGGCCATGGCCTGCGGCCGCCCGGTGGTCACCACCAACGCTACGGCGCTGCCCGAGGTGGTCGATCACGGCCAGAACGGCTTCCTCTGCCCGCGCAACGACGTCGCTGCCTACGCCGCGCGCGTCGTGGAGCTCGGTGAGGACCCCGAGCTGCGGCGGCGCTTCGGCGAACATGGCCGCGCCAAGGTCGTGCGCTGCTTCGGCTACGACCAGCTCGCTGCCGGGCTGATTGGGGTGTACAGGCGATTGCGCGGCGAGTGAGCCCACCTGGCACGATGGGTCTATCCCTGTTCGACCGAGGGATGCAGGACTCTGGTGGTCACTGCGGGCGCGATCGGCATCTGGCGCGCGCGCACCTCCTCCACCAGCGCCTCGGCAGTGCGGCGATCGGTGATCAGCACATTGATCCAGCGTCCCGCCAGTGCGCCGCGAATGGCATGGAGCTTCCGTTGTCCGCCGGCGATGCCGACCGAGCGGGCGACTTTCTGGAGTTGCTCCAGGCGCATACCGATCACCCGCTCATTCAATGGCGTCAGCACCGGCTCCCCCTGCTGATCGAAGAAGCGTAGGCAGATGTCGCCGACCGCGCCGCGCTCGCGGAGTAGATCCAGCTCTTCCGCGCTAAAGATGTTGCCGCTGCTCGCCAGCAGCTTGGATGGCTCGACCGCGCCGATACCGACCAGCGCCATCGTGACGCGCTCGAACTGATCAATCGCCGCCCGAACGAATGGGTCGTCGAGGTAGATACGTGCTGTCTCGGCGGATCCAGCAACGCCCGGCGCAGGAAGGAACAAGGCATCGCCGCGGGTCAGTGCTGCCATCCGGCGGGTCAGGTGCACCGCATGGGCCTCAGCTGCCGGGTTCCCCACGCCGCCCAGGATCTGGACGACCTGGGCGCCGGTGGAGCGTGGCAATGGGTGCATCGCATCGACCATCGCCAACAGCGTCGCGCTCCAGGATGAGATGCCGATTATCTCACCTTGCTTGAGCGTGGTCTCAACATAGTAGGCCGCGGCGGCACCAAGGTCGCGCAGGATCTGCTCGTCGTCGTCGACTGTATCGACGACGATCGCCTCCTTCAGGCCGTACGCCGCCTGCAACTCCTCCTCGAGCTCAGGGTATGCACCATGCGGCACACTGACCGTAATGCGGACGATCCGCTCCTTTTCAGCGCGCTTGAGCAGGCGCGAGACAGTCGCCTGGGACAGGTCGAGTTGCTGCGCAATATCGGCCTGGCGAACCCCATGCGTGTAGTACAGGCGAGCTACTTTGGCGATCAGTCGGAGTTCGTCGGTACGCGCCACGTCGCTACCTCCTCTCATCGTGTGCTGTCAGTACCAACAAGCCGACCCGACTGCTCGCCTGGATCGGGCACATTGGTCTGACGCGCCTGCTATCAGTATTATATACCCGCTGTGCGTTCTGCACCTTCGCACTCCGCTGGCCAGGGCTACGTGAAAGCCTCGCAGTGGTGGAGTTCTCCCGCCGCTGATGCGGCAAAAAAGTTACGAGTGGCGAACCACCTCGTGATCCCCAACCGCGATGCGGCCCTATTCGTAGGATTTGGCTCTTGACATTCTCACAAGCTCCCCATATAATTGCACCATCCAGCATATTATACCAATATTGAATAAATATTCAAGAAGGAGGTATCTTATGGCCAAGGTGTTTCGGTCGACACGAGCCTTATTGCTCCTCCTCTTCGTCGGAAGCCTGGTCGCTTGTGAAGCAGCGCCGGCCTCACCGGGAGGGGTGGCTCCTGCCGTCCAGCAAGGGCAGGCCACGATGGCACCGGCGCAGGGGCAGGTTCCCACAGCGGCCCCACAACCGGGGCAGCAGGGCGCGATGACAGATGTCGGTACGCCGCGGAGTGAAACGCTGATCTTCCAGACCTTTGACCGCAAAACAGCCAACCCCGACCTCCATAATCCCCTTATGGCGGCATACGCCGTCTGGCGCGGCTTCCGCGAGCTGGGCTGGGGCTACCTCTGGGAGATGGACACCGCCACCGGCAAGTCCTACCCGGAGCTGGCCGATGGTATGCCCGAGGTGCTCAATGCTCAGCACACCCAGTTTCGAGTCAAGCTGAAGCCGGGCATTTACTGGAGCGACGGCGTCGAGTTCACCGCCGACGACGTCATCTACACGCTCGACACCTACTTCAAGGGCAAGGGCAAGCTGACCTACTTTGGTGTCAACACGATTACCAACTACGTCAAGTCCTACAAGAAGATCGACAACTATACCTTCGAAGTTGAGACGGTGAACCCGGCCTACGACTTCACCACCGTCATGGGCGTCTATACCTGGGGCTCCGCGTTCAACATCGTGCCCAAGCACATCTTCGAGAAGCAGGCTGATGTTGCCGCCTTCCGCAATACCAAGCCGGTCACACTGGGGCCGTACGTCGTCAAAGAGTTCGACCCGAACGGCTTCTGGCAGCTCTGGGAACGGCGTGAGGACTGGCAGCGCTCGGCCTGGGGGTGGATGGGCGAGCCAAAGCCGAAGTATGTGCTCTACAAGGATTTCGGCCCCGAGGAGACCCGCGTCCTGGCGTTCGTTCAGAACCAGTACGACGTCGACACCTTCATGAGCCCGGACAGCATCAAGGCCGCCAAGGCCAGGAACAGCGCCATCACGACCTTCTCCCCCACGATGCCCTACCACGATATGAACGATGCCTGTAGCTACGGCGTACTCATGAACCAGCAGAAGCCACCGCTGGATAAAGCGGAGGTCCGCTGGGCGCTTGCGCTGTCGCTGAACTTGCAGGACGTCGGTATCAACGCATTGAGTGGTGAGTTCAAAGCATCGCCGCTGCCCATGGTCGATACGCACATCCTGCGGCCGATCTACTTCGAACCGCTGCTCCCATGGCTCAAGGAGTTCCGGCTTGCCGACGGCTACCAGCCTTTCAACCCGAATTTTGCCGCCGACCTGACGAACAGGCTCAAGGAGATGGGCCTCCCCGCGACAGACCTGCCGCAGGATGAGCAGGCGATCTCCAATGCCTTCGGCGTCGGCTGGTGGAAGTACGACCCGGCCGAGGCCGAGAAGCTGCTGAACTCGGTGGGGATCAAGAAGGGCGGCGATGGCTTCTATACGCTGCCGGACGGCACGCCCTGGGAGCTGGAGTTTGTCATCCCCGGCGACTGGAACAAGGTCATGCAGCGCGTAGGCTTCTCGATCGCCGACAGCTGGCGCGCGGCCGGTATCAAGGTGAACGCCCGCCAGGTGGATAACGCCGAGTTCGGCAATGTGCAGAACACCAACGCTTTGCTCACCACGATGCTCAACTGGACCAACTGTATCTACAACCCCAACTACCTGAACTCGTGGCGGAACATTCAGCCCGAGAATCTCATGGATGCGAACGCCACGGAGCAGATCACCGGGAATCAGTACCGGTGGAACAACCCGAAGGTGTTCGATCTGGTCAAGGCAAGCCTCCAGATGGAGCAGAGTACGGATCAGTTCTACGAGAACGGTCGGTCGATCATCAAAGAGTTCGTCACCGACATGGCCTATATCAACATCATGAACATTCCGACCACGATCCCGACGAACAGCTACTACTGGACGAATTTCCCCAAGCAGGATAACTTCTACGCCGTCCCATACACGTGGTGGAGCTCGGCCAAGAAGATCGTGCTCAACGTCCAGCCGACCGGCCAGCAGTAAACTGCGTTTTGAGTGCTGAGCTGTGAGTTCGTACGAGCCAACTCACAGCTCAGCACTCAGCACTTCGAGGAGGCGCGGCATGGGTCTCGTTCAATATATCGCCCGGCGGCTCGTCACCTACGCCCTGGTGCTGTTCATCGGGATCACAATCACCTTCTTCCTCCCCCGGCTGATGCCAAATGACCCGATCGAAGGCTACATCGCGCAGATGCAGAACCAGGCCGGACAGACGCTGACTCCCGAAGCGATCGCGGAGCTTCGAGCATCGCTGGCGGAGCTCTACGGCCTCCAGGGCGACCTCTTCACACAGTACATCGGCTACCTCAAGCGCGTCTTTCTGACCTTCGACTTTGGCCCCTCGTTCACCGCCTTCCCGCGCCCGGTGTCGGAGCTGATCTTTATCGCGCTGCCGTGGACGATCGGCCTGCTCGTCACCACGACGCTCCTATCCTGGACGCTGGGTAACCTGATCGGATTGGTGGCCGGTTACTTCCACAACAAACGCGCCGCCACCGCGCTGGAGGTCTTCGGGATCGTCCTCTACCCGATCCCGTACTACATCCTGGCGCTCACGCTCATCCTGCTGCTCGCCTATATCTGGCCGATCTTTCCGCTCTCGACCACCATTCGTCCTGGAGTGCTGACGTTTCGGCAGGTGGGCTTGATCCTGTACAACTCCGCGCTGCCGGCGCTTACGCTGGTGCTGGCAGGGTTCGGCTGGAACATCTTGAGCATGAAGTCGTTGGCTATCGCCACCAAGGAAGAGCCGTACGTGACCTTCGCCCGGCTGAAGGGAACGCCGGACTGGACCAGGATGACCCGCTATGTGTTTCGGAATGCGATGCTGCCCCAAATCACCGCGCTTGTGCTCTCGCTGGGCACGATCTTCAACGGCGCGTTGCTCACCGAGATCTTGTTCTCCTATCCGGGGCTTGGGCTGTTGATGCGCACGGCTGTGGGGAACGCAGATTACAATCTCCTCTACGGCGGGATGACGATGACGATCATCGCCGTTGCCACCGCCGGGCTGATCCTGGATCTGATCTACCCGTTGTTCGACCCGCGCATTCGCTATAGGTGATACCGATGAATGTGAACCTGCGCCTCAGACGAGGCACTGCATACCCATCCACCGATGGGTCACCGGCGCAGCGCGGGCTGCCGAAGCTTAACCTGCGGCTGAAGCTGGGAATCGCGATCTTAGCGGTCTTTGTGATCGGCAGCTTCACCCTCCCCTTCTTCACGCCGGTTGATCCCGCGCGCCAGGGCACCTATCTGAAGAACCTGCCGATCAGTTCGAAACACCTGCTCGGAACGAACTCGCAGGGGCAGGATATCTTCTGGTTCCTGGTGTTCGCGATCCGAAACTCACTGATGCTGGGCGTCGCAGTCAGCCTGTGCGTCACAGCCATCTCCACCCTGATGGGGCTCAGCGCCGGGTATATCGGCGGCTGGTACGAACGCGTGGTCATGCTGGTGATCGACTCGTTCATCATTATCCCGGTCCTGCCGATCCTGATCGTCCTGGGTGCGCTGGTGCGGGGCAATACCTCGTTCCTCGTGGTCGGCGCCATTCTGGTGACCTTCGGCTGGGCCTGGGGGGCGCGGACGGTGCGCTCGATGGCGCTATCGCTGCGCGAGCGCGAGTTCGTGAACATGGCGCGCTTCTCCGGGGCCAGCACCTTCGACATCATCACCCGCGAGATCTTCCCCTATGTGTACGCCTACATGGTCGTCGGCTTTATCAACACCGTCCTGTTCGCGATCAACACCGAGGCGGCGCTGGCGGTGATCGGCCTTTCGAAGGTCGAGGTGCCGACGCTGGGGTCGATCATCTTCTGGGCGCTGAGTTACAACGCGCTGTTCACCGGCCAGATCAGCTGGCTGGTGGCGCCGATCGTGGCGACGGTGCTGCTCTTCCTGGGGTTGTTCCTGACATCGACCGGGTACAACGAACTCTTTGCAACGCGACGAGGTGTCGCATGATCCGATTACATGACATCGTCGCGACGTACACGACTCAGCGTGGGACGGTCAACGCGGTGGACGGTATCAGCCTGGAGATCCCCGACGGCATCATCATGGGGATCGCCGGCGAGTCCGGCTGTGGCAAGACCACGTTGATGAAGGTGATCTACGGCGACATCGGCTTCCCGCTCGCGCTCGCCTCCGGGTCGGTCGAGTATCGCTTCCGCGCGGAGCACGCGGGCGACGGGAGCGTCCAGTCCGGCTTCCGCGCGGAGCACAATGGCGACGTGACGAGCGCGAACATCCAGAAGTACTGGTTTCGGCGCATCTCCTACATCCCGCAGAGCTCCATGAGCTCGCTGAACCCGGTGGTGCGCATCCGAGAGCAATTCGTGGATTTCCCAGCGACCTCGCAGCACAAAGCCCGGGTGCTGGAGCAGGTGCGCGCCTACGTCCAGCAGCTGGGCCTGCCGCCCGAGGCGATCGACGCCTACCCGCACCAGCTCTCGGGTGGGATGCGGCAGCGGATTATGGTCGCGATGGCGACCTTCTTCCAGCCGGATATCATCCTGGCGGACGAGCCGACGACGGCGCTGGACGTCGTGGTGCAGAAGGAGATCCTGCTCCTCCTGATGAACTTGCAGGAGCAAATGAAGAACACGATTATCTTCGTCTCACACGACATGGGCGTCCACTACCAGATCACCCACAAGATGCTGATCATGTACGCCGCCAAAGCGGTCGAGTATGGCGACTCCGAGGCGATCTTCAGCGAGCCGCTGCACCCCTACACGCTGCTGCTGACCAACTCGTTGCCGACGATCGGCGACGATCGGGCGCGGCAGGGCCTGCCTGGCCGGCCGCCGAGCCTGTGGAATCCGCCGCAGGGCTGCCGGTTCGCGCCACGCTGCCCGCTGGCCACCGAGCTGTGCCGGGCACAAGAGCCGCCGCTTGCCGAGCATCGGCCGGGGCACTTCGCCGCCTGCCACTATGCCGGAACCGAACGGTATACCGCGTGGGCAGCGTCTCGCGCACGGGGGCCATCCATGAACGGTGTCAATCTCACAGCGAAGAGCGATGCACCGGCGATCATCAGCCCGGTGGGTGAGTCGAGCAGCGGCAAAACCATGCTCGCCAGCGACTGATCGGAAGCGAGGTAGCTGATGCGGACTATCTTGAAGACCGAGCATTTGAACAAGGTATACCGGCTGGGCAGCTTTACGCGCAAGGTGACCATCCACGCGCTGAACGATGTCAATCTCTCGGTGGAGAGCGACGAGCCGGTGATCATCAGCCTGGTGGGCGAGTCGGGCAGCGGCAAGACCACGTTCGCCAAGGTGATCTTGCGCCTCATCGAGCCGACATCGGGCCGGGCGATCGTCGCTGACCATGTGGTGGCAGGCCCGGGGGTGCGGCCGGCGAAGACCGAGTTCCTGAGCACGGTGCAGCCGATCTTTCAGAATCCGTTCGAGGCCTTTAGTCGCTACCGGACGATCGACTCGTATTTGTACGAAACAGCCACGCGCGTCGCGCAGCTCGGTAGGGAGGCGGCCATCGACGCCATGGAGGAGGCGCTGGCGTCGGTCGGGCTCGAGTACAAGGATGTGCGGGGGAAGTACCCCAATCAGTTCTCGGGCGGCGAGCTGCAGCGCGCATCGGTCGCCCGCGCGCTGATCCCCCGGCCGAGCATGATTGTCGCCGACGAGCCGGTGAGCATGATCGATGCGTCGCGGCGCATGATTATTATCAACCTGTTTCTGGCGCTGAAGCAACAGTACAAGACCAGCTTTCTCTACATCACGCACGATCTCGCCACCGCCTACTACATCAGCGACTATATCGCGGTAATGCACCGGGGCAGCATCGTGGAGTTTGGCCGGGCTAGACAGGTGTTGTCCAATCCGCAGCACGCTTACACCCAACTGCTCCTTGATTCCATCCCCACACTCACGCGGAAATGGGTGCGGCAGCCGCTCGACGCGGGGGCCATCGCGGCCAGGGAAGTATTTTTTGGAAGCCGGTAAATGCTAAAGGACAGGCATTCGCAGCCGGGATCCGTGTTTCTGTCACTCCTTCGCTGCCCCTTCCCCTCTCCGTTCGTCGGGGGCTCTGCCCCCCGGCCCGAGCCGAGACGAGGGCGCAGGGTCGGGGCAAGGCTCAGACCCGCCCTGAGCACAGCAAGGGATAACAACAGGCGGATCGGATGGATGACAGCTTGTGCTAAGGAACAAGGCCCATGGCAGTCACAAACAATCAGACCGATGTCGAACAGTGGGGACTGTTCGAGCTCGCACTCACCGGAAGCGCCGACGGCAACCCATATCTCGATGTAGAACTCACGGGGCAGTTCACTTACAAACACCGGACAGTCGAGGTGGACGGGTTCTATGACGGCGATGGAGTCTACCGCATCCGCTTTATGCCCGATACCCAGGGTACCTGGCAGTATCGCACGCGCAGCAACCGCGACGAATTGAACGGCGTCGCGGGGGCCTTCACCTGTATCGCCCCTGCGCCGGGGAACCACGGGCCGGTACGCGTGGCCAACACCTACCACTTCGCCTACGCCGACGGCACGCCCTATAAGCAGATCGGTACGACCTGCTACGCCTGGGTCCATCAGGGCGAGGAGCTTGAGCAGCAGACGTTGCAGACGCTCCGCGCCGCGCCGTTCAACAAGATCCGTATGTGCGTCTTCCCCAAGCACTATGCCTACAACGAAAACGAGCCGGAGCGCTACCCCTTCCCATGCCTGGCGCGCGGCAGCAGCAAATGGACCGGCAGTTATAAGATCGACGTGCAGGAGGGCTGGAAGTTCGACTTCAGCCGGTTCGATCCCGCGTTCTTTCAGCACTTCGAGCGACGGGTTGCCGACCTGATGGATCTGGGCATCGAGGCCGATATCATCCTGTTCCATCCCTATGATCGCTGGGGTTTCGCCACCATGGACGCCGCCACCGATGACCGCTACCTGCGCTACATCGTGGCGCGGCTGGCGGCCTACCGCAATGTCTGGTGGTCGATGGCCAACGAGTTCGACTTCATGGACAGCAAGAGCATGGCCGATTGGGATCGCTTCTTCCGCATTGTCCAGGAGCACGATCCCTACCAACACCTGCGCTCGATCCACAACGGTCGGATCATGTACGACCACAGCAAGCCGTGGGTGACGCACCAGAGCATCCAGCGCTGGGATCTTGAGCAGGTGCGGACGTGGCGCGAGCAGCACCAGAAGCCGGTGATCGTCGATGAGTGCTGTTACGAAGGCAATATCTGGCAGCGCTGGGGCAACATCTCGGCCCGGGAGATGGTCCACCGGTTCTGGTTGGGGACCGCCCATGGCGGCTATGTGGGTCACGGCGAAACCTACCTGCACCCCGAGGACATCCTCTGGTGGGCCAAGGGCGGCGTGCTGCACGGCGAGAGCGCGCCACGCCTGGCGTTCCTGCGACGCATTCTGGAAGAAGGTCCGGCCGAGGGGCTGGACCCGATCGACGGCGTGCTCCGCATGTTCGCGTGTGCCGGGCAGGCTCACGACTACTACCTGATCTATTTCGGAGTCCACCAGCCGGCGCAGATGCCGCTCGACGTTCCAGAGGGCGAGCAGTACACGGCTGACGTTATCGATACCTGGGAGATGACTACGACCCGGATTGAGCAGCCAGTTACCCGTGGCACCGCGGTCCCGCTGCCGGGCAAACCGTATCAGGCGCTGATCTTGCGGCGAGTCCGCTGAGGGCCACGCATACAGAGCCGATGATCACGAGCAGCGCCCGGTCGGTATGGTCCGATCTATCGAGGGTTGCGGGTCGATGGGAGGAACGAACCACAACGACCACACAGGCTTCCGGTAGCTGGCTCTTCTTTGTGGTCGTTGTGCCTTTGGGGTGCGCCATACCGCGTGATCTCGCCGTGATACCAGGCTGAAAATGCTGCGTACGGAAGGCATACCGCGATGCTCAAGATAAGCGACAACCGCCGCTTCCTCGTCCACGACGACGGCGCGCCGTTCTTCTATCTCGGTGACACAGCGTGGGAGCTATTTCACCGCCTCACCCTGGACGAGGCCGGGCACTATCTGCGTGATCGGGCCGCCAAGCGCTTCACGGTGATCCAGGCGGTGGTCCTCGCGGAGATGGATGGCCTCCATGTGCCGAACATGAACGGTGATATTCCGCTTATTGACGACGACCCCACGCGCCCCAACGAGGCCTACTTTGCGCACATCGACGCCGTCGTGGATCTGGCAGCATCGCTCGGCCTCTATATTGGCATGCTGCCGACCTGGGGCGACAAATGGAACAAGAAATGGGGAATCGGGCCAGAGATCTTCACGCCTGAGAACGCCCGCGTCTATGGGGCCTTTCTCGGCCGCCGGTATGCGGACCAGCCGATCATCTGGATCCTCGGCGGCGACCGCCCGATTGAAAACGAAAGCCACCGCGCGATTGTCCGCGCCATGGCAACCGGGCTGCGTGAAGGGGATGGTGGCCGCCATCTCATAACCTTCCATACCTGGGGGCCGCATTCCTCCGCCGAATACGTACACGACGAGCCCTGGCTCGACTTTCACACCTGCCAGAGCGGGCATAAACGGAACCGAGAGAACTGGCGCTTCATCGAAGCCGATTATGCGCGTACTCCCACACGGCCCTGCATGGACGCGGAACCGGGCTACGAAGATGCCCAGGACGATATTCGGAACCTGGACGGTGGTTATCTCGACGACTATGAGGTCCGCAAGTCGCTCTACTGGGCGTTGTTCGCCGGGGCGCACGGACATACCTATGGCTGTTGGCCGATCTGGTTGATGTGGCGCCCCGGGCTGCCGGCCATGCTGGCACGGCGTCCCTGGTACGAAGCGCTGCACCTGCCCGGGGCAAGCCAGATGCAACACGCCCGCGCGCTGCTCCTTTCGCGGCCGTTTCTGACGCGCATCCCCGACCAATCCATGATCGTCTCCGACGCAGGTGCCGGAACCTACCACGTCCGCGCCACCCGCGATGCCGACGGACGCTATGCGATGGTCTATATCCCGGCCCCACGCCCGCCCCAGCTCGGCGCGAGCGATCGCACCCCCGCTACGGTGGAGCTCGATCTCACGTGTCTCTCCGGCGATCACCTGAAGGCGTGGTGGTTCGACCCCCGAACGGGTATTGCACAAGCGATCGGTGTGCTCGAAAAGCGGGACCGGGCGAGCTTCACGCCACCGGGCGGCGGCCCGGATTGGGTATTGGTTCTGGACGACCTGGCCAGCGGGTTTCCGGCCCCCGGGCGTGTACGGCCTTGACTAAGCTATTTCATCAGGGCAATCGAGCAGGCAACAAGGAGGCAACGATGCAGACCTACGAGTTTGGCGCAGGTATTTGGATGTTTCAACAGTTCATCGACCGCTATGCCACCGACGCCTACGGCCCGCCGGTGAGCACGCTGGAGGCGATCGAGCGCGCCGCAGCGGTCGGTGATATCAAGGTGCTGGACATCAACTATCCGTTTGCAGGCGACGAGGTCACCGTCGAGCAGGTCCGTGATGCACTCCTGCGCACGGGGCTGCGCGCCCAGGCGATCACCCCGCACCTCTACATGCGCGAGTTTCGCATGGGTAGCTTCACGAACCCCGACGCGGCGATCCGGCGCAAGGCCGTGGATCTGGGCAAACGGGCGATCGAGGTGGCCCGCGCGCTGGATGCGAAGTATGTCAAGTTCTGGCCCGGCCAGGATGGCTTCGACTACCCATTCCAGGTCGACTACCGGCGTCTCTGGGACTACTCGGTGGAGGGGATCCGCGCCGTGGCACAGACCGATCCCGCCATGCAGTTCGCGATCGAATACAAGCTCAAAGAACCGCGCGTTCACATGTTCTTTGCTACGGCCGCCCGCACGCTGCTGGCGATCGAGGACATGGGCGTCGACAACGTCGGCATCGTCCTCGATCTGGGTCATTCCTTCTTCGCCAAAGAGACGCCAGCCGACGTGCTCCATATGGTGTCCCGCCGTGGCAAGCTGGTCAGCGTCGAGGTGAACGACAACTGGCGCGAGTGGGACGACGATATGGCAGTCGGCTCGGTCCATCTGATCGAGACGCTGGAGTTTCTCTATGCCCTGCGCCAGATCGACTGGCAGGGCCCGATCCTGCTCGACCAGTTCCCCTTCCGCGAGGATGCAGTGGCGGCCGCGCGCAGCAGCATCCAGACGATTCGCGCCCTGAACAGCGTGCTCGATCGCATCGATCTGGGCGCACTCAGCGCTGCCCAGGATCGGCAGGATGCGCTCGCCGCCCAGCGCGTGGTGCTGGACATGCTGCTGGGCGCAGGCATCGGAAAGGGCGAACGATGATCGATACACAGAAGGTAGCCAGGCTGCGTGCGCTCGCGCGCGCCATCCGGCGGCGCGACTTGCAGATGGTCTACAACGCCAAACTGGGGCACATCGGCGGCGACCTCTCGGCCATCGATATCCTGGTAACGTTGTATTTCAGCGTGCTGCGCATCGACCCGCGCCGGCCTGAGGATCCCGAGCGCGACCGCTTCATTCTCAGCAAGGGCCACTGCGCAGGCGCGCTGTACACCACACTCGCGCACGCCGGCTTCTTTCCGCTCGACGAGCTCGATACCTTCGCCCAGCCGCTCTCGCGCCTGAACGGCCACCCCGATCGCAAGAAGGTGCCCGGCGTCGAGACCAACACCGGGCCGCTTGGCCATGGGCTGCCGGTCGCCGTTGGCTGCGCTCTGGCAGCGAAGATGGACGGCGCGGCGTGGCGCACTTTTGTGCTGACCGGCGACGGCGAATTACAGGAGGGCAGCAACTGGGAGGCCGCGCTGTCGGCCTCTCACTACAGGCTTGACGACCTGACCGTCATCGTGGATCGCAACGGCTTGCAGCAGGGGGATTTCACCGAACGCACGATGCACCTCGACCCGCTCGCCGATAAGTGGCGTGCCTTTGGCTGGTCGGTCCGTGAAGTCAACGGCCACGACTTCGTTGCCCTGCTGGAGGTGTTCGATCAACTGCCCTTCGATTGGGGGCGCCCCAACTGCATCATCGCCCACACCCACAAGGGCCAGGGCGTATCTTTCATGCGTGATCGTCCCGCCTGGCATCACCGCGTGCCCAACGCCGAGGAATACGCGCAGGCGCTGCGGGAGCTCGACGAGGGAGGAGATGGTCATGGCCCAGCTGTATGATTGCCGGGATGCCTTTGCCGACGCGCTCGAAGAGATTGCCACGCACGATCGGCGCATCTGTGCCGTCGTCAACGACTCGGTCGGCTCCAGCAAAGTCGCCAACTTCGGCAGGCGGTTTCCGGATCGGCTGATCAATGTCGGGATCGCCGAGCAGACCATGGTCGGGCTCGCGGCGGGCCTGGCCAATAGCGGGAAGATCCCCTTCGTCTGCGCGGCATCATGCTTCCTGACCGCGCGCGCGCTCGAGCAGATCAAAGCCGATGTCGCATACTCCGATGCGAATGTCAAGCTGGCCGGTATGAGCCCCGGCATGGCCTACGGCGAGCTTGGGCCGACCCATCACTCGATCGAGGATCTGGCCTGGATGCGGGCGATTGCCAATATGATCGTGCTGGTACCGGCGGACCCGATCGAGACGGACCAGGCGGTGCGGGCAGCGGCTGCGCATCGTGGCCCGGTCTTCTTGCGGATCGGGCGCACGCCGGTGCCGATCGTGCATGACGAGCACTACCGCTTCGCGATCGGGCGGGCGGCCCGGCTGCGCGACGGCGAGGATGTGACCCTGATCGCCAACGGCACGATGGTCAGCCGTGCGCTCGAAGCGGCAGAGCTCCTCGCCATCCAGGGCGTGCAGGCCCGCGTGCTCAACATGTCCACCGTCCGCCCGCTCGACACCGAGGCCGTGCTGGCCGCCGCCGAAACCGGTGGGATCGTCACCATCGAGGAGCATACGATCTACGGCGGCCTTGGCAGTGCGGTGGCCGAGGTGGTGGTCACGAACCGCCCCGTGCCCATGCGCATCCTGGGGGTGCCCGGCGTCTTCGCGCCGACGGGCTCGGCGACGTGGCTGCTGGAGCACTTTGGCTTAACCGCGCAGGGGATCTGTGCGGCTGCGCTTGAGTTGGTTAGAGAAAAGGTATAAACGCGATGGCAAAGCCGGGCGCTCATATCCTGGCGATCGACCAGGGCACCACCAACACCAAGGTGCTGCTGGTCGATCCGCATGGCACGATTATCGCGCAGGCCGCGCGGCCGCTCACGCAGCGCTACCCGCAGCCGGCCTGGGTCGAGCAGGACGCCGACGCGATCTGGAGGAGTGTGCGCGATGCGATCGACGCATGCCTCGCGGCCGCCGCCAATCCTCACCTGGCGGCGATTGCGATCACCAATCAACGCGAGTCGGTCACTCTGTGGGAGCGCGAGAGCGGGCGTCCGGTCGGGCCGGTCATCGTCTGGCAGTGCCGGAGGACGGCCGATTTCTGCGCCGGGCTGCGCGCGCGCGGGTTGGCGCCATTCCTGGCGGAGCGCACCGGGCTGGCGATCGATCCGCTCTTCTCGGCCAGCAAGATGCGCTGGCTGCTCGACCACGTGGAGGACGGGCAGCGGCGCGCGGAGCGCGGCGAGCTGTGCCTGGGCACTATGGATAGCTGGGTGCTCTGGAACCTGACCGGCGGCCAGGTGCACGCCTGCGATCTGACGAACGCCTCGCGCACCCAGCTGCTCGACATCCACACCCTGCGCTGGAGCGAGGAGCTGCTCGAGCTCTTCGGCGTGCCCCGGGCGGCCCTGCCCGACGTGCGGCCATCGAGTGGCGACTTCGGTGCGAGCGTCGCCATCGGGCGTTTGCCAGCCGGTATCCCGATCGCGAGCATGATCGGCGACTCGCACGCGGCGCTGTTTGGCCAGGCGGGCTTTTTGCCAGGTACCGTGAAGGCGACCTACGGCACCGGCTCCTCGCTGATGACGCCCACGCCAGCGCCGGTGCTATCGTCGCATGGCCTCTCTACAACGGTGGCCTGGGCGCTCGACCGTGAGCGGGTGACCTACGCGCTGGAAGGCAACATCGCAGTAACCGGCGCGGCAGTGCAATGGCTGGGTGAGTTCCTTGGGCTCGCAAATCCAGCGGAGGGGGTGGCTGACCTGGCGGCACGCGTCGAGGACGCTGGCGGACTCTACCTGGTGCCGGCCTTTGTGGGGCTTGGTGCGCCCTACTGGAATGACGCGGCACGCGGCCTGATCAGTGGGCTGACACACAGCTCAACTGTGGCGCATCTGGCGCGTGCCACCATCGACGCGATCGCCTACCAGGTCCGCGACGTATTTGACGTGATCCAGACGGAAGCAGGTGTGGATCTGACCGCCCTGCTTGCCGATGGTGGCGCGAGCCGCAACGATACGCTCATGCAGTTCCAGGCTGACATCATCGGGCGCCCCGTTCTGCGCAGCACGTCGGCCGAGGTCTCCCCGCTTGGCGCCGCGTACCTGGCAGGGCTCGCCGTGGGCATCTGGCAGACACTGGATGACATCAATCATCTCCCGCGACCGCGCGAGCGATTCGAGCCGCGCATGTCCGCGCAGGAGCGGGCGGCGCGCTACGCCGGCTGGCAAACCGCGGTTGCCCGCGCGACCCTTGGCACTGCATGAGGCTGGGAGCTAGCGTATGAACCACTGGCAATCGGATGTGATCGAGATCAATGGATTGCGGCTGCACTATACACGGACAGGCGGTGACAAACCACCAGTGGTGCTGGTACACGGCTTCTCGGAAGATGGCCTGGTCTGGACGGCGCTTGCAGAGGTGTTGGAAGATGAGTATGACGTGATCATGCCCGATGCGCGTGGCCATGGGCAATCAGACGCGGCTGAGACCGGCCTGGGAGTGACTGAGCTTGCATCCGACCTGCATGGCATCATCACGGCGCTTGGCCTGTTTAAACCAGCCGTGCTCGGCCATTCGATGGGAGGTGTGACGACGTTGGCGCTGGCCGGGCTCTACCCGGAGGTTCCTGGTGCGATTCTGATCGAAGATGGTATGCCATTTGAGATGCTCCAGACGGCTCCCGGGCATGAGCGAGCGAGGGATGGATTACGTGCCTATTTCGATACCATCAAAGGTAAGAATCATGCGGAGCTGATGGCCTGGCGGCGTATCCAGAGCCCAAACTGGTCGGAAACAGATGTGCGAACCTTTGCAGATGCCAAGATGCGGCTCAACCCACAAACGCTTGCTGCCTTCATGAACCGCGATGCGGTAGCGTCGAACGTTCGAGCTATGGCGTCCCCGGTGGATTGGCCCACGCTGTTGCAACAGATCAGGTGCCCGGCGCTGCTGATCACCGGCGATCCTGAGCTTGGGGCGCTGGTCTCCGCGCGCCAGGCTGCTATACTCCAGGGGATGGTGCCGACATTGCGCGTGGCACATATCGCGAACGCCAGCCATGATATCAGACGCGATCAGTTTGGCGCCTTTCTGACGATCATCGAGCCTTTCCTGGCGGATTGGGCCCGAGGCCGCTTGCCGTAGGTTGCGCCCGATCACATCCTAAGGGCAGGGAATGATCTATGCGATCCGCGTTCCGACGACCGACGATTATTTGACGGTGGTCAGTGGTCAGTCGTCGGTGCGCATACCCGGATGGAACATCCGATAGGTTGTACTTACCCCACCCCTATCCTCGCCCCACACGTGGGGGAAGGGATGCTGCGCCTTTCACATACCCCCCGCTCCCGCAGGCGGGAACAGGGGCAGGGAGGGAGCGAACCACTGATGACCGGACTTCCGTGGTCGCTCTGGCGCCGTCGGGCTGAAGCCCGCGGCGAGCGGGACCATGCCCACCTGCGTGGGCTGAAGGAGGCCACATACGTGGCCTTCCTCTCCCGAGCCTGCCCCCGCAGGGGAGGGGCACACCACGCTGACGGTGTAACTCCTGTAAGATGAGTATGCTGTAAAGCTACGAACGATAGCATGAAACCGGCGCTGAGATGAAGCCCGGTGGCATACTTCTTGCGCTGTACAGGCCGAACACGATACAGGCGGCGCACCAGCTCCGGTGCGTATGAAGGGGAGGTGTGGGATGTTTCCACTTGGCGACGAAGAGCGCGGACGGATGATAACGCCGATCGTCACCTTTCTACTGGTCGCGATCAATGTCGTTGTCTTCCTCATCGAGCTTGCACAGCCGAACCCCGAGGCGTTTATCATGCGCTGGGGCGCAACTCCCGCGCAGATCACGGCGGGCGAGGCCTGGATCACGCTGATCACCTCGATGTTTCTTCATGGCGGTTGGGGGCATCTGCTCGGCAACATGGTCTTTCTGTGGGTCTTCGGTGACAACGTCGAGGACGCCTTTGGGCATGTGCTCTACCTGGTCTTCTACTTCGTCTGCGGAATCGTGGCCAGCTTGGCGCATATCTTCCTCTCACCGGATTCGAACGTTCCCGCCGTCGGCGCCAGCGGCGCGATCTCGGGCCTGCTGGGAGCCTACATTCTGATGTTCGGCTCGAACCGCGTGCGCGTGCTGATCGGCTATTTTATCACCACTGTGCCCGCCTATCTCATGATCGGCCTGTGGATCGTCCTCCAGTTCATCAACGGGTTCGCCAGCATCGCCGAGACGGCAGAGACGGGCGGCGGCGGTGTTGCGTATGCTGCCCACGTCGGTGGGTTCATCGCCGGCCTGATCCTGACGCTCGTGCTGCGCGGCTTTGTGCGGCGCCCGGCGCTGGCCAGATCGTAGCTAGCCTGTCGTTCTACCAACTTTGAGTCTACCGCCCTGTCCTCCTCACCTCTCACCTCGGCCCCCAGAAGAAAAGGGGCGTGGGGCAGCGGCGTAGC
>FLYN01011974.1_pt2 | contig 32557 bp, 24 predicted proteins | sample 1122621 | NCBI WGS metagenome assembly FLYN01 (sample SAMEA4346792, study PRJEB14843) | hot springs metagenome | biome: Terrestrial Biome; feature: Habitat; material: Sediment | place: India | collected 2012-06-12 | depth 1760 m
TTTGAAATCCTTGGATCAGCCGGCACGTGCTGCGCCCGCCGACTACCATTCCGCGACTTGCTGCGCCAGCACCGCAATTGCCGTATCGTGCAGCGCCCCATTGCTGACCACCACGCCACGGTTGGCGCGCAGCTTCGTGCCGGTGGTGAAATCCAGGGCGACACCGTGCATGTCGGTGACGCGGCCACCGGCCTCCTCGACAATAATCGTGCCCGCGGCGTGATCCCAGATATGCTCACGGTAGTCCGGTGATTGCGGCGAGGGGAGCCGTAGGTAGAGTACGGCATCGCCCCGCGCGACCGCACCGTACTTGGCCTGGCTGTCCATCCGCAGCGCCGGCTGCGTGATCCCCACCGCCTGCGCGACCTCCGCGTGGAGGTCTTGGTTGCCGTGCGCAGCCTCGACGCTCTCGACGAAGCGCCGGCCGGCTGTACCGAGCGCGATGTGAATGCGGGCTGCCGGCCCGCCGCCCAGCGGAGCCAGGTAGGCTCCCTCGCCACGCACGGCCACGAACACCACTCCCACCGCGCCCGCCCGCGCATCCGTGTGCAGGGGCAGCGCCGGACAGGCCAGCACTCCGACCTTGACCTCGCCATCCTCGATCAGCGCCAGCGCCACGGCGTACTGGTCGTTGCGCAGAAATCCCTTCGTGCCATCAATCGGATCGAGCGTCCAGAACCGGCCGTCCGGCCGGCCGCCCCCAATATCGATCCAGTCGCAGATGGCGCGCCGTGTGGCCTCGGGTAATGCCTGCCGCACATAGCGCGTGACCTGGTCGAGCAGGTCGGTGTGCTCGCGCTTGCGGAGCTCGGTCGCGTCCTCTTCTGCCACGATCGAATCGCGTGGGAACGCCTCGGCCAGCCGCTGGCAGACCAGCGCCTGCGCGCCGAAATCCGCGATCGTCACCGGGCTGCGATCGCCCTTCTGGACATACGCCGGGCCGACCATTGCGGCGCGCACCGTGGTGCAGAGCAATGCGGCGCGTGTCACGGCTTCTACAGCGACCTGTTTCTCGAACGTGTAGCTCATTGGTCGGGTGTTCCTTTCCTGCTCGTGAATGAGGATGGCAAGGGTGAATGGCACGCCCGGCAACTGACCTGGCACGCCGCGCGTGCCGGCTTCAGAAGATCACCCACTACTGATGCACGCCTACGCTTTCCCCACCGCGGCCCCAGGGTTGACCATGCGGGGAACATTTGCGGGTAGTTGTTCGGCCTGCAGCCGTGCTACCATCGCCCCGGATCATTCATTAAGGAATGGTTAACGGAGCGCCTGCCGTGCTAGCCCCACAAAGGAGACCATATGCACCACATCACATGCATTAGGTGGCAGATCGGCAAGACGCTGAGTGTCGTGTTTATCGGGCTGTGCCTGATCGCCATCGTGCTCAGCGTCGTACTGCCGGCCGGCTCACACGCCTGGGCGGTCGAGGTCGCGCTGAAGCCAGAGGCCGACACATTCGTGAAGAGCAGCGACCCAGATCGCAACTTCGGCAGCGCGGGCCGGATCGGTGTGGATGCCAAGCCACAGTTCCGTAGCTTCCTGCGCTTCGGTGTTTCGGGCGTGGGGCAGAACAGCGTCGCACGCGCCCGGCTGCGCCTCTTCGTCGTGGATGCCAGCCCTTTGGCGGGGCTGAAGGTCTTCCGCACCGATGCGGCCTGGGATGAGCTGGCCGTCACCTGGCACACGCAGCCGGGCATCGGCACGCAGGTAGCCGAACTGGCGCCCACCGCCATGAACCTGGGCACCTGGGTCGAGATCGATCTGGGCCAGGCCATTTCCGGCGATGGCACCTACAGCTTCGCGCTGACCACGGGGGCCACCGATCTGGCTGCCTTCGCCGCGCGCACCAAGGACGAGGCACCGCAGCTCGTACTGACCCTGAACACGACCACCTCACCGACGCCGACCGCCACCAGCACCCCGGTGTCGACCGCTGTCCCGGCCAACCCGATTCCTAATGACTCGGTGCAGGCATTCCCCGGCGCTGAGGGCTTCGGGGCGAGCACACCAGGTGGTCGCAGCGGGCGGATCATCTACGTAACCAGCCTGGCCGACTCGGGACCGGGCAGCCTGCGCGCGGCGCTGGAGGCCTCCGGCCCGCGAATCGTCCTGTTCAAGGTGGCTGGCACGATCACCTTACAGAACGATATCAGTATCAGCCAGCCATACGCCACCGTGGCAGGCCAAACGGCGCCGGGTGAGGGCGTGCAGATCAAAGGCGGCATGATCAAGATCAGAACGCACGACGTCGTCATCCGCTATCTGAAGATCCGCGCTGGCGACGAGCTCAACTCAAGTGTCATCACCGACCGCGACGCGCTCTCTCTGTCCGGTGGTCGCGGCGAAGTCTATAACGTCGTCATCGATCACTGCTCGCTGGTCTGGGGGCCGGACATCGGCGGCCTGGCGATCCTCGCCAACGCACACGACATCACTGTGCAGAATTCGATCATGGGCGAAGGGCTGTACCTCTCGAACCACCTGGAGGCCACTGTGGATCAAAGTGGGCACTCGCTGGGGGTGAACGTCACGCAGCTCACCACCTCAGCCTGGCCGCGCCGGATCACCCTGCATCACAACCTGCTGACCACCTCGGACAAGCGCATGCCGCAAATCATGGGCGCTGAGTCGGTTGATGTAGTCAACAACGTGATCTACAACTGGGGCGCCAGCCCGGCCCACGGCAACCCGCGATCGCTCAACCTGATCAAGAACATGTTCATCAAGGGACCGATGACGCAGGCCTTGCTGGCCTGGGAGCCGCGCACGAACCCGGAGAACCCGACGCTGCGGCCAGGCTCGATCTTCGAGCAAGGCAATGTCACCGAAGGCTTCGCGACCGTGCGCGGTGGCCCACAGACGATCTACAGCACGAGCAAGTTCGCGCCCTACTCGATCCGCATGGAGCACAGCCCGCAAGACGCCTACAACCTAATCATCAGCGACGTTGGCGCGAATCGCCCGGTGCGCGACAGCGTGGACCAGCGGATCATCACTAACCTGGTGCAGCGCACCGGCAAGTTCCTGAACGCATCCGATCTGGGCTGGCCGAACCTGGCCTCCGGGCCGGTGCCGGCCGACTCTGACAGCGACGGCATGCCCGATAGCTGGGAACAGGCGCAGTTCGGCACCACCAGCCGTGGCTCGGCCAGCGAGTCGCACGGCGACTTTGACGGCGATGGGTATACCGATGTCGAGGAGTATCTGAACGGCACCGACCCGAAAGTCGCCGGCCGTTAGGAGCCTACCCGAATCCCGTTGGATGAGGCAAGAGATGTGGGGGCGGCCTGACCTTCCCCCATAGCCCCCACTCTTAGTGTGAGTCACTGTCGCCGAAGTACCCCGTCCGAAAGCCCGACGTGCGCGTGAGCTCGATCATGTGAAAGGTGTCGTCCTCGCCGTCCAGGCTGAGGAGTGCCAGGTCGGCCCCACGCGGGCCGCGGTTGCCGAAGAAGCCGTCGTCGATCGTGACGATCGCCTCCTTCCAGCGGCCGGTGTTGGTCTTGGTGACAATGAGCGCGGTCTTCCGGCTGTCATCCTGCGCATCATACTGGAGCGCCCACTGCCCGGTGCCCTCGTCCAGGTAGACCACGCGGATCGTCACGGGATACGCGCCATCGAGCGGCCGTTCGAAGAAGAAGCGGTTATCAATGTCGAAGTACATCGCGTTCTTGCCGGAGGCGCCGTCGAAGCGCCGCGCGAACCGTCCGTAGGGCTGATCGCGCGGCCCGACGCGCCAGAGCCCCTGGCTGGTTTCATTCGGATCGATCTGGTACAGCCACAACTGGTAGTTGCCGGGGTAGATCCGCCAGCCAACATCGTTGAGCGCGTCGAAGCTGGTCTTGTTCAGGGCATTGGGATCGTCCTGGCGCGCGCCGTAGGGGGCGAACGCCTCGGCGATGTTGAGGTAGCGCTGCCTGTTCTTCCCTCGCAGCTCCAGGCCGTAGGCCTGCTCGGGGAAGCGCCCGGTGTCGCTCGCATCCAGCCCATCCCGCAGCGCGACCCACACACCCGTGCTGTCGCGTGGATCTTTGTAGCCGGCATATTTGGTGAAGAACGCGAACGCTTCATAATAGGCAGTGTTCTGGAGATCCTCTTCCACGATGTTGTGCATGTCCATGCCGGTGTGCAGATCCCACAGCTGAGTCCAATACATGTTCCAGATCGGCGCCGCGCGGAACCAGCCCAGGTGGGTCAGATCCATCTCCGAGCGCGATCGATACGCGATGCCATTGCGAAACTCGCGCACCGACTCCCACATCCACGAGCCAGCGCTCGCCGATGGATCGTTGAACTCACGATTGTTTTGGTAACGGTCGCCAACCCGGCCATATTTCACCCAGACGCCGGGAAGGTTGGCGAGCCCCCACGCATACATCCCCCTGTCGTCGCCGATGTTGAGCAGTGTATGGATGCGCGGGCTGGTCGTCTTATATTGATCGTAGTAGAACCTGAATAGCTCTTTCTGGTACGCCGCCCATTCATCAGAGGAAATGGCATAGGGAGTACCTTCCCCAAACCAGCCGTTGCTCGTGGTGACGCTATCGGTGTTGACCTGGTAGGGCTGCGGGTCGCCGGAGGCGCCGACCGGCCCCTGGATGCCGATGATCTTGTGATAGCTCGGAAGCGACTGGTCATTGTTCAGCTCGTTAAGATGGCGCGCAACGTTGGCAATCATGCGCTTGAAATAGAAGCGGAACTCGCCCACATCATCGCCATCGCCATCGCCATTGTTATCGCTCAAATAATAGGCGAAGTTGCTGCCGCCCTTGAAGTCGGTCGTCACACGCGGCACGCCAGCGTCATAGATCCATTCGGGGTTCTGGCTGCCGGTGTAGACCATCACCATCACGTACAGTCCCTCGCGGGCGACCTTAGTGATCCTCTGATCCAGCTTCGTCCAATCGAACTGGTTGTCGGCTGGCTCGATCTCCGCCCAGTCGACGGTAATCAGGTGGCCCTTATACCAGGGCCGGCCAGCCTTGCTGACGTCGCTGCCCCAAATGCCCCAGATGCCCGCATAGTCGGGTTTCCCCAGCGCCACGCCGTTCCCTGGCTCGGCAACCGTCGCCACCGGGACGGCCGGAGGCGTGTGCGTGGGATCCAGGCTAGGCGCCATGGTCGCAAGCTCGCCGGGGAGGGGCGTCGGTTCACCCCAGACCGCCCCGGCGCATGCCGCCAGCGGCAGTGTCGCAAGCAGGAGCAAACCTAATATCCGCCAAGTCGATCGTGACATTCGAACACCTCAGCCACAGGCTCCGCGCAGTGTGAGCGCCAAGCTGAAAGGGGGGCTGGCGATTCGATACTTTGGCCACGCTTCCGCATTCCATATCACTTTTCAGACGGCTGCTAAGGGATGTTGGAGACGATCTCACAATTTGTTGCCCTGTCGCTGGCGGCCTGGGTGCCGCCGTAGCAGACATCCTGCACTATCTGGTCGCCGCCCTCTAGGGCATCGTCGCCAGCGCCGCCAACGAGTGTATCGTCGTCAGCCCCGCCGAACAGCCTGTCCCCGCCAGCGCTACCCCGCAGGATATCAGCACCCTGATCGCCTATCAACGTGTCGGCACCGTCGTGCCCGGTCAGCGTGTCGGCGCCACTGCCACCGACAAGGAGATCGTCGCCTTCATTGCCACATAGCCAGTCGTTGTCGCCATCCCCATACAGCGTATCGTTGCCCTCGAGGCCGATGATGACATCACGGCCAGGTGTGCCACGCAGCACATCGTCGCCTGGGGTGCCGACAATCGTCCCTTCCCGGTTGTCACAGTAGTGCGCCACTCCCAGCACCTGTGCCGCACGAAGCCGCAGGCGCTGGCCGGCCCGCGTCGTCGCAAGCGCGGTGGCGCCCCACAGCCCAAATACCGCCAGCGTCGCTAACAACATCATGTACTGCCTCGCACGCCCAGGCCACCTAATGGGATGGCATCTCATGTCGATCCTCCTGACGATGCGACTGACTGAGAAGCGGGCAGCCCGGGTGGCAGCGTAGACGGGGTTGGTGGGCAACCAGTGCGCCTGCTTACTTAGTTCGACTTTGTCCGTGTGCCGGGTCCGGTGTTCGCCGTACCGCAACGGCATGCGCATCGGCAGGCAGAGTATTGGGATAGCATGCGCAGCCGGCACCAGCCGCATACGTCACACCCGCCTGCGAGCGAACGGTATGGAGCACCAGCATGCGCTTCCCAGAATGGACAACGTCGAGCATAGTACGATCGCGATCAATGAGGTGTGCTCCTCAAAACCAGGCGCTGCCGTGCCGGCCGGAGTTGCACAACGGGTGGTGCCAGTAGGCCAGTGTGCAGGCGCATATTGGCACGGGACATCATACTCCCCTTATCCGAGCCACTAGCGGCGGTGTAGCCGATCCACCAGCGCGACGTACGCGGCACTGACGGTCTGCCAGTTGTAGCGCTCGGTGAAGCGTTCGGCGTTCTGGGCAAGCTGGTGCAGGCGTGTCCGGTCGGCGTGCAGCGCCAGGATGGCGCGCGCCAAGTCCTGGTGATCCTCCGGCGTGAAGAACTGCACCATCGTCTCATCGAAGTACGACTCAATCACCGGGGTGCGCGCCGCGACCACCGGCACCCCCAGCGCGACGTACTCCATCAGCTTGGTCGGCAGGATACCGTCGGTGAAGACATCGCGCCGGTAGGGTACGATCCCGATGTCGGCCTGGCGGATGTACTCTGGCAACTCGGAGGTTGGGATATAGTGGCTGGTGAAGCGCACATGCCGCCCAAGATTCAGATCCGCGACTAGGCGCACGAGCGCATCGCGGAACTCGCCGACGCCGTGGATCGTCAGCTGCACCCCAGGCACCTGCTGCCGAACGATGGCGAGGGCACGGATCGCCACATCAATGCCGTAGCGCCAGGTGATCGTGCCGTGGTAGAACAGCCGCAGGCCGCCAGCCTCGTCCAGCGGCGGCTCGGCGCGCGCCGGCCGACGAAAGATCTGGTCGTCGGCGACGTTCATCACCACCGACACCTTCTCGGCCGGCAGGCCGCGGCTGATCAGCGCCGCGCGCCACAGATCGGTCACACTGATCACATGGTCGGCGAAGCGGCACGAGAGGTATTCCTGCAGCCGCACCAGCCGCACCGGCCAGCTGTGCATGCTGCGATGAAAGCGCGAGGCGTAGAACTCCGGCATCAGGTCGTGGATATCAAGGATGAGCCGCGTCCGGGTCAGTTTCGGCACCAGCCCGGCGAAGACCAGGAAGTCGGGCAGGTTGTGGATCTGGACAACGCTGTAGCGCCGCTGCCGGTGCAGGGCCGCCAGTTTGGCCGAGGCCAGTGCGAAGAAAGTCAGATACTCCAGCAGTTGGACGGCCGCACCGCTGCCCTTACGGCGCTTGATCGGCAGGCGATAGACGTTGACACCGTCCACGACCGCAACCGCCGGATCGCCCTCCTCACGCAGGCAGATCACGTCCACTTCGTAGCCATGGGCGACGAGCGCCTGCGCCTCGCGCTCGACCCGCGGCTCGCGCTGTGGGTAATAGTTGTGGACGACCATGCAGTGTCGTCGGTTGGATATGCCGTTAGTGTTCATCGTCGTTGCTCCATTGGACGTGATCCAGAAGTAGGTGTCAGTTATCACAGAACTTATGCAGTCGTGTATTGAAAGCTGTTTTAGCCTTCGTGGTGTTTTCCGTTTTTTGCGCTTGCAGAGCGCAAAAAAGGAAACCAGAGAAATGGGAAATACCTTGCTGTCGTATACTCAAACCACGTTCGATGGCTCACCAGCAGATCCCCTCGTACCGCCCGCTGGGCAGTGGCGCGCCATCAGCGATCCGCACCAGGTCGATAGCGATCTGATCCGCGCGCAGCTCGGGCAGCACGCTGCGGAACTCCGGCGCCTTATTGCCGATCACAATCACCTCGCTGCTATCGAGGATCGCCTCGATCGAGTCGACCATGATTGACGCGATATGCGGAATCTCCCGCTCGATGTAGGCACGGTTGGCGCCGTGCAGGTTCGCCAGCGAGACGTTGCGGTCGTACACCTTGACGTGGAAGCCCTTGCCGAGCAGGTACTCGATCAGCTCGACCATCGGGCTTTCGCGCAAGTCGTCGGTGCCGGCCTTGAAGCTGAACCCCAACACGCCGACCTTCTTACGCCCGGTGCGCTTGATCAGTTGGTAGGCGATGTCGATCTGGCGGCGATTGCTGGGCAGGATCGCCTCGAGCACCGGTGGGGAGATATCGAAGTGCCGGCAGTGGTACAGGATCGCCCGCAAGTCCTTCGGCAGGCACGAGCCGCCGAACGCGAAGCCCGGCTTAAGGTAGTAGGGCGACAGGTTCAGCTTGCGGTCCAGGCAGAAGATCTCCATCACCTGATGGCTATCAATGCCCTGCTGCTTGCACAGGTTGCCGATCTCATTGGCGAAGGTGACCTTGAGCGCGTGAAAGGCATTATTGGCATACTTGACCATCTCGGCGACCTTGAATGGCACCACCAGCAGCGGCGCGCTGAGCATGGCATAAACCTGGCCCAGCGCCGCGGCGGCCTGCGGATCGTCCGCGCCGATGATCGTGAACGGTGGGTCGTAGAAATCCTTGATCGAGCTACCCTCGCGCAGGAACTCCGGATTGAAGCAGACCCCGAAGTCGCGACCGGCTTGCTTGCCCGAGGCCCGCTCCAGGATCGGGATGACGATCTCCTCGGTGCTGCCGGGCAGCATCGTGCTGCGGGCGACGACGATGTGATAGCCGGGCTTGTCCGCCAGCGCCTCGCCGATCTGCTGGCTCACACGCTCGACGTAGGTCAGGTTCAGGCTATCGTTCGGGTTGCTGGGTGTGCCCACGCAGATAAACGAAATGTCGCTCTCGCGGACGGCGGCGGTGGTGTCGGTGGTCGCGCGGATTCGTCCTGTCGCGACACCCTTCCGCAACAAGTCGTCGAGTCCCTCCTCGATGATCGGGCTGCGGCCGGCTTGAATCAGCGCGACCTTGGTTGGGTTCACGTCCACCCCGATGATGTCATAGCCATTGTCGGCCAGGCAGGCCACCGAGACGGAGCCGACGTAGCCCAACCCGAATATGCTGATCGTCGTCATAGTTGTTCCTCGTTTCGACGCTCTGCTCGGATGCTGGATAGAAGTAATAGAGTTACATCTTTAGTGCTGCTATGGATGGGAGGGCGGGGGAGAGGCAGCCAGCCCCTGCACGTCCTCCGCTTCCCTACTCTAGGTGAGCAGGCACCCCAGGTTATTGTTAGCATCCAGAATTCGGGTAGGATACGCGCCGCATCGTCGCGCCATCAGCGGGTATTGGCGATCATCGCCTTGAGCCGGGCGAAGCGCTCATCCCATTCCTGCCGGCTGTCCTGCCGGAATGCGACGACCTCTCGTTCCAGATCCCGATAGCGCTGTCGCATCGCCAGCACCCCATCACGGATGCTGTCGCTGGAGTTGCGCACGTAGATGGCTCCGCGAGCGAACAGGTCGCGCAGATAAGGCCAGTCGGACGTGATCAGCGGCTTGCCAAGCGAGATCGCCTCGCAGCCACCGCCCTGCAGCGTATAGTCGCGGGTCGTCAGCGCCATCACCGCGTTCGCGGCGCGGAGCAGGCCGAAGTACTGCGCATCGGGCAAGAAATCGGTAAACGTGACATTCGGCGGCGCAGCAGCGAAATAGCTGGCCGGTTTCCGCTTCTTACTGCCGGTGATGTAGAAATGCACATCCGGCAGCTCGGCTGCTGCACCTAGCACGGCGTCGGTCGGCTCGTCGGCGGCGAAGGTGTTGATGTAGACCACGTTGAAGCCCGGCTTGACTGTGAACGCCTCGCCCTCCGGCGGCGTGACGAACGGATCGCGCAGAATGAACACCGGGGCCTGCCAGGCACGCACAATCTCGGCCCAGTGCTGGTTGGTAACCAGGTTGGTGACTGCGCGCCGCGCCAGAAGCTTCTGGATCGGCAGCGCCCAGCGCCACTTCCGTGCGAAGGAGTCCGTGTGATGGTCGAGCACATACCGCGTGCCTGTCAGGCGGCAGTACAGGTAGATCACCAGGCCGCAGACGAACGGCGGGCTTTGCGCGAAAACGGCCTCCGGCCGCTCCACGAACAGCACCTGAAGTGTGCGGATGGCCTGCAACACATACTTGAGCGGCGCGTAGATGGGAACCTTGAATTTCAGATAGTGGATGAAGTAGAGTCTGGCGCCAAGTTCCGCGGCCAGCAACGCGCTTCGGCGACCATATGGCGCCCAGGCGACGAATAACCAGCGTTTCATGCCGTCCATAGGTGTCCACCTTTGAGCACAATGCTGAGATGGCATCATCGGCGCAATGCCGGCAGGAAGAGCTTCTCCGTCAGTGCAGAAGCACACTGGCATTCGTAGGCCCCAAGATCGGGTTGCGGGCCGAACGGTCTGGCTCTGTCGTCGTAATCGAAAGCGGGGAACATCCCCATGCCCCCTCCGCTATCGACGGCGGCGGAAATTGGGGTCAGGTGGTAGTCTCGGGCATCGGGATTGACGAAATGTGCTGACTCGATCGGCATGACGAGATTGGTACCGCGATTGGCGACCGGAGCATCGATCGGCGTTGTCGCGTTGCCAGCCACAATGTTGTCGAAGATACGCGTGCCGGTGCCAGCCCCACTGATACCGAGCGACCGGCATCCGACGACGGTATTGTTGTAGATCAGCGCGCCATCCTCCGGCATGATCATACAGTGGTCGGCGCCAACCACGACGTTGTTGTAATACTTCGTGCCCGGATGCGCCAGGATGCGCCCCATGACGAGGCCCTCCAGTTCGGTCTCGACATAATTGTTGTAGTACTCCCCGACGCTGAAGGCGATCTGGATGCCGGCGTTGTGGGTCGGGTTCTGGAGCTGGCCAGCCCGCAGCACGACGTTGTGGTGTACCTTAACGTTTCGAATCGCGACCTTGATCTTGATCCCGTCGTAGCCGATCTGCTCGATTCGGTTGTAGCTGGCCTCGACGTCCTCCAGCTTGGCAAGCTCCTCGAATGGCTGGCCGTGCGGCTCAGTGCCGATGTAAATCCCTTCGCCGAGCATGTTGTAGAGATAGTTGTGGTGTACGGAGAAGCCGACGACGATCTGCGGCGGGATTCCCGGCCCCCCCGCGACCGGGTGGATGTTGATCCCGCGCGCGTCGGTGGGTCGTGCCGGATTGGCCACGTCGTGGATATACACGTGATCGATCTCGAGGCCGTCGACGTTCTCGCCGGCCTCGGTCTCGATCCGGATACCCTTGAGGGCATAGGCGATCTCGATGCCGCACTCCTGCTCGTGCCGCTCGTACTTGGCGCCGCATTTATCCGACACACCGGTGCCGGTGATATGCAGGTAGCGGCTGTTTCTGATGCCGATCCCGCCGTTCGCCAGCGTCGTGCCGGTGATGTAGGTCGTGCCACCGGTGTTACGGATGGTGATCGGGTTGCCGGGGCTGCCGGCGAGGTTCTTGAGCTGGATGTTGCCCCAGGTTCCGGCCTGGAGGCAGATAACGCTGCCCGGCTGGATGGTGGGGTAGTCTAGGCTGTCAATCTTCGTCGTCGTATTTGGTGAAGCCGGAGGCTCGAAGATGTGAGTGCAGCCGGGGTCTACCGCGTATGCTGCAGGCGCACTCCGTAGGAGTGGGGCCAGCAACAGGCTGTGGAGCAGCACCAGCAGCCAGAGCGTGCGTGAGCGCCGAAGCGAAAAGCGCGCCGTCATCGCAATCCTCCGCTCGGTCTACTATTACAACGAGATTTCGCTTGTCACCGAGGATACAGCGGCCACAGAGATACCAATTGAGATCGTTCAAACTCCGTGTGATGCACTCTGTGTTTTCTGTGGCTCAATGGTGCATCCGCGCAGAACCTTGACCCAGAGGGGCAGGCCAGGAGAGGGCCGCGACCCGCCCCGGCAACCCCACGCACAAACCAGATTTTGCGGCAGTTTCTTGGTGTCAAAGGTGGGATTCGGGAAAACAATCGGGCCACAGCGTGGCGGCGAACCGCCGCACGTTCCGCTCGACATCGAAGCGATCGAAGATCGTCCGCCGCCCCGCACTCCCCAGTTCCGCCCGCAGGGTGGGGGAATCGAGCAGGCGGGCGATCGCGTCGGCCAGGGCGATCACATTCTCCGATGGGACGAGCAGCCCGTTCACGCCATCGTCCAGCAACTCGGGAATCGCCGAGATAGCGGTCGAGATCACCGGTACCCGCATCGCCATGGCCTCGGCCAGCACGTTCGGGAAGCCGTCGCGGTCGCCGTCCGCCGTCATGAGGCAGGCCAGCACGAAGAGCGTCGCTTGGCGATAGCACTCGATCACCGCTTCGTGTGCCAGCGCTCCGCAAAGGATTACCGTCTCGCCCAGCCCTAGCTCGCCGATCAGCCGCTCGAGCTCCAGCCGCTGCGGGCCCTGGCCGACGATCTGGCAGGTGAAGTCGTACCCGCGGTCTTTGAGCAGGCGGCAAGCCCGGATCAACTGCGCGAAGCCCTTCCTGGCGGCGAGCTGGCCGACGGAGAGGATCAGGGGGCGCCCGTCCGGCGGATGGGGCGCGGGCTGATACTTCGCCAGATCGATCCCGTGGTGAATATGGCTGATCTTGTGGCCCACATCCCGGCCGACGATCGCCTCGACCTGGGCCTTGTTGTAGCGTGTGCATGTGGCGACGTGCCGCGCTCCCAGCACCTTTTCGCGCAGCAGCACCGGCTTGACGAAAATATCGGCGCCCGCATGGATCGAGATGCTGTAGGGTTTGCCGAGCAGCCGGCCCGCCACCAGCGCCACCGTGGCCGCCCGATCGACGAAATGGGCGTGCAACTCGCGAACATCCCGCCGGCGCAGCAGGTAGGCGGCATACACCCCTTCGCCAAAGTGCAGCCCAGTCATGGCACGCGTCTTGAGATCGAGGTGCGGCCGCGTCAGCAGGTAGGCAAGAGTCGCGAAGAAGCGCAGCGGGTGGCGAGCGGCGAAGTAGAGGTGGCTCGCCAGCAGTGCTCCCCATGCAATCGGCAGCAAGTAGATCACGCCGCGCTGCAGCTCGCGCTGTTCCGCCGAAAGCGGCGCCGCCGCTGGTGGGCGGCGGATCGCCAGCACCTGGAGATCGACCCCCCAGCGCCGCAGCATCTGTATCTCGCGGTCAATGAAGGTGGTGGTCAAGCCGGGGTAGGTGCCGATGATATAGGTCAGGCGGAGGGCGCCAGCCGACGCTGGGCCGTTGGGCCTACTGTTGTTCACGACTGTGGTTCCATGCCGGGCGCGCGCTGCTCCCCTACCATCCGCCGCGCCGCCTGGTGGTAGAGTGCCGCGTGCTCCGCGGCCTGCTTGCTGGCGCTGAAGGCCGCCTCTACCCGCCGTCGCCCTGCCGCGCCCATCGCCGCAGCCCGCGCCGGGTTCTCGATCATTGCGATCATCGCCGCGCGCAGCGCCGGCACGTCGCCGGGCGGCACCAGCAGGCCGGTCTCACCGGGGATCACCACCTGGCGCGTGCCGGAAACCTGGCTGGCGATCACGGGCAGACCGCTCGCCATTGCCTCGATCAGCGCCATCGGCAGGCCTTCCCAGAGCGAGGGTAGGACGAAGACATCACAGGCGGCCAGCAGATCCGGCACGTCGCTGCGGTTGCCGAGGAAGTGAATGTGCTCACCGATCCCAGATGCGGCCGCGCGCGCCTCCAACTCGGCCCGCGCTTCGCCGTCGCCGACGAATAGGATCTGCAAAGCGGTGCAGTGCGGCACAACCTCGCGCGCCGCCTCGATCAGGAAGCGGTGGCCCTTCTGGGGTTTCATGGTGCCGACGAGCGCCAGCAGGCGTGCGTCGTCGGGCAGCCCCAGTGCGCGGCGCACCCTGGCGCGATCGGCCGGCCGCGCGTAGCGCGCGGTATCTACACCGTTGCAGATCACCATGATCTTGTCGCGGATCGGCCCGATCTCCTCCAGAATCGCCGTTTCAACCTCGTCTGAGACGGCGATCAGGCCGGCGACCCAGCGCGCACCCAGGCGATAGAGCAGCCGGTATGCCAGCCGCTTGGGGCCGAGCATCCAGCGGTGCCGCCGCACCTGGTCGGCGCGGAGAGTGAAGTTGGAGTTGTGAATCGTCCAGAACACCAGCAGATCGCTCCTGAAGCGCAGCGTCAGGACCAGGAAGTCGAGCACCTGCAGCAGATGAGTCTGGATCACGGTGGCGCGGTACCTGCGCACCACCTCGGCCAGCGCCCGCCGCAGCCGGAGCATCTCCAGGATGAACAGCGGCAGTGCCACGACGCTGTGGCGCCGGTCGGGTAGCACCTCGACGGGGATGCCCAGGCGCTCGATCGCAGCACGCAGCGGGCCATCCCTGAAGGTGCAGACCATCACCCGGCATCCGGCGCCCGGCAGATATGCCGCCAGCGTACGCACGACCTCCTGCGCGCCGCCGATCTCCAGGTTGCGGATGATCTGAATCACACCGAGGTCATGGTTGCTCATTGCGCTGCCCTTGTGCGATCAGTGCTTAACGGCGTATCAGCGGCAAGTAGATGTTGCGCCACCATTGCGGGGGGCGCGTCGCTGTCGGCGTGGGCGTGCGGGTCGCCGACGGCGTGGGTGGGTGGGGCATCGTCGGCGTCGCCGACGGCGTGGGTGGGTGGGGCATCGTCGGCGTCGGCGTGCGCGAAAGCGGGTCCCCGTCCAGCGCGATCTCGAAGACCTTGCCGTCGTTCTCGTCTGGGTCGTCGCCGTTGTCGACGCCGCGATCAACGATGTAGAGACTCTTCGACGACACGTTCAGGCTGCCGGGGCTGTACGCCACTCCTGCTGGCGAATGCGCCCTCAAGAACGAAATGTCGATCACCCGCAAGAGCTCGCCCGACGTCGTTGTCTCAGCGACCGTAGTCTGATGGTCGTTGCTGATGATGAACAGCGTGCCCATATCGGCGTTGAATCCGACCCCTTCAGGGTCGGGCTGGCCGATGCTGGCCGTATCGAAATGTGACACCTGATCGTCGCCCGCTGGCGCCACGCCGTCGAAGCGCCCATTCGGCCCCGGATTGACGATAAAGATCTCCTTGCCGAGGCCGTCCGCGATGAAGAGCTTGCCATCGCCGAACGCCAGCCCTTCCGGATCGACGCAGTTGAACGCGCGGGTACTGAAGGAGGTCAGTTTATCGTCGGAGGTGCCATACCTCCCATCCGGCCCGAGGTCCACTTCGTACACCAGCCGTTTTCCGTCGTGTGAGAAGAACAGGTGTCCATTGTCCAGGTTGATCGTTACATCCGTCGGCTCATTGGAGAAGGAAATCGTGCTGTACGTTTCTACGAGGATACCGGATCGCGTCGTCTCGAACAGGTTATCCCCCGTGAAATACTGTGGCAGCTCGTCGACCTCGCCGTCGCTGATCAGCAGCCGCCCTGACGACGGCAGATATGTGATGCCCGAGGGGTCGGTACTGGGCGGCGACCACACCGAGGTGTCGATCACGCGCACCAGGGAGGCGCTGCTGCTCGCCGGCACCGCGGCCGGTGCGGGTGCCGCCAGCGCCACTTCAACGATCCGTCCCGGCGCCATGCCTGATTCCTGCCCGGCGGGGTTACCGCCGGCGGCGATGTAGAGATTCAGTGCTGTGGGGTCGTCGGTGGGGTCGCCGCTGGGCGCGAGGACCATCCCGCGCAGGTCGCCGATCTGGAGCGACGCGAGGTCGCGCGTGGCGATCACCAGGCCGCCCGCGGTCAGTTCGTACAACGCCTGGCGCGCCTGATCGAACACAAACAGGCGCTTGCCTGTCGGGTCGTAGGCGAGCCCGCGCAGCTGCGCCTTCCCCAGCCCGCTCAGGTCGATCGTCGTCTGCCCGCTGCCCGCCCCGTCGCCCTGCCCATCTTCAGAATCGAGCGTGAGGCCGACGATTCGCGAGGCCGATGCATCCAGGACGAATAGTCGGCCGGCCGCCGAGTCAACGGCCAGGCCCTGTGGACGCGCGACGCCGAATCGCCGCAGATCGCCTCCGTCGGCGGCGTGCCGCTCAACCCGTCCGCCCGGGGGAACAGCGAACGCGGCGATCTGGCCGGCAGTCTGGTCGAACGTGAGCAGCCAGCCGGTCCGTATGTCAAATGCCAGATTCGGTGGCTCGATGGGCATGGTTCCCACATGCACGACACTAATGGGATCCTCCAGAGTGGTCAGCTTGATGATTCGTGCTGGGGCCTCGCCGGCCCGTCCGGCATCGAGCACGATCAGCGTGCCCTCCGCGGGCGAGAATGCCAGCCCGGCCAGATTGGCGACGCCGAAATCGCGCAACTCGATCGTGCGTTCCTGGTGTAGATAGGGTGATTGCGCCTGCGCCAGAGTGGTGGGGCCACGTGCCCCGGGAAAAGCGAGTAGAACCCCTCCCCCAAGCAGGAGGATGCAAATGAGCAGCCTGGTATCTTGGACGATCGCAAACACAGCGGCTCCCCATTCGGTATAGCTGAGGCACCCCGGTGCCAGGCCCTCCGGCCATCATCGGATGCCATTCAAGATGATATGGGTCGCGCTAAGAGTCTATCCGCATACCCCGAAGGGAGCGGGGGATGTGGGGGCATCCCTCCACGATGCCCCCTCCCCTTGTTCGGAGAGGCACTTAGGGCTCGAACACGATGTCGTCGGCATAGATCGCCCCATTCAGGCTGCTGGCGACCAGCCGCACCTGTGCACTGGTTGTTCCGGCGGGCGCGACCAGGCTGGCGGTCACCTGATCCCAGCCGTTGGTCGCGAGTGTGTAGGTCTTGATTGTCTTGGTGCTGATGATCGCGTTGCTCGCATTAGCCCAGCGCACCTGCAACTTGAATGTGAACGACGCGTCGTTCTGCGCCGGGATATTCACCCAGCCGGCGACCTGGTACGTCGTCCCGGCGGTCAGGTTATTGACCGTTTGGGAGATGTTCGCACTGGAGTTATCGGTCGCGAAGAATTTCGCGGCGAAGGCACCGCTGCGCACGACATCGCTGCTGCGCGTGACCTTCTTGTTGGTGCTCCAGATATCCGGCTTACCATCCCCGTTCGCGTCATCCTCGAAGCTGGCGTTCAGCAGCAGGTTGCCGCTGACCTGCGATCCGGTGGTAAAGCTCCACGTCGTCTCAGGCAGTGGGTTGCCGGACAGATCGCGGATCGTGCTGGCCAGCTGCGCTGTATAGAGCGTATTGGGCGACAGGTTGGCATTGGGGTTTAGCGTCGCCGTGCGCGTCGCATCGTCGTACGTCACCACGGACGCGACAGGCGCACCTCCCTGCGGGGTGAGTGTGAAGCTGCTTCCGTTCACGCCGGTCACCGACTCGTTGAAGGTCGCCGTCACGTTGGTAGAGAGGGCCACGTCGATGGCATCGGGCGCGGGTGTGCGATTGTTCACGTTCGGCGGAATCGTATCCTCGCTGATCTCGATCTCGTAGATCTTGCCGTCGTTCTCGTTCGGGTCCTGGTTGTTGTCAATACCGCGGTCGACGATATAGATGCTTTGCTTGCTCGCGTTCTGGCTGTGGGGCCCCAAAGTCACGTCGCCCGGATTGACGGCGTTCACGAGCGTCTTCAGATTGATGTTGCGGAGGATCTCACCCGTTATGGTCAGCTCATACAGCCGGATCTTGCTCCGGTCGACCACCCAGAGGTGACCGGTGGCAGGGTCGTAGTCCACGCCTTCCGGATCGCGGATGCCCCGGCCATCGACATCGAAATGGGTCACCACATCGTCGCCACCGCCGTCGAACACCCCGTTCGGTCCTGGATCGCTAATGTACACCTCGCGCCCTTTGCCATCCACTGTGAAGAGCTTCATCCGACCATCAACCATGCCCAGCGAGAGCCCCTCGGGGTCGCCATTGCCGAACGCCCGCGTGCTGAACGATCGCCGGGTATCGTCCGCGCTGCCGAATATGCCGTCCGGCCCGAGATCGATCTGCCAGATCGTCTGCTTGCTGTCGTCGGAGAAGAAGAAGTCGCCGTTGGGCGCCACGTCGATATCGATCCCGGCCGGCTCTTTGGTAAACGACGTCAGGTCGTAGGTCGCGCCCTGCGTGCCGGTGAGCGACGATTCGAACATGTTCGCGCCTTTCCAGTGCTGCGTCTCCTCGACCTCGCCGTCGACGACGACGAGGTCGCCATGAGCGCGCCAGTACGTGATGCCGGACGGATCCGGGCTGGGCTTGGGCCACAGCGAGGTATCAATGATATTCACCACCGTCACCTGGTCGGCGGCCAGAGTCGCCCCAGGGCCGTGCGCAATGAAGACCAGGCAGAGGGCTGCCAGCAGTGCTGTAGTTAAGAGCCGTATGCGATGCAGAAGAACCGCCATAAGTCAACCTCCTTACTGTACCAAGCGAGCGGCCAGTGCGCGAACGGATGCAGCGGCGCTGTAGCAGGAGCCGGGCGATAGCGGCTTTACCTCAGTCCGCTCCACAGCCACCAGCCCCCAGCTCGCTTCGTCAGGCCGGAGGACGGCGCGATCGATCAGGCGCCGGTTGCGCGCGCCTCCCCCAGGATCGTATGAGCCGATGGTGTGCGGCCCGTCCGGTCGCGTATCGCTTCCAGCACGTGCCAGGCGGCGATGCGCGCTGTATTGGCCGGCCAGTCGACGAGTGAAAATAGCAGCCGGTCGCCGAACGAGAAGCGCACCGGCTCCGGTTCGTAGCCGAAGGCGGCCATCTCACGGCCGGCATAGGTCTGGATAAAGGCGATGTCGCGCTGCGATAGCACCTTGCGGAACTTCCCGATTGAGCTGGTCGAGATCTGCCCCGGCGCGCGCTTGCCGTACGAGCTGTTGCCACCCTTGTTGCGGTGCAGCGGTGCGCCCTCCATGGTGAGCATGGCCGGGCTGTAGGCTTCACCCAGAAAGGCGCAGACGGCGCGTAGCGTCTCTTCCGGCTGGCTGGCCAGCGACTCATATCGGATGACCATGTAGCGATCGGGGTAGCGTTGCAGGTTGCGCTGTGCCCGCTCGATCGAGGCGACCCAGCGGGCCACCCCGGTGCCGGCGCGCCCACGGATCACTTTCCAGCGCGTCAGCGATGAGGCATAGCGGTCGCGCGGGTCGCGGATCAGCTGGACCATCCTGGCGTTGGGGTAGGCGGCGAAGATCTCGTCGACATAGCGCTCGCTATTGAGCGATTTATCGCCCCAGCGCGGCTTGCCCAACCGCTCAGCGTGGTGCTCTTCGAGCAGGGCGAACAGCCGCGGATAGGTCGGCTCGCCCTGCCAGAACTCGCGTCGGATGCGATCGGCGTCGGGATTAAGCTTCAGCAGACGTTTATAGCGCAGCATGGCGGCGAGGCAGCGCTCGAAGTTGTCGCGCTGGCGCAGATCGCCGTACTGCTTATAGAAGTAGGCCCACAGATTCGTCCGCCGCGTCATGGCGATGTTCGGGTGCGATGCGAGCAGCGCGTACATCAGGCTCGTTCCGCTGCGCTCGATACCGGCCAGGAAGATCGGTCCGCGATCCATAGAACATTTCTCCCTTATAGGACTTACTCAGAGGGAAGGAAGCATCGCCTCTCCCAAGATCCTTACTTGCTTGGCCGGTCTCGGCCAGCAAAGCAGTGAACGCAGTGATCGTGAAGGGCCTGCGACCCTCGACACTCCCCCATAGTGGTGTTGATCTCAGTGGGCGACTCACACCAGCCGGGGCACTTCCCGCGCGCGCCAGGCCACCATGTGTGCCAGGTTCACCGGCCAGTCGAGCAGGTAGAGCAACAGCCGCTCGCCTGGCGGCAGCCGGAGCGGCCGCGGCTGATAGCCGAAGGCGGCCATCTCGTGCCCGGCGTAGGCCTGGATAAACGCGATCTCGCGCTCGGGGATCGCCTGCCGGCCCGGCCCGTTCGCGCTGGCGGCCGCCTCCTGCTCAGGCCCGTCGTCGCCCTCGTCGTCTTCGTCGCCAAACCGCATCGCGCCTTCGAGCGTCAGCATCGTCGGCGTATATGCCTCATCGATGAACGCGCAGATGGCCCGTAGGGTTTGCTCGCGGCGCGCGACGAACTCCTCGTAGCGCACCACAGTGTAGCGGTCGGGGTAGCGCTGCTGGTTGCGCTGCGCCAACACCGCCGACGCCAGCCAGCGCGCCGTGTCCATGCCGACTTTGCCGTGGCGGCGCCTCGCATTGGATACGGCCGCCGCGTGCCGGTCGCGCGGGTCGCGGATCATGTGGATCATGCGCGCATCGGGATAGGCGGCGAAGATCGGATCGGCGTAGCGCTCGATGGAGCCTAGCTGGTCGCCCCAGCGCGGCTTGCCGACCTGCTCGGCGTAGTGGGCGTGAAACAGCGCGAACAGGCGCGCGTAGGTCGGCTCACCCTGCCAGAACTCACGCCGGATGCGCTGCGGGTCGGGCCGGAGCACGCCGATCTGCCGCTCCCGCAGGATGGCGGCCAGGCAGCGCTCGAAGTTGTCGCGCTGGCGCAGATTGCCATAGCGATTATACACGCGGGTCCACAGATACGTCCGCCGCGTCATGGCGAGGTTGGGGTGCGCCGAGAGCGACAGACGCATCAGGGTCTTGCCCGAGCGGTCCAACCCACCCACAAAGATCGGCCCGTGATTCATACGCGCTCGCTCCTGCCGGTGAGGCGCCGTGCCCGCTTTCCGGCCCTCAGCACCGTTCTACTTCAGCATGCCCGCCGAGGGCTTGCGCCCCAACTGAGCCGGAAAGCGCTGCTGAATCGTCTCGATCGTGCGCCAGGCGACCATGCGCGCCAGGTTCACCGGCCAGTCGACGAGTGAGAAGGCGAGTTGGTCGCGCAGCGACAGCCGGATCGGCTCCAGATCGTAGTCGTAGGCGGCCATCTCATGCCCGGCGTAGTGCTGCATGAACATGATCTCGCGGGGGGGGATCGCCGTGCGGAAGCGGCCGATGTAGGCGGTCGAGATGGCGCCCTGATCCGCCCCGCCGCTGGCGGAGTGCTCGCCCTTGGCGCGGTAGCCCGGCGCGCCCTCCATCGTAAGCATGGCCGGCACGAACTCCTCGTCCAGAAATGCACAGATCTCGCGTAGCGTCCGCTCCGGCTGGCGCACCAGTGTTTCGTAGCGAACAAGCTTGTAGCGATCGGGGTAGCGCTGCTGGTTGCGCTCGGCCAGCCGGATCGAGTAGAGCCAGCGCGCCGTCGCCCCGCCGACGCGCATCTTGCCGTTGGGATGCAAGGCCAGCGAAGCCTCGTAGCGGTCGCGCGGGTCACGGATCATATGGATCATCTTTGTGCCGGGGTAGGCGGCGAAGATCGGGTCGGCGTAGCGCTCGATCAACCCGGTCTGATCGCCCCAGCGCGGCTTGCCTTCGCGCTCAGCGTAATGCATATGGAACAGCGCGAACAGGCGTGCGTAGGTTGGCTCGCCCTGCCAGAACTCGCGCCGGATGCGTTCCGGATCGGGCTGGAGGAACCGTGCATGCTTGTAGCGCAGCATGGCCGCCAGGCAGCGCTCGAAGTTGTCGCGCCGGGCCAGGTCGCCGAACTGGCCGTAGAAGTAGCTCCAGTAGTTCGACCCGACGGCAGGAATGGCGATGTTCGGATGCGACACGAGCAGCGCGCGCAGCAGGGTCTTGCCGCAGCGGTCGGGGCCGCCGATAAAGATTGGCCCGCGCTCCATGGTGCTCTCCTCAGCAGCTATCGGCAAGGGGTGATTCAGACAAATCTTTCGATCTGCGCCAGGGCGCCTGCCAGTGCCTGCCGCTCAGCGTCCAGCCAGTGTGCCAGGTCGAGCCGTTGCCGGGCCTCGTCCAGCCAGCGCATGGCGTGCGTATCGCAGAATCGGTGCCAGCAGACGATCAGCCGGCGCAGTGCCAGGAATCGCCACACATCGGGCAGCAGCGCTAGTTCGGTGTGCTCGACTGGACAGCGCGCCTGGTAGCCTGCCAGGAACACGCGCATCTTCGAAAAGCTGAAGCCTAGGCGGCGGCTCCTGGCGAAGGAGGGCAGCGCCGTCGCCAGGTCGGTCAGGCGCCAGTCCAGCCGGGCCAACTCGAAGTCGAGGATGACCACCGGCGCACCGCGCTTGAAAAACAGATTGTACGGCCCATAGTCACCGTGGACGATCAGTTGGGCGGGCGCCGCTGCCTTCAGCCGGGCATCCAGCGCGCGCAGCGTCGTTTCGACCCCATCGGCATGCTCGGCGAGCATGCGCCGCAGCAGTGCCGCGCCCTCCGCCTGCAACTCAGGGGCTGCACGTCGGCACTGCTCGAGCCGTTCGATGAACCAGCCAAGCTCCCGCCACCGTTCGCCGCCCCGCGCGATGAAGCCGTTCGGGTGACGCCCAGCGGGCGCAAAGTCGCGGAGGGCGGCGTGCAGCGACCCTAGCGCCTGGCCGGATGTCGCGATGAACTGCTCGGTCTGGCCGGGCAGGTGGAAGTAATTATGGTACTGAAAGTAGCCGTCGAGGACGTCGAACAGGGCATAATAGCGGCCGGCGCGTCGGATCAGCGTCTCGCCGCGCCTGGTCATCGCCAGGGGCGGGGCAGGGAAGCCGATTGTTGCCAGATAGGTCAGAATCGAGTGCTCATGATGAATCGCAGCCTGCTCGACCGTCTCCTTATACCGCTTCAGCATCTTCCTGCCGGCAGAGGTGCCGACGATCAGGTTGGTGCTGCGCCCTGGCCCGCCCGGAACCTCAATGCCGCCGCTCAGGTCAAGACCGTATTCGGCCACAATGTCGCGCAGCACTTCCGTGGCGATGTCGGGGGCGCGCCGCTGAAACGCGATCCGTCGGCACAACCGATCGGGACGCGGGACGGCGAGGTAGCTGGTCTCAAAGATCGGTGTCGTGATCATGGCATACGGCGGAGTTACGCTGGCATGCCGCACCCGTCATCCTTATATGGCACGGCTCCGGCAAGCTCAATCTTGCTTATCAGAGGCGTAGGGCCGATAGCCGAACTCCAGCAGCCGGTCCCGGCACCAGAAGACGAACCAGTCGTTGATCAGTGGGTGCAGGTGCTCGCGCCAGCGATCGACCGCCGCGGTATCGAAGCCCTTGATCTGGCCACCGGCCACGTAGCTTGAGTTGACCACCGTCTGCTCAAGCATCCGCTCGGTAAACGCGATCCCCAGGAAGTCGCACAGCTGCTGCAAGGCGCCCGCGGGATCGCGGATCAGATCCTCGTATCGAGAGAGATAGTATCGGTCGGGGTAGCGCTCCTGATATCGGCGGTGCAGGCGAATCACATGCAGCCAGGGGATGATCACCTGCAGGCTCGCATAGAGCTCGAACAGGCGGCCCAGCTTGCGCAGCGCGCTGCTGATCGCCGAATATGTCTTCTTCTCTGCTTTCTTCCGGCTCGAGATGTAGATCGCACGCGGATCGCGAAACGTGTGGATCACTTTCGCGTTCGGGAACCACTCCAGCAGCGTCGGGACATAAAAAATGTGGGCGGGCGTCTTCTCGCCGCGGATCGGCTTGCCGCCAGCGTGGATCGCCATAGACAGGTCGAACAGCGCGCGCTCGCTGCGGTCGGTGCTCAGGAGCGCGCTGAGGAAAGCATTGCGATCGACGTTCTTCTTGCGAAAGTTCCAGAAGTTGAGGTGCCGCTGGTCGATGCTGAAGATATAATCAACGATGCGCTGCGCGCCGGCGTCCGTGGCGATGTCGCCGATCCTGGCGAGTTGCTGCCGGAAGCCGCGCCTGGCCTGCAGACCCAACCGCGGCAGATCGCGAAAGAAGTGCGACTCTCCGCCGATCCCGATCTCGTCGGAGCAATTCAGGATGGTTCGCGTAAGCGTCGAGCCGGTTCTGCCCAGCCCGACGATGAAGATATGATCTGGGCGAGTCGTGCCGCGATCCACCGGGAGAGTAGGGTGCCTTGACAGCAATGGAACGGTACTGGACATCTCAGCTTCCTCATATCAAAGCAGGCGCCACAGCGCCGATTTGACCTCGAGCACGATCGCTTCGAGCGGCCGGTCGGCATCAATGTCCGTGAGATCGAAGCCATCCCTGGCGATCTGCTTGATCGCCCGGCTCTTCACCTCGATCAGCTCACGCTTGTGCCCCGGCTTGCGTGTCTGCGAGACATCCGGGCTGACGTGCAGCACGAACACATGCTCCGGCGGTAGGATGGCGCGATAGATTCGCTCCTCCGCAGCAGCGAGCCGCCTTGCCAGCGGCCCCATGTGCCCGTTGCTGCGTGCCGCGATGCGCGGGCCGTCGATCGTGCGATTGAAGATCCGAACGGCCTCCAGCGGGTAGCGGTCGAAGATCACAATCGTTCCTTGAGCCGCGCGGCGCCGCGCGTCGAGATAGCGGCGGTAGCGGTCGCGGGCATCGCCCAGGGAGCGCAGATTCTCGAAGAGCCGCTGCAGCCCCTCGGCCAGACGGGCCACCGCGCTGCGCGCGCCGAAAAGGCGCCGGCAGCTGGCGTGCGCGAGCTGCGCCAGGTCGGCCGCGCCCGCCAGCACCCGTGTGCCCAACGATGGCCGCGAGCTGCCCATGTAATAGGTCCGCACCACCAGGCGCCACGAGAGCCACTTGACGATATGCTTGATGATGGTCGACTTCCCCGCGCCGTCGGCGCCGATGAAAGCGATCATCATCCCGCCGACCACCGGTGTCTTGTGCTTGTCCCGTCCGGGGAGGAGCCGCCGCCGGATGCGGTCGAATGGCCACTGCCTGCCAAGCTCGATCCAAAAATTCGCCGCGCCTGCGTGCAGACGACCATGGCGCTGGTACGGCGCCAGCTCGCGCCGGACCTGGTTCCGCAGATGGGCGAGTGTCCGGCCGTCCCTGGGCGACTCGCGGACGGTGCGCAAGAATTTCAGGATCACCTCCGGCGAGATGACGCGCGCCTGTTGCTTCAACGCGCATGCAACCTGATCGAGGCTCGTCTGTGCCAGCAGCTCGTCGAGCTCCTCCAGGGCGGCCCGCGGCAGACCGCCGGTGCGGCCGAGGCCCAGGATATCGCGCAGCGCGTCGCGGTCGCGATACTTGAGCAGCGCGCGGAGCGCCAGGATGATCACTTCCAGCTCGGGCGCCGGGACCCGGATGTCCCCTTGGAGCCGCGTGCTGTTCAGTATGCGCTGCTCCAGCGGCAGATAGTAATTCTTGACATGCTCCTCCCCAAGGATCACGCGGTAGTGGATGTGCAGGTGGATCAGGCGCCCGTTCGCCTCATCACAGCCCAGGTAATCCTCGATTGCCGGGAACTGGCGGCTCGGGTGCGAGACGAAGGGCTTGAAATTGCACTGGTAGAGAATCTCTTTGAAGCGCCGGCTGTGGCTTCGGTCTACCAGGAGGTCAAAGTCGGTTTGGCCGGCCAGCGCCTTCGGCAGCCCGTGCGTGCTCTTCCACTGGCAGTAGCGGATATCTTCGTCGTTTAACCTTCGGAACAAGGCGACGGCTGCCTGGAGTGCCTTGGACGGTTCGCTAACCGACTGCATCGCGAGCGTTCCTTCTTTGCAACACGTGTCCCGCCGGGCGGGAGGTGTGGTGGGCCTGTGGCCCGTCACGATCGCCTCTTCTGTGGCCATGTGCCATCCCACATTGCCCGCTCCTCTCCCCCACCACGTAAGTCGTGCCATTAACGAGCGGGCCACAACGGCTGGCCCGCCGGTCACGGCAGGTAGCCGAAGCGCTTGAGGTGCTTGCGGCCCATGAACGAAAACCAGGCCCTGGTCAGGGGGGCGATGTGCTCCTGCCAGCGGTTGATCGCATGGGTATCGAAGCCGGTTGGGCCGCGGCGCTGATCGCGGTAACTCGAGCCAATCACGATCACCTCGTCGAGCATGCGGTGCTCGAACGGCACGCCCAGGAACTCGCACACCTGCTGCACCTGCGACTGCGGATCGGCGATCAGGTCCTCGAAGCGTACCAGGTGGTACTGCCGCGGATAGAGCTGCTGGTATCTGGTGTGCAGGCGCACTGCGTCCAGCCAGGTCTTGGTCGTATGCAGAACCGCGAACGGGTTATCCAGCGGATGCACCAGGCCATCTGGCAGCCTCGGAAATCTGGCCTTCAGCCCCCATTTGCCGGCCTTCACCCGCTTGAGCGAGGATACGAAGATGCCGCGCGGGTCCCTGAAGGTATGGATGATCTTCAGGTGTGGGTACCACTTGAACAGCGTGGGAATGTAGTAGACGTGGGTAGGTGTCTTCTCGCCGAGGATCATCTTGGGTGTGACGATACCCCGCTTCTTCTCGGCATAGATCCGCATCATCAGCGTGAAGATCGCCCGCTCGCTCCGGTCGCTCGCCAGGAAACGCTCCATGAACTCCTGGCTGTCCACCTGCTTGTTGAACCAGCCCCAGAAGTTCTTTTCCTGCTTTTTCTTCGCAGAGTAGAGATAGTCAACAAACCGTTCGGCATTACGGTCGTTAGCAAGGTCGCCGAATCGTAGGATCTCCTTCCACAGCCCAACCCTGCTGATCCGGCGCAAGAAGTGCGTCTCGGGCGTGATGCAGATGCGCTCGGACCGGTTGAGCACGTCCCGCAGTAGTGTTGACCCGGTCCGTGCGCAGCCCACAATGAAGACGAGATCGTTCTCCATATCCATCTACCTTAGCTTAGACATGGGTGCTTTCGAAGGTTACCGTGTTGAGTGGGGGTGTAGCGGTGAGCTTCACCTGCCCCTACACCCCCACCTCCCCAACCGTAAAGCTGATCGCTGCCAGGCGAAACCTTGTCTTAGGCGGTGTAGCCAAATTCCTTTAGGCGCCTGCTGAAGCAGAGCCGGAACCAGGCGTTGGCCCAGGCTCCGATGTGCGCTTTCCAGCGCTCGGCGGCGCGCGCGTCGAAGCCGGCCTGCCCGGCCTGGAATCCCTTGCTGACCACCCTCTGATCGAGCATCGTGTCCTGGAACTCGACGCCCAGAAACGCGCAGAGGCGCCTGATCTGCTCCTCCGGTTCACAGACGAGATCTTCGAATTTAAGCAGGTAGTAGCGATCCGGGTACCGCGCCTGGTACCTGGTGTAGAGCCGCACGCTCTCGAACCAAGTGATGGTGGTCTGGAGCAGGATATACAGTTTGAAGAGCGGGCCGAAGCGCTTTAGATAGCGGAACAGAGCGGAGTGTTGCTGCTCGGCGCGCCGCCGCAACTCGGAAACGAAGATCCCTCGCGGATCTCTGAGCATGTGGATGACGCGCCCCTCTGGGAACCACTCCAGCAGCGTTGGGACGTAGCGGACATGCGCGGGCGTCTTCTCACCGATGATCGGTTTCCCCTCGTGATCGGCGAACACCTGCATCATGATCGTGAACAGTGCCCGCTCGCTCCGGTCGGACTCCAGCACGCGCCGCAGGAAATCATCCCTGGGAACGTGCCTGACGATCCAGCGCCAGAGGGTGCTTACCTCGCGCAGTTTTGAGCTGTTCCTGAAATCGTCGGAGTAGATGTAGTTGACCAGCCGGCGCACATTGTCGTCGTCGCGCAGGTCGCCAAATGATCTAAACTTATGCCGCGTGCCCTCCGAGGCGATCAGGTGGCCGAGGAAATGATTCTCGCTGGCGATGGCGATCTGATCGGATGCGTTCAACGTCCGCCGTATCAGCGTCGTGCCGCTTCTGCTGACACCGACGATAAAGATCCCTTTCTCCGCCGCCTGCGCCTCACCGGAGCGCCGGGGTATGGTGGCCTTTACGATCATGCATGTGCTCTCCGCTCGTCAGGATGGCCCCGATTCCCTCAGTGTTCGTAGGAATACCCCTGGAGGAACCCATACTGCTCGATACCGTCGCGCACAGCCTGGATCATGGCCGTGTCCCACTGCACCTTGGCGCGGCTTTTCGCCGGAGAGGCATACAGGATGCTCGCGCAGTCGCGCAGGTAGTCGTCCGGCGCCTCCAGCTCCAGAAACCAGCAGATCTTCCTCAGGCACTGTTTGGGCTGCAGGATGAGATCCTCATGCTTCACCATGAGCAGGGCTGAGCGATCGATGCACTGCTCGATGGCAGTCAGGGTCGCGCAGTTCGAAAAGTAGCGATCGAACGCCTCGGGGAAGCTCAGGTTCCCCCGCAGCATCATGGTGCTGATGTTGTCGTACGGGTTCCGAAGCGTCAGCAGCAGCCTGACCTCGACGTCCTTCATGGTGGCCTGTAGGCACTGGAGCAGCCCCAGGTCCTTGCCGAGCCGCTGCGTGGACATCCCGGCTTTGCTGTGGCCGATCACCTGGATCCGCCGGAAGCGGCCCTGCCACTGGTTCGGCACCAGATACGAATAGACCTTGCCGTCGCGCCCGCCTTTGGTCCGGCCTTTGCGAGCCTGCTTCTGCGCGCGCGCAAGCAAGAGATGGTAGATCTGGTCGCGGTTGAAGCCAGCCGCGAGATATTCAAGCACGTCTACCTCGTCGGGGAGCACGACGTTCGGGTGGGCGTCGAGCAGGGCGCCGACGATACTGTGTCCACTGCGCGCGTGGCCGACAAACATGCAGTAGATCCGCACATCGCGAAACAGCTCGCGCTCCCTGTGGCCATAGAGAGAGGAACTGAGGGAGCGCCGGGCAATACTCAGCCGCTCGTACACCTTCGCTCCGACGCTGTGTTGCTTGATGCGGAGCACCACATCCGATTTCGCGAACGACCTCCACAGCCGTTCAAGCGACGAGCTCGTCATGCTAAACGCTCCTTTCGCCCCGGCCCTCACTTCTGTGGGATGCGCAGGATCTCTCCGACCCGGAGGCTATCGGGGTTCTCGATCTGGTTGATCGCCATGATCTCCTGGACGGTAACACCGTATCGCTGCGCGATCGCCTTCAGAATATCGCCTTCCTGCACGCGATACTCGACAGTGGTAGGCGAACTGCTCGTGGGCGACGCGCTTGCTAGCGGTGCGGTCGGCTGGGCCAGGAGCGTTGGGGTAGCAATCGGCCGGGTGGTCGGCTGCGCCGCGGTGGTCGGCTGGGCCTGCAGGCGAGTCGCACGCGGCGGCGATGCCTGAGATGCCACTCCAGTCGGCTCGATCGTCACGGTCGCGCTCATATTCCAGCGCAGGCGCTGGTCTTGCTGATCAAGCAGGACGATCGCGGTATAGCGAGTGTCGAGGGTGTCCAGGGCGCTCTGGCCCATGGCCTTAACATACGACACCCTGCCTGGCAATTCGAGGTTGGGGAGGGCGTCGAAACGAATCGTCGCAGGGTCGCCCTCGCGGATCGTCACAATGCTCTGCTCGTCGAGCTCGTCGACCTCGATCCGCCAGTTAGAGAGATCAGCCAGCACGAGTGCGGGCCCGTTGATACTGGGGACCTCCCCCACCTTAATATTGATCTCGACGATCGTTCCGCTGATCGGCGCGCGCAGGACGGCCAGATCCAGCGCGAGCTGGCTACGCTTGAGCGCAACTTCGGCCTGCTGAACCTGCGCGGCCGCGCTGGCAAGGTCGATCTCGCGCGGGCCGTTGGTGAGAATATCTAGGACAGCCTGGGCATGCTGCTGCTCCGCCGTCGCCGCAGCCAGAGCGCCAGCGTCCTGGTCGCCATACAGCCGGGCCAGATTCGCTTCGGCCTGGGCCAACCGCGCCCGTGCTGCGGCAATCGCGTCGGGCTCGACGCCGGTCGTGAGGTCGGCCAGCGCGGCCTCCGCGTTCTTCACCGCTGCCTCGGCCGCGGCGACGCCGCTGATTTCGGCCTGCCTGGCCTGCTCGTAGGCGATGCGCGCCTGCTCGAGGGCCTTCTCGGCATCCTGCATGTCGCGCAACGCGGCCGCCTCGCGGTCGAGGCTCTGCTGGTCAATATCGCTGCCATGAGCCTGGTTCTCCCAATGGATCCGGCTGTAGGTATCCTGACGGGTGCGCAGATTGTTGGCGGCCTGCTCCATCGCGAGCTGGGCCTTGGTCTTCTCGGCCGACAGGCGATCGCGCTCGGATTGGAGCCGAGCGCGGGCCTGATCGAGGGCAGCCTGAGCCGCCTGCACGCTACTGGACTTGGGACCGGCTTGGGCTTGCGCCAGTGCGGCGCGCGCTGCATCGAGCTCAGCCTGAGCCGCGACGATATCCTGTGGCAGCACGTTACTGGCAAGCTCGTGTACCTTCGCCTGCGCCTGCGCGAGCTGGATGCGCGCCTGCTCGATCTCCTGCGGGGTCGCGCCGGCTATCAGCCGGTCGTAGTTGGCCTGGGCCTGCGCCAGCACCGCCCGGGCCTCCTCGACGCCCAGTTCGAGATCGCGTTTGTCGAGAGCGGCCAGCACCGCTCCTGCCTCGACATGGTCGCCTTCCTTGACCAGCACCTCAGAGACGATCCCCTCGAGGCCCTTGCCCGGGAAGCTCAGTGCGACACTGGTCAGCGGCACGACCTTTCCGCGCGTGATCACGCTATTGGGCAACCCACCGGGCTGCCCGGCCGGCACCGCCTCTGGGAGGAGGTTGGGCATTTGCTCGCTCGAGAGGACGATCAGCGTTCCGCCGGCCACGAGCACGAGCGCGGCTACGATAATAACGATCGTCTGTTTCATCGACGACCTCCCTTCTCGCCCGGGTGAGCCAGATGGTCCTCGTATCCGTCCACGCGGATCACGGAGAGCACTTCGGCCAGGAGCTGTGGCTTACGTTCCCGAATGTATCGGATAAAGCTGGCGCCGTCTTCGAACACTTGGGGGGCGCAGTAGGCACTCGAGAGAAACGCGAAGTATGCCGCCGGCTCGATCGGCAGGCGACGCGCCAGCAGGCTGGTGCTGTCGAAGGGGCTGAACTCGCGAAAGCACTTGACCCGAAAATATGCCGCTGGTAGCACGCTGCAGCCCATGGCCATGAGCAAGGCCAGGCGGTGGCAGCCATCCGCGAGAAAGTAGCGCGCCGAGACGACCTTGCCAGTCGGTGGCCCCAGCTTGTCGGCCGTTGGTGGGAGCAGCCGCTCCGCCGTTTTCAGGATGATCGGAAACTGCGGATCGAACCCGTGCTCCACTACGCTCTCGTACAACCGTGCCACGCGATGCACTCTGGTGACGAACTCGGCCTCAAGCGCCTGAACGTCGCCAAGCAGATCGCGCTTGCACCGGATCGCCTCCGATTGCATGAACCATCGGTAGTATGCCCCCTGGCGGGCCAGGGCCACGAAAGCCGCTGCATCGCTGGCATATAGATCGCGGTGCTGCGCGTAGAACGCCAGAAAGTCGCGCCGGACGAGCACATCGTAGCGGAGCGGGCAGACGATCGACGCGATCGAAATGCCGTCGCTCAGCTCCGACGCTTCCAGCCAATACCAGTAGTTGCCAACGCGCGCCCTGCGGCTCATGGTGTTCAGGAACGATCCGGCGGTCTTCCGCCAGCCTCGTCCTCGCACCATCCGCAGCACATCCATCACTTCACCTGGCCTTGAGAGGCTGTTTGAAAAGCGAGCACGCGCGGGGGCGCAGCCCCACGCATATCCCTTTTCCAGCCGGGCGCGGTCACGGATGTGGCCGCGACCGGCCAAGCAATCGAGTCTTGGCGGGACGAAGTCCCGAACCACTCGTTTCAGACAGCCTCTTGGGGGGTAAGAGGCCGCTCTCCGTCTGTTGATGGATCCACCTTGGCCCGCCGAAATCCGCGGGACGCAGGTGCGGGTAGACCAGCGCGGCAACCAGGCCCAGCGCCATCCACCAGATTGTTGTGCCGAACATGTTGGCCTGGATCATGTCCATGAAATTGCTGACCGTAAAGTGATCCAGTAGCAGCAGCCACAGCATCGCCAGCAGATGCCAGCCCTTGAGGCCGTGCTGCGGCATCCGACGCCAAACCCGCCAGCTCAGCAGCAGCCACCAGACGGCCGGGAACATGTAGAGCAATAGATTGATCACGCCCATCTCCGCTATAAACAGCAGATAGGTGTTGTGCGATGTTTGCTGCTGCCGGATGGCCAGGTTGCCCACGCGCGTCTTATATTGCTCGTCGTACAGATCGTAGGTCGTAAAGCCCCAACCGAACAGCGGCCGCTCCCTGATCATGCGGAGTGCGGTCGTGGCACCCAGAACCCGCCCCTGGGCGGTATCTTCGTCCCGCAGGCGCTCGAATGCATAGCCGAGCTGGTTGGCAAGCAGGGTAATGCTCAGAATAGCGCCAACAAACACTCCAACGCCGACAAGCCGTAGCATCACCTTCCGGTAGACAAAGATCAACCCCACGAGCACCAGCACGCCCCCCAGCCAACTCCCGCGCGAGAAGGAGAAAAAGACGCAGAAGTAGGTCACGCCGAGCGTTATGAGCGCTAGAGTGCGGACGCGCTTCGACGTGCCCTGCATCCCCTGCTCCAAGAACAGCAGCGATAGGAAGATCAGCGTGCTGGTGTACACCGCAGGGTTGCCGAACGAGCCGACCGTCCGCTGGCCCTCACGGTTCAGCCACTGCTCCGGCAGGATGCCTGGAGCAAACCAGGCCACCAGGCCAATGGCGGCCTGCAGGTAGATCGTGATTAGGCCGGCCCACGCCAGGCGGCTCAGGTCGCGCTCGGTCGGGCTGAGCAGTCTGACCAGCCAGTACATGCTGAGCGGCACGAACACCCGGTCGTAGAAGCGAATGAACGCCCAGGCTGGATTGGGGACGAGCATCACGATGCCGAACGATGCCACGAGCAGGAAGATCGTCAGCGACAGTTCGGCCCGCCCAAACCGGACCGGCTCGACCTTCCGCAGCCGAAACCAGTCGGAGAGGACGACGATCCCCAGCGCGGCCGGGATCATCAGGCGGTGGAGCAGCCAGTACATGTAGCGGCCCGCGCC